>OGZV01000850.1_pt1 | contig 31333 bp, 29 predicted proteins | sample 1576861 | NCBI WGS metagenome assembly OGZV01 (sample SAMEA3541501, study PRJEB24748) | human gut metagenome | biome: human gut; feature: human-associated habitat; material: faeces | place: China | collected 2012
TCAACAAGATTGGCCTTGGACCTCAGGGAATGGGCGGAAAATATTCTGTTATGGGCGTTAATATCGAGAACACAGCCCGTCATCCATCCACAATTGGTGTCGCAGTCAATGTCGGATGCTGGAGCCACAGAAGAGGACACATTATTTTTGATAAAGATCTTAATTATACAATCACAACACATACGGGGGTGGAATTATAATGGTAGAGAGAATCAATGGAAAAACAATTTTAACAACACCAGTTTCAGCAGAGGATTTAGAAGGAATCAAAATCGGCGATATCATTTATTTAAACGGAAGCATGACAACATGCCGTGATGTAGCACACCGCCGTGTCGTAGAAGAAGGAAGAGAAATTCCGGTAGATGTAAGAAATAATGCGATTTTCCATGCAGGACCAATTATCCGTCCATTAGAGAATGACAAATTTGAGATGGTTTCCGTAGGTCCTACAACTTCCATGCGTATGGAAAAATTCGAGTACGAATTCGTAAAAGAGACAGGTGTCAGAGTGATCATCGGAAAAGGTGGTATGAAAGAGAATACCGAGCGCGCATGTAAAGAGTTCAAAGCGATCCACTGTGTATTCCCAGCCGGAAACGCTGTTGTGGCTGCAACAGAGGTAGAAGAGATTGTACGTGCTGAGTGGAGAGACCTTGGAATGCCAGAGACACTCTGGAACTGCCGTGTCAAAGAGTTCGGACCACTGATCGTATCTATCGACGCAGAGGGAAATAACTGGTTTGAGCAGCAGAAAGTAGAATTTAATAAGAGAAAAGATGCTGCAACAGAGGAAATCTGCAAACAGGTCGGATTTATCAAATAATACAAACAAATTCTTTAACGTATTCTGACTTCCGAATTTTATAGGAAGTTTGAAGAAAATAAATTTCGCTGACCATTGCCCGCATGAAATTGCTTTCATGCGGGCAATCGTGTTAAGTCCCCATTTACCTGAAATAAAAAATTTGCTATAATAAGTGTACTTTGCAGGAAAGAATATTGTGATCAAAATGAAATGACAGGAGACAATTTTATGAGATATCCACAATTTTTACCGGAAAAGGGGACGATCGGTTTTGTGGCGCCGTCGTTTGGCTGTGCGACAGAACCATATTATACAGCGTTTTTGAATGCGCAGAAAAAATTTCAGAAAATGGGTTATGGGCTTGACTTAGGTCCGAACTGCTACGAGGCAAAAGGAATCGGCATCAGTAATACACCACAGGCTTGTGGAAAAGAGCTGACGGATTACTATTGCAGCGTGGATAACGACATTCTTATTTCCTGCGGTGGAGGGGAAATGATGTGCGAGACGATGAATTTTGTCGATTTTGAGAAAATCAAGTCTGCGGCGCCGAAATGGTATATGGGTTATTCGGATAATACGAATTTTACATTTTTACTCAGCACGATCTGTGATACGGCAGCAGTGTATGGACCATGCGCAGGAACTTTTGGCATGGAGCCGTGGCATGAGAGTCTTTTTGATACAATGGAAGTGCTGACCGGAAAGAGGACGAAGCTCCACAGCTATCCATTCTGGGAAAAAGACGATTTAAAAGACGAGGGAAATCCTTATGTGCCTTACAATACGACAGAGCCGTTAAATCTGGTGTTATATACCGGAGCGGAGAACCCGGATGCCGTAGTGACAATGGAAGGACGCCTTGTGGGCGGCTGCGTGGACTGCCTCGTAAATTTACTGGGAACACAGTTTGATTATGTAAACCAATTCAATGAGAAATACAAAGAAGACGGAATCATCTGGTTCTTAGAATGCTGCGATCTGAATGTGATGGGAATCCGGCGCGCCATGTGGCAGATGAAAAATGCGGGATGGTTTCAGCATGTGAAAGGTTTCCTGATCGGACGTCCGTGCTGTATCGGGGAAGAGATGATGGGACTCGATCACTATCGTGCAGTGACCGACATTTTAAAAGATTTCGAAGTGCCGATCATTATGGACATGGATATCGGACACAGACCACCGATGATGCCGCTTGTCTGTGGAAGCATGGCAGAGGTCTGCGTGAAGGGGAATGATGTCACGATCGATATGAAGTATATATAAGGAAGAAAAGACTGGAACACGAAGAGGATGATAGTTCATCATGCTTCGTGCACCAGTCTTTTTTTCTATAAAGTCAGATCAATATTGCTGCCAAGTGTTTCGCTTAGCACAACGCTGTCAGCTTTTTCTGCCATTTTCTTTGAATAACGGCTTACCTTTGTGATATATTCTGCATCATCAGCAAATAATGTTTTGACTTTGGAAACTTTGGCTGACTTTAGCAGGTTGTCATTGGCACTTAAGCTTCCATCGGAATTAACGGTGATCCCAATCCTGGACAATTCACTCGAATGTTCTTTGGAAAGTGACTTCAGATATTTGGAGTAACGGTTCAAAGAAGCGTCATCTGTTTTATTTCCGGATGACAGCGTGTTATTGTAAACTTGTATAAATGCGTTGACGCTTCCGTAAATATTGGCACTGTCTGTAGTGTCATCCTCATAATTAAAATTGCGTAACTTCTTCGCTGCACGGTGAAGCGCTGTGGCGTCCGCCTGTGAAAGAGTACCGCCTGTCATCTCTTTGCGCTTGGATGAAGTGACTGCGTTACGGTTTGCTGTATAAAAATTTCTAAGATAATAACTGGCACTCAGAGATGTGCCGGTTCCTGCAACTGCTGCCATAATTCCCTCCGTGGAATAATCTCGTTACTGTTCACTCGTACCTGATTCCAGTAACATATGCTCTATCCTTAAATTCGTTATATTCATACTTCTGCTATAATATTTATCGGCAGTAAGATAAAATTAATTAGTATAATTCCGATAAATCGTTTATAATGTGTAATATCAAAATATAGACAATTGCGAAACTCATAAAAAACTAAATTGAATTGTGAAAAATTGACAAAAGACATGAAAGACACTGGGGAGCCGCCGGTTCTTAGAAGGCAGGAACGACTGTCAGTCGTGACTGGCTTCTTAGTACCGCTGCGAGCGACACGTAGCGAGAGCGTGTCTTGAATGTTTTTGTTAATTTTGAACAATTTAAAGAAGATTATGAGGAGTTTCGCAATTGCCTAACTAGGAAAATAACAAAAAAGGAGAATCATTATGGAAGCAGCAATTATCTGGATCGCATTGATTATTATATTTGCAGTGGTGGAGATCATCACGGTAGGTCTTACCTCCATCTGGTTTGCAGGCGGAGCAGTGGTGGCATTGCTTGTAGATGCAGCCGGGCTTGGACCGGTATGGCAGTTTGCAGCATTTGTGGTCGTGTCGGTGATCCTGCTTGTATTTACAAGACCATGGGCATTAAAATATATGAAGCCGCGTCTTGTGAAAACAAATTATGAGGCAGCAGTAGATAAGAACGTATGCCTGACAGAGGCGGTAGATAATATTAAGGGAACCGGAACCGCCGTGTTAAATGGACAGGAATGGACTGCGCGCGCTTACGAAGATGGAAAAACTTTTGAGGCCGGCATGATCGTGAAGGTAAAAGAAATCCGCGGCGTGACGCTTTATGTGACAGAGAGCGATGCAATGCCGAAAAAAGCAGAGGAAGCAGAAGCACCAAAGGAATCAGAACAGTAAACAAAAATCAGACAACATGGTATGACAGAGAGATAGAAAGAAGTGAAAAAAATGAAATTAGGAATGGTATTTGAAGGCGGTGCGAGCCGGACAGCATTTTCCTGTGGTGTGATGGACGCATTTCTGGAAGAGGAACTGATGCCGGATTACTTTATCGGTGTCTCGGCAGGAATCGCATTTGGTGTGTCGTATCTGTCAAAACAGAAGGGACGTAACCTGAAACTTTTAGAAGAATATATGGCAGATAAGCGGTACATGGGATTGAAATATCTGTTTGACCGCAAAAAGAAGAGTTATTATAACATCGGATTCGTTTTTGACGAAGTCCCAAATAAGCTGCTGCCGTTTGACTACGAAACTTTTGCAGGATACAAGGGTGTCGTGGAGGCGTGTGTGACCAATATCCATACCGGAAAAGCAGAGTATCTGAAAGTGCCACAGAGCGTGGAAATGAAAGATACACTGGTGGCAAGCTGTTCCCTTCCAATTTTATTTCAACCGGTCAAAATCGGAAGGCATTATTATCTGGATGGAGGAATCGCAGATTCTATCCCATTCCGGCATGCTTTGGAGGAGGGCTGCGACAAACTGATCGTCGTGCTTACCAGAGAGCATGGTTATGTGAAAACGACTGAGAAAGCGATCCGGATCACGGACAAACTTTACAAAAAGTATCCAAAAATCGTGGAAGCCATGGATACAAGGGCTGAGCGTTACAATGAGGATGTAAAAAAACTGGATGAGCTTGAGCAGCAGGGAAAAGTTTTTGTGATCGCACCGGAGACAACGCTCGGTGTTGGACGTACAGAGTCTGATCCAAAGAAACTCAGGGAACTTTATGAGGAAGGCTACCGCATCGGTCGGGAAAAAATGAAAAAACTGAGAAAATATCTGGAGTGTCAGGATTTATAGAAAATAGACAATTGCGAAACTCATGAAAATTTAAAGAATGTGATGAGGAGTTTCACAATTGTCTATTTATGAAAATGATAAAAGGAGTAAACAAAAAGATGAAAATCGTTTTTTTAGATGCAAAATCCATTGGAGATGACATTGACCTTTCGGGTTTTGATCAGCTGGGAGAAGTAGTAAAGTATGGATTCTCCACACCAGAGGAAGCAGGGGAGCGCACGAAGGACGCAGATGTTGTCATTATCAATAAAGTACAGATCAATGAGCAGACGATCGGTAGGGCAGAACACCTGAAACTGGTCTGCGTGACTGCTACCGGTACCAATAATCTGGACAAGGAATATCTGGCAAAGAGACAGATCGAATGGCGCAATGTCGCAGGCTATTCCACAGAGACCGTTGCGCAGCATACATTTGCGTTATTGTTTTATCTGTTGGAAAAATTGAACTATTACGATCAATATGTAAAATCAGAAAAATATATCGGAGATACGATTTTCACACATTTCTCGAACGTATTCCATGACTTAAACGGCATGACATGGGGAATTGTCGGACTTGGAAATATCGGCAGACGTGTTGCAGATATCGCAAAAATGTTTGGCTGCCATGTCATTTACTATTCAACTTCCGGTAAGAATAACCAGGAGGGGTATGAGAGAGTCGATTTTGATACTTTGCTGACAACTTCCGACATTATATCCGTGCATGCGCCGTTAGATGCCAACACACAGGATCTGATGAACGCCGAAGCCTTTGCAAAAATGAAGAAATCTGCGATTTTCTTAAATCTCGGACGAGGACCGATCGTGGTGGAGCAGGATCTGGCAGATGCATTGAAAAACAATGAGATCGCAGCGGCAGGACTGGATGTGCTATGTGTCGAGCCAATGAGTGCAGACAACCCACTCCGTGAGATCAAGGACAGCAATAAGCTGATCATCACGCCTCATATCGCATGGGCGAGTGTTGAGGCAAGAACAAGACTGATGAATATCATTCTTGGTCAGGTAAAAGAATATTTCAAATAGTGCAGTCTAAACCACTGTGAAAAGAGGCGTTTCCATAGTCTTTCAAAAACTCTTCGGTCAGAAGTGATGCTTTCGGTGAATGTATCCGTTCCTTTAACAATGCAGATAATTCAGCGAGACAATGGAGATATTTTTCTTCGGACCGCCCATAGAGATCGAAGAAAGATTCCACAGATGAAATGGATGAATCCCACGGGTTCGTCCATTTTTTGTGCTGCATGTTAAAAGGATCAGTGCGGAATAACAGCGAGTCGTTGGCGATCAATGGTGAAAATACCGGGTAGCCAAGTGTATGCTTTTCTGCAAAACGGAACAGCACTTTTTTCTGTCCGGTGCTGTCGTATAAAATCCGGAAACCAAGCTGCGTTGCAAAAATCGCCATAAAAATCGTATAGCGGCTCACAAACAGACCGTGGTAAGTGTGCTGGTAAGCGTAATGGAGCATACGTGCGACGATCCATTTCTGACGAGGTGTCAGCATGATCGTATTTTCAATATGAAAATCGGCACGCCGTCTGTGGTATTTCAGCTCAAGCAGGGAGGTGTCAATCTCGGTCTCTAAATAAGCGTGGCGGGAAAAATAACCTCTGTCATTTTTTTTATAATGGGTGCGTCCATAAATAAACGGATGGCAGATGGAATCTAATATATAATGTCCCAAAAATCCTTCCAGATAAGCATTTGCGATCTGCAGATCTTCCGGCTTCTTAAAGATACTGCGGCTCTCTAAAAGTGCGGCATAAAAAGCGCCGGTATTTTCGGTGTGCGCCATGTCGCCCAGATTGTGTCCGTGCAGTACGTAAGCCGGCAGATAATAGAAAAAAATGTCAGGTCCCTGATGCCCTAAGGCATAAACCGCCCTGTTTTTATATAAATTGTTTTTCAAAACCGGATCGTTCAATTTCTCATACATATCACGACCAAAAATATAATGTGTCACATAGCCGGGCATAAAGTCATCTCCTAAGTAAAAGTATTTCATTTTCAGTACATTTTTATTATACCCACAAAATCAGTAGCTGTTAAGCAGAGAAGTCATTATTAAGAAAAATATAATAACTGCGCAAAAAGGTGGATAAAATTATGACAATGTTTATAATAAAAGTAATATGCGAAAGAGGAGAAGGAAATGAATTTAAATACAATAGGGGAAATTTTACGATTTTATCGAGAAAAATATAACTTTAAACAGAGCGATGTTTGTAATGGAATATGTCCATTTATGGAGGAAATATGAAAAAACAAAAGATATTTTTAAAAAATAAACAATTATTAGGATTTTATCTGGTGGTGGGAGTTCTTTTTTCTGTTATCAGTGTTGTTGCACCATCTATATCCGGAGAACTGGTAAATGCGGTTATTTACCGTCAGGGAGATGTGAAAGTATATTTGTTTTTACTTGTTTTAACATATATACTTTTACTACTGTTTTCCATTGCGGATCAGTATTTTTTTCAGTATTTCCAGATTAAGGAAAAGAATGCAATGCGAAACGAACTGTTTCAGGCATCCCTAAAGAGAGGAAATCAGGAAAAAGAGCAAATTGCAGCATTTACATCGTTTGTGAATAATGATGTGCCGAATATTGTAGAGAATTATTATGGTGGTACGGTTGATATTATAAAATGTGTCTGTATCATCATTTGTGTTGCATTAGAACTTTTTCAGATTCATTGGCTTTTGGCGGTAATTATTTTTGGAAGCAGCATATTGATTATTATGATTCCGAATATCATGCGTGGATATGCGTCGAAAAATCGAAAAAATTACGGAGAAGCACTCGAAAAATTTAATGCAGTGCAACAATCGCTGTTAAGCGGAGCAGAAACTGTAAAGGTGTGTTTGTACAGAAGCAATGCCAAAAGAATGATAGAAAATAAGAACAATGAGATTGAAAAAGAGGAAAAACGTTTGCGAAACTGTCAGGTAAGTGTTTACGGGCTTGCCGGAGGTATGCAGATATTGAAAAGATTTTTAATTCTTGCGGTAGGCGTGTATCTAATTTATAGAAATATCATAAAGGTAGGGGGACTTTTGGTAGCAGTCCAGTTGGCAGAAGTACTGGCTGCACCGGCAGAAACACTTGCCTATCTGTTAAATGCAAAAAATGAAGCAAGACCACTTGTAGAAAAATATGAACAGCTTGCAGAAACAGAAGAAGACCGGGGAAAAACAGATATCAACGATATAGAAGATATTTGTGTGGAACACTTATCCTACGGGCGAAACGGAGTAAAAATAATCAAAGATGTTTCTTTCACCTTTGAAAAGGGCAGAAAATATATGTTGACTGGATCAAGCGGAAGTGGAAAATCAACGTTTTTGAGATTAATAGGAAAACTACAGGAAGGTACATATCAGGGAAATATCCGCATCAACGGCATTTTACTGGAAGAGATAAATATGGATTCTTTATATGGAAAGATGGGAATCGTATTTCAAGAGCCGTATTTATTTGGATTTTCACTAAAAGAAAATATTATTATGGGGCGCAATGTAAAAGACAGCGATTACGAAGCAATTTTGAAAAAATTAAATCTGGGCTATTTGTTGGAACGCTTCTCAGATGTGGAACTTGACACAGAAATGGTAGCAAAATTATCGGGAGGTGAAAAGCAGCGGATTGCATTGGCAAGAGCGATGGTTGGAAAGCCGCAAGTGTATCTGTTAGATGAGATTACTTCCTCTTTAGATGAGCAGAATGCCCGGGAGATGGAAGAAATACTGTTAGCCGAAGATGCTATGGTTCTTTATGTGTGTCACAAAATCATACCAGAACTGAAAGGACAGTATGAAATGCTGACATTTTAGGAAAGTAAAGGAAGCCAGAAAAGAATAATCCGTAATCATACGGTTGACTTTGAAAAAAACAATGTTATAATGCATATAGTATTAAAAACTACATATCATAATATCTATATTCAATACGGCGGTTTCTGTATATAGATGATAGACAATAAGTGGAAAATGTATATTGACATGCGACAAAGAAAAATTTTTGCATATTTAAAAAAAACATGAAATTTCATATACTTTCCACAAGTAAGAGAGAATATAGTTGTGAGAGCCTAAATATCTATACAAACGAGACAGATAGGTTGATTGGTGTGGAAAACGGAGGATTAAGAGATGGCAAATTTAGTAGAGACAATGGAAAGAAAAGCATTTGGTGTCGCAGTCGATGCAACATTAAAAAATCTGAATAAGGATCGTGAGAAAGCACTTCTGCAGATTGTTGACCTTACAGAGAAATTTATGGGAAACAACTTCAGCAAAGAAGCGTATGATGGCGCGAGAGCAATGATCAAAAATCCAGATCATAAATGGATGAGATATGTAAACCGTCTTTTAGACGAAACAGATCCACACGTTGCTAAAATGACAGCATTAAACCTTGGTTTTCAGGCTGCATTTTTAGGAACAAAGACAATCCGTAAGATGAGGGAAGTACACAACTGTAACATTCCATGGCTGATCTTAATGGATCCGACATCTGCATGTAATCTGCATTGCACCGGATGCTGGGCAGCAGAGTATGGTAATAAGTTAAACCTGACATTTGATGAGATGGACAGCATCGTCACACAGGGAAAAGAGCTTGGTATTTACTTCTATATGATGACAGGTGGCGAACCACTGGTACGTAAGGCAGATATTATCAGGTTATGTGAGAAACACAATGAATGTGCATTCCACTGCTATACAAACGGAACGCTGGTAGATCAGGCATTCTGTGACGAGATGAAGCGTGTCGGAAACCTTTCCTTATCTATTTCTCTGGAAGGATTTGAAGATGCGAACGATTTCCGTAGAGGAGCCGGTGTATACGATAAAGTGCTTCACGCAATGGATCTGCTCCATGAAAATGGATTGATTTTTGGTAACAGCGTATGCTATACTCGTAAAAACATGGACGCAGTTACTTCCGATGAATTCTTCGATCTGCTGATCGAGCATGGCAGCCGTTTTGCATGGTATTTCCATTTGATGCCGGTTGGTATGAAGGCAGCTCCGGAACTGATGCCTACGGCAGAACAGCGTGAATATATTTACCACAGAATCCGTGAAGTCCGTGCAAAAGAAGGCGGAAAAGAAATCTTCGTTATGGACTTCCAGAATGATGGTGAGTTTGTCGGCGGATGTATCGCAGGCGGCAGAAACTACTGCCACATCAATCCAAAGGGAGATGTTGAGCCTTGCGTATTTATCCACTACTCCAGTGCCAATATCCGTGAGAAATCATTGCTTGAATGTCTGAAACAGCCATTATTCATGGCATACAGGGATGGTCAGCCATTCAATGACAATATGTTAAGACCATGTCCAATGCTTGAGAATCCGGAATTGTTACAGAAGATGGTACATGAAACCGGAGCACATTCTACCGATGTGGAAGAGGCTGAGCCGGTAGAACATTTATGCGGAAAATGCGAAGCATATGCATGCGAGTGGAAGAAGACTGCGGATAAACTGTGGGAAGAGCATCCTTATCATCAGAAAGGATACACAAATTTCAAGAAGAAATAAGAGGCGAGACCAATTAGTAAAAAGCAGAAAAATCTTTTGAAATGGCTATTTGTAATTTTAATTATAGGAGCGATCGTATATACCTTCCGGGATACAGCGGGACCGATCTTAGAGCAGTTAAAAGAAACGACACCGTCTGTTCTCGCAGGTATATGCGTGATGTCAGGGATATATTGTCTTGTTGAGGCACTGATCACTACAGTGCTGGCAAAACAGTATAACCCTGATTTTCGTTATCAATGGGGAATAGAAAACATGTTTTTCTGTTCCTTTTATCGTGTTGCGACACTTGGAAGCGGCTCCGGTGTTGCAGCGATCATTTATCTGAATGAACACGGTGTTGATTACTCGAAGGGATTTGGAATGTATATGCTCCAGTATGCATTCCATAAGATCAGCATAGCGATTTATTCGGCGATTTTCTTTTTTCTAAGCTGGAATTATATGTGTGGTCATTTTGGTGCTTATACCTGGCTGCTTCTGGCGGGGTATGCTATTACTATGGTGATCACACTGGCACTGATCCTGTTCTGCTGTTCCACAAAGTTCCATCAGCTGATTTTTGCAATGCTTGATTTCTTTAATAAAAAGGGAAAGTATGACGCATTGGAACACCAGTTGAGAGAACAGTGCGCAGATCTGGAAACCGCTTCTAAATATCTTCTGCATAAGAAGAAAATGGTCGCAGGTGTGGTCGGTCTAAACCTGTTAAAACTCTGTTTCTGGTATGGAATGCCATACCTTCTTTTTGCAGGAGATAAAAATATTAATATGGTGGAAACCATGGCGATCACCGCATTGTCTGTTATGCTTGCTGCCGTAATTCCGGCACCGGCGGGGATTGGTTCCACCGAGTTTGTATTTACCGGACTTTTTGCCGGGATTGTCGGGACAGGCATAGCCGGTTCGGCGTCTCTGTTATATCGTTTTGCCACATTTGTTTTTCCATTTCTGATCGGTGTAGCTGTGGTGATCACACGAAAGATCAGGGAACGGCGGGCAATGGAAAATCTTTAGGCGCAAAATGAAAAATTTTTAAGCAAAAAATGTAAAATCTTTAGGCTTCACAAAATTGACAAATTTTTATGGGATGATAGAATATCGTTGGTAAAGTGTAAAAAGTAAGTAAAGTCAAAAATACAGGGAGCTTAAAGATGAAAATCCGTCTGAACTTTGAAAAAACGAATCTGATACGTCTTATCGTGGCAATGATATTTGCTGCGGTGCTATATTATAAGGTAGCATTTCCGGTTTATGTGCTGGCAGGTTTTGGAGTCAGCTACTTTCTGATCAAGAGTCTTTCCGTCGAATTGAACAATAAATGGTTAAGACTGGCGCTTGGCATTCTCATGCTTGGCGGCAGCAGTGTGATGACTGCTCATATGGTGCAGTATCTTTTGCTGGATGCGGAACTTCGGGCAAGGATCATGGACAACAAAATGTTTTTGAACGTCCTGTGCTGTCTGGTGGTGTATCTGGTGGTTCAGGTGTTTACAAAAAATGTGGGGCTGACCTGCGTTATCTCTCACATAGCACTGATGACTTTTGCGGGGATCAACTATTTTGTCTATCTGTTCCGCGGAAATGAATTTATTTTCAGCGATCTTCGTTCTATTTCCACCGGATTAAGCGTGGCTGGAAATTATGAGTTTGTGCTGGATGACCGAGCAGTTTACGTGGTACTGCTGTCGGTACTTTATGTGGCATTCGTGCGGAAAATCCATGTGAAATTTGAAAAAAGGCTGTGGATGGCAGTGGTATGTATTTCCATTGCGGTATTCTGCTGTGCTTATATTGGAACCGAGACAGAAGGCACTGTGACTGAGACGTGGGAGCAGAAGGGAAGCTACCGCAACGGTTATATCTTGAATTATGTGTTGAGTATCCGTGACTGCTTTATTGCGGAGCCGGACGGATATTCCGAGGAAGTGGTGACAGAACTTGAAAACCAGTATAGCGGCGATGGAGAAAGTTATGTAAACCAAAATATAGAGAAGAAACCGACGATCATTGTGGTGATGAGCGAGTCGTATGCGGATCTGTCTGTCGTTGGAGATATTCTGACGAATGAGCAGGTGACACCGTATTATGATTCCTTAAAGGATAATATGATCAAGGGACATGCCTTGTCCTCTGTCTTTGGTGCAAAGACACCAAATTCTGAGTGGGAGTTTATGACAGGCAATTCCATGGCATTTCTGCCGAGCGGTTCGGTTGTATATCAGCAGTATATCAGCGATACGCCGACTTCCATTGTGTCGAATCTGAAGAATATCGGTTACACCTGCGTGGCGATGCATCCTTATTATGAGACAGGCTGGAGCCGCAACGTGGTTTATCCGACCATGGGATTTGATGAAACACATTTTATTGATGATTTTGACCAGACAAAACTGCTGCGAAAATATATTACGGATCAGGAATTATATGAGAATATCGTAGCACGTTATGAGAGCAAAAAAGCGAACGAAGATCTGTTTATCATGAGTATTTCCATGCAGAACCATGGCGGTTACACGGAAAAATACCCGAATTTTAATGAGCAGATCCGGACACTCGGAGCAAGTTATTCCGATGCGAATCAGTATCTGTCCTTACTTCATGAGAGCGATAAAGCGTTGGAATATCTCATCAGCTATTTCCAGAGCGTGGATAATCCGGTGGAGATTGTCTTTTTCGGGGATCACCAGCCGAGTCTGAACACGAATTTTTACAAAGGGCTGAACGGAAAAGGTTTGTCGGGGCTGACAGAGGATGAACTGGAGAATCTTTATACTGTGCCGTTCTTTATCTGGACGAACTATGAGACAGAGACAGAGGAAGTTCCAATCACAAGCCTGAATTATCTTTCCACGATGGCGCTGGAGCGTGCCGGGATCGCACTTCCGTCTTACAATCAGTTTTTGGCGGATATGCAGCAGACGATTCCTGCAATTAATTCGAGGGGATACTATTCTGTTTCCAGTGGCTGTTTTAAGCATTTGGAAGAGGCGACGGGAGAAGAGGCTGAGTGGATCGATCGGTATCAGATTTTGCAGTATAACAATATGTTCGACAAAAAGAAGCAGAGTAAGGTTTTCTTTCCGTATCTGCAAAATTAATGTGTTGCGAAACTCAATTTAGGTAATGAAGATTATGAAAAAACAGCAGGTGCATAAGAAAACACGTTTTCACTACGTGTCGCTCGCAACGGTACTAAGAACTCATCTCCTGCATTTCATTTCTGATAAATCAGAATGAAATACAGAATCTGACTTCTAAGGACCGGCGGCTCCCCAGTGTTTTCTTATGCACCTGTCGTTTTTTCATAATTAAATTTACGTTATATGGGAGTTTCGCTATAAAGTAATAGATGGTATACTTGGGAAAGAAAAGATAGATAGGAAGGTAGAATAAATGGAAATGGTAACACTTGGAAAGACCGGGATCACGGTCAATAAGAATGGATTCGGGGCACTCCCGATACAGAGGATCAGCACAGATGATGCAGTTGCACTTGCGAGTAGGGCATATGAAGCGGGCATGACTTTTTTTGATACGGCAAGATTTTATACGGACAGCGAGGAAAAATTAGGCGAAGCTTTCGACGGAATGAGAGAGAAAGTCTGCATCGCCACAAAAACGGCTGCCCAGAATGCGGAAGACTTCTGGAAAGATTTAGAGGTTTCCCTGCATAATTTAAGAACGGACTACATTGATATTTATCAGTTCCACAATCCATCTTTCTGCCCGAAGCCGGGAGATGGCACAGGATTGTATGAAGCGATGTTAGAGGCAAAAGCGCAGGGAAAAATACGCCACATCGGAATTACAAACCACAGACTTGCAGTGGCAAACGAAGCCATTGATTCTGGTCTGTATGAGACATTACAGTTTCCATTCTGCTATCTTGCGACAGAAAAAGATCTGGAACTTGTGAAAAAGTGCAAAGAAGCGGATATGGGCTTTATTGCGATGAAGGCACTTTCCGGTGGACTGATCAATAATTCGGCAGCAGCTTATGCTTTTGAGGCGCAGTATGATAATGTACTTCCTATCTGGGGTGTCCAGAGAAGATCAGAACTGGAAGAATTTATTTCCTATATCGACAATCCTCCGGTGATGAATGATGAGATCAAAGTGCTCATCGAGCATGACAGAAAAGAATTAAGCGGGGAATTCTGTCGTGGATGTGGTTATTGTATGCCATGTCCGGCAGGAATCGAGATCAATAACTGTGCGAGAATGTCACTCATGCTGCGCCGCGCACCATCGGATGCACAGCTCACACTGGAAATGCAGGAGAAAATGAAGAAGATTGAGAATTGCCTGCATTGCAATAAATGTAAGAGCAAATGTCCGTATGGACTTGATACCCCAACTTTGTTACAGAAAAATTATGAGGACTACAAGCGCGTGCTTGCCGGGGAAGTGAGCGTGAAATAAAAAAATCCATAATTGTAAACTATGGCTTCATTTTCAACATAATAATCGTGTGAAAAGTGAAAGTTTCCCCATCATAGTACATCTGCATATTTCCGTTATAGTTATGGACAATTTTTTCTATGCTTTTAATACCAAAACCATGTGCCTGTGGGTCAGGTTTGGAAGAAATAAGTTCCCCATTTGGAGAGAACGGATTGCAGGCACATGAGTTAATCATTGTAATAATGATAAATGGTGTATGTTCTCTTTGGGAGGCAGAGATTTCAATATAGGAATCTTTGATGCGTTGTGTCGCTTCCACTGCATTATCCAGCAGGTTACAGAATAGAGAAGTAACATCTGAATCCGAGAGGAAAGTAGTGGTATTACTGCGGATATCTGCGTGAAATGCAATATGCAGATCATTACACACTTTTTTATAGCGGCATAAAATATTATTTAATATTTTGTGATCACATATCTTAGAAAATTCCAATAAATCAGAGGACTGCATTAGTTGATCAATGTAAGCTCTGATTTTTTCATTTTGGTTATCTTCATTCAACAGTGCAATGGATTGAAGATGTTTTTTCATATCATGGATTAAAATACGCTGATTTTCGTTCTGCAGATGTAACATTTCATAATACCTCGCTGAATCCGACTCTTGTTGGAGCAATAACTGCATTTCTGTAAATTCCATATATTTTTTTTGATGATACTGATTGATTCCGAACATAAGCAGATTAGCTGTCAGTAGAAAAACAGCACTCAATGTAATCATCCAGTCAAGAGATGGTGGAAGGGTGGCGTTTTCTCCAATATTTATAAACGTGAACATAACAAAGACAGAGGCTATAGGGATGAAAACAAGCAAAAATATGGACTTATCATACTGCCGACTGCATTTTTCCTGCTTTTTTATAAAATGAATGAGGAGATATATAACAGTAAAAAATATAAGTTTATTAAAGACTGTAAAAACCAAAAGATGATTAAATTCCCTACCATTATCAAGGAAATGAGGAGCAAACCGCTTGATAATTCCATATACTATCAACTCGCTCATGGACATAACTGCTGTCAGGATAGATGAATGAAATAATGCTGTGTACCAATTTAGATAAAACTGGATAACTAAGAAAATGAAATTCAACAAAAAATAGAAAGCTACATTTAACCATATAGATTCAAACAGCGAACAAAAAAACAGGATAAAATATAAGCAGCATAGTGCGATAAGTTTTACCAAGAGTTTGCGTTTGGCAGAAAACAGATTGGAGGAATATTGCCAAAGTATAATTGCTTCTACAAGAAAACTGAAAAAATAACAAATAGCATTTTTCATCTGGATTACCTCGTACTATCTAAATAAAGAAGATAGGCTTCTTTAAATGCGCTGTATTTCCTTTTTGTCAGATAGGCATGGAATTGTTCATCCGCCATGTGAACAAGAGTACGGTCAAAATCTGTGACATGTTCAAAATTGATAATGAAACTGCGGTGTGTCTGGAAAAAGCAGTTTTTGGGAAGAAGCTCCAGCCAATACTGCATATTGCGGATGGATTCAAAATCACGCTGAGTTGTATGTATCACTACTTTTCTTCCCTGTGCCTCCACTGCTATGACAGAGGATGCGGGAAGCGTATGTACACCCTGTTTTGTTTCAATGGGAATTTTGATTGTCATGGTATTATACAGGTCGACAGCATCTTTCATATTACGGAAAAACCGCTGTTTATCCAAAGGCTTTGACAGATACCGAAATACGTGAAAACGCATTGCTTCATCAAGATATTCGGAATAAGAAGTCACAATAAAAATAATGATATTATCATTTCTTTTTTTTAATTCATTTCCCACATAGATGCCATTCATTCCGGGCATTTCTACATCAAGAAAAAGAATGTCTTTTTCACCTTTGTCTGCCAGTAGAGATTCCCCGTCAGAAAAACAGACCAGTTCAGGACATTTCACACCGATTTTTTCAAAAAAATTTCTTATATATTTCTGAAGCTGTTCGACTATCAGAGCATCATCGTCACAGATGAGTATTCGCATCTTTTTCACTCCATTTACAACGTATAATTTCCTCTACATTATACAATAAAGGTTAGGAAAATACAAAAAAACTGTATGAAAAGACATTTTTTAGTGGATTTTGGGCTGAAGTTAAAAAATGGAAAAAAGTAAGAGAAATTCCCGCATAGAATGCTAGGAATGCGAGAAATGCAAAATTATGAAAGCATATAGCCGTCTTTGGTATTGTTTGTGCTATTTCTTTTTACAAGAAGTTCAATAAAATCTTTGGCAAGTTCTATATCGGACTGATTGCATAGACGTAATTTATCTGAAATATCCTGTGGAATGTTATATGCGTGCATTGTTCCAAGCAAAAGATAATCGGGCGTAACATTAAGGCATCTGCAAATACCGATAAAGGTATCCAGACTTGGCTTCTGCCTTCCGTTTTCTATGGAGGACATATGATTGTTTGATATTTCAAGAGCCTCTGCTAATTCTGCCTGTTTTATTTTCAATTCCTTTCGGCGTACTTTTATGCGAGTTCCCATTTCTTTATACTGAAATTCCATATGAATTACCTTCTTTCTTATTGTATCTTATCAATAGAAACAGCAAGAACGAAGAATGTGATACAGAAATATTCTGTGTTACATATAATTTAATTAATTTATTGCATAATGTTTTCTGTATCACATATATTTTGTGCGTGAAAAGTTTTATTTTATCCCAAAATTGTAAAGAATTGTTCTGTTCATACCAAAGGACTCGTTTATAGAAGGAAAATCGTTTATTATAGTTCCTGTGAATATCAATGATAATCTGGAGAGAGGAGGAACTTGCAATGAAAGGTAAGTTATCAAAAGCGGTTGCAAAGGGAATGGTATCAGTTTTGAATACATTTCTGCGTGCTGATGCAAATTCAGCGGCATGTGTTATTACATATCAACCCAAAGCACCAAAAGAATTAGCAAGATACAGGAGAACGAAATGATTGAGAAATGCGCAAATACAATAGCAGACTGGCTGATAAATTGTGAGGTTGTAAAGGAAACAGATAAAGAATTATACAGTTATGCTGTGTATAGTATTCTTTTGTCTCTATCTCCGTTGTTGCTAGCCATAGGATTTGGGATTGGTATGGGATGTGTCGGGCGAAGCGTCATGATAATCATGCCATTTGTAATAATCCGGAAGTTTAGCGGAGGATACCATACAAAACACGCATGGTCGTGTCTGATATGGTCATGCCTGCTATTAGTATTGTGCATGGTATTGTCATTTCACATCAAATGTGGATGGGTACTTGCATTGATTACTGTAGGAGCAGCTGTAAGCCTGATTTGTTTTAGTCCGATTGACAATGAGAACAGAGTGTTGAGCCAAGAAGAATGTGGTTGTTATAAAATGATAACAGCTGTGCTTGTAATAATATTTATGCTTGTAGATGCGTTGCTTTTTGTGTGCCAGTTACATATATATTCAATATGTATTTCAATTGGTATTATGTTGTCTGCAGGGTTACAGCTTCCCTACATTTTCAAAGAATTGAGAAAAATGTTGACGAATTGACCAAATAAAGGCAAAAAATGTCGTTTGGTGCAGGAGGGGTTGAAGTTATGGACAAAAACATGGATAATGGGAATTGTCATTGATTTCATAGAACAGCAAAAGCAACACTTGTAAGATTTCATTAGGTGATTGCGAAACTCAAAATGTGATTGGTGTGGATAACTCTTGAAATTTTTAACGAAGCTATAGGCTTTGTAAGGGATAAAACGAGAATGATTACTAAAAATCGTATAATGAGAGAAAGTTATCCACATTTCCACAAGAATTTGAAAGCGTAAAAACTGGCATTTTTGAGGAGATATTGATTTTTCACAATCAGAGAATCTAGTATTTTCAATGGGTTCAGAGTTTCGCAAACGCCTATAAGATTTCATTAATGAAAGGAAGGTAATAAGTATGAGAAGAAAAAATGTTATGGGAAAGGGAAGACGTATCGGTACAGCTATTACAGCTGTTGTATTAGCAATGGCTATGAACATTACAGCATTTGCAGCAGAGGATTCGAATAATTTGAATGTGGACATTGGTGGCATTATTGTTGATGTTGAACAGATTGCAGAAGAAAATGGCGTTAATCCATATGCGTTAAAAGAGGCAATTGAAGAAGGATTGAATACAGAAAAAGCATCACCATTTTCTAGTTTGGCAACTCGGACTCCTAATACCCAAGCCTCAGAATCGGTAGAATATTCTTTGACAAGATCAGCAAGGTCTACAAAGGCAAGTAAGACAAATCAGGATTCAACAGCTTACGTGGCTAAATCTGGTGCTCTGACAGCCAGTGGGAAAACACCGACAGTCGGTATGTGTGCAATGCATATTAATGCAACTACAAAAACTGGATCCACAACAAGTACAAAAGTTAAATTAGGAACGACAATTTACATGGATGAAAGTGTAGATGTGAACGGTACGAGTTGTTCTTCATTTGTTGTAGAAGACAGGGGAAATCCTTCAAACCGTACAACATATTGGATAGATATATATTTTGGGTTAAATAATACATCCAATTATAATGCAGCGATTAATTATGGAGTAAAAACCGTAAGCTATTACTATTATTATTAACTCAAACTTCGCACATAAATTTTAGCTATGCACCTTGAAAATTCAATACCTGGCAGTTATTCAGTTGTCAATGTTCAGACTTTATGCAGCTTGCAGTTGTGTTTTCAACATGGTCGGAAGTGTATTCATAAATGTATCCACCAATTCGTTGATTTTTTCATCTGAAAAGTATAGAAAAAGCTCGCCCAGGGATCGATTATCATTGGATTCCCTGCTTTCCAGCGACAACATCATGTATCGTGTAAAAATGACTACAGTATGTGCAGTCATTGCATCATAGGAAAGGGAGTTACATTCTTTGCTTAGGTTAAGGTAGCTTTTGCACACCTTGAAGAACACCTCTATGTCCCAACGTTTTCCATAGATTCGGATAATTTCATTCTCATCCAGATTTACGTCCGTGGAAATAAGGCAGAGATATTCCTTGCGTTTATTACGATTGCGAACATAAACTACTTTGGCAGGAATGATTTCACCATCCTTTACAACATCAATCATAACAGAGAGCAGATATCTTGATCTTCCGCGTCTCTTTTTGTTCTTGTTGTAGATAGAAGTTAGAGGCATATCTTCGCCATTGTAGCGAAAGAACATCTTTGGTGTTTTCTTGACCATGCCGATTACATCGTAACCCATACTTTTTACTGCGTGAAGAGTCCTTGGTGATGAAAACCAGCTGTCAAAAAGAACATATTTCGCCGGAATTGCAGCTTTCTTGGCTGCATCCAAAAGCGTAAGCATGGCTTGTGTTCCTTTTTCCAAGGAAAGCTTCCGGCGTTTGTAACCAACAGTTCTTTTATCCACTTCTGTTGCTTCATTGATGCGGTTTTTCCTGTTTTCTGTGGAAAGAAGAATGCTGTTGACCGGCAGGAAAGAGCTTCCATCTGACCAGCCTAAGGTAAGCATTCGAAATCCAAAGAGGTATTTATGCTTCGCATGGTCATAGACTTTGGCAAGAAGCTCAGCCTTCTTTGAACGATTACGTTCAAACATGGAATCATCAATGATAAAAACATTTGCACGTTCTTCAGAATCTAACGGAAATATGGCATCCCTGATGATTCTGGCTGAAAGTATTGTTGTGAAACGGATCCAGTTGATCTGAATCATTTTCATAAAACGATATACCGTATCCTTTGCAAAATCAGGCGTGTTTCGTCCTGTGATCAGGTTCATGTACATGCTTCTGTTAGAAAAAATCAGCAGAAACAGATACTGGAAAATTTCCATTACTGGAACGCCCTTCTTTTTGTAGGCATTGGACGCTTTCAAAGCTGAAGAAACATGAAATCTCGTAAAAAATCTTTTGATAGATTTTGAAATCTGCTTATCATTTTGAGTTGCTTGTGTTATACTTTTATTCATAGCATGAGCCTCCGGAAGTATGATTGTTTTTTGGACAACTCAATTATACCAAAACCAGCTTGTTTCATGCTATTTTTATGCCAGTTATTATTGAATTTTCAAGGTGCATAAGCACTTATTCAAGTGCGAAGTTTGAGTAAATTATGAATATTTCATTCTATATAATTATACGTTTCCATACAGTTATATTTCCTCATGTGCGGTGTCTTTCAACGCCTCGCGGATTGCCATTGTCGTAAGCTTTGTTCCGTAAAAATCTTTTTTCGAGCATCCGGCTCTCCCGCCTCCGGCACAGGCACATGCGCAGGCACAGCCACCACTACCTCTGCCGCCTGTGTAATGGCTGCTCGTTCTGATATCAGTAAACGCATTGCCAAATCCGCTCTCCGCTCTGTAAGAATCCACCGGTTTGCCTTTTTTGTACGCCCGGATGATAAGTAAAAGCAAAATGCCCGGCACTACAAGAAGCATAACCGCCATTACAATTTTTGTACCTGTTCCAACCGGATGCGAAATCTTCTTGTCGTCTTCCGTCTGAAATACATCTGCATCATATTCTATTTTTACAGTGTATTTCTCCCCCTCCGCCAAAGACGTGCGAAACTGATAGTAACCATCCTGTTCCCAATATCCATTTAAAACATATTTTATATTGTCAGATTTCCAATAGATATTCAGTTCATCTACAACAATCTCATCAAACCAGCCCGGTGTAAATCGATACACTCTCATGCCATCTATAGTCTGGTATAGATGATGCTGGTGGATTCCAAATGAAAATTCTACCGTCTCACCCTCGTAATATTTCCGGTCAAAATCAATCCTTACATAGGAACCGCCATTTTTGTAATACCGAATATTTTCAATATTACTGCTGTAACCCTCAATCTCCTCTACATTCGAATTTGGGATACCGATTTTAACCCATTCCAGAGGACCGTCTGTGTCGCTATCCAACACTTTCCACGTAATATCATATTTCAGATAAACAGAGCCGTCTTCCCAGTCTGGTTCTGCGTAAATCGTGTAATTTTCAATCTCATCCAAATTGTCCGCCAAAACGGTTGTCGATGTCTCTTTTCCGAATATGGTCAAACACATGATACCAAGCATAAACAATAATTTTTTCACCGTCTGTTTCATCTTGTCATCTCCGCCTTTCCCCTTAATGGGCACTCCTGTTTCATCTGTGCGGTTTCCATGCGGCGCGCTTTACAGTCTGGATGATTCCAGATCTTTTCCCAGCGTGTCACTCCCATTTTTCCAAAGTTTTCTCCCGATAACCAGCTCTGGCACGGAACTACTTTTCCGTCTGGTGTGACTGCCATGTTACTTAAACATGCACCACAGGACGGTACATCCAGTCCAAGCTCCTGCAGCTTTTCCTGCGCGATCCAGCCCGGCGATGTAAAGTTGATTTCCATATTGTTTGCATAACAATATCCGGCTGCTTCTTTTAACACCTGATAAAGCTGTTCCCCTGAAAGCTGTGTCCGTACCGATTCATCCGTTCTTGCATTTCCCGTGATGATCAGTCCCGAACAGGTCACATATCGCACACCCAGATTATGTAAAAATTTCAGTGTTTCCAGATAATCTTTGTTCAAACTGCAAAGCGGTGTGTTAATACTCAGATTGATTCCTGCTGTCACCGCATTTCTAATTCCAGCAACAGTTTCCTCATAATGTGCACCGCCAACAAGTTCATTATGAATATCCGGATCTGCCGAATAAAATGTCACCTGCACACTGTCAAGTTCCGCCTGTACAAGTTCTGCGCAAAGCTCCTTTGTCAGCCGTATCCCATTTGTGTTTAACCTTGTTACAAACCATCTTGCCTCTAAAATTAATTTACATAAATCATCTCTAAGTGTAGGTTCTCCACCCGTAAAGGTCAATTGGGTAATTCCTGCTTTCCTGCATGCACGGATGATCTTTTTCCAGCTTTCAGTGTCAAGCTCCTGTTCTTCTGACAGCGGTTGTCCTGCCGCATAGCAGTGTATGCATTTTTGATTGCAATGCCATTTTCCTTCGCGTGTCATGGCAGAAACTATAAGATCCATCCGGTGTGGTGCCCGCATATACGGTGCATATTCCCCAAGACTTATTCCTGCGATCTCCATCTGTGGAATTTTTCCAGCGATCACATCCTCAAATGTATCCAGCATGACCGACAAGTCTCTGTGAAAAACTTCTGGGTCTGTTTTCGGATATATCTTTCTGACCGCTCCAAAGGTTTCCTTAAGAACCTGCTGCACCTCCTTCTCCTCTATCGCATGATTTTCATATTGATTGATCCGCCGGATAAACTCTGTGAGAAGAATCGCCCATGCCTCACTGACCGGTACGATTTCCTGCCCATTCAATATCACAACAGAAGGCACTATTTTTCCCGACAGAAAGCGTGGTGGAACAAGGTGAATCCGCATCACATTTTCCGCGCCCGGATTCCACGTTGTGTGAACCGCCAATTTCCAATTTTTCAATTCATATATTTTTTCCCGCAGCATATTCACTCATCCCCGCAGCCTGTCAGATATTTTTTCTTCCAGACCTTTACACATTATTTTCTATGTACTGTTTTTATGAAAAGAAAATAACCCATGCATTAAACAAAAGCAGACAGACGACCACAACGGCTGTGTATACTTTGCCAAAACGCGCATCTTTCGCCCTGATATAATCTGTCTCTTTGAATTCTCTTGTAATTTTTTTCTCATTTTCTGCTTCCAGAAGAATTGTTCCATATAGACTGAGCAGTGTCAGCGTTTCACAAAATCCCACGACAACCGCTGCGATCAGCATCACCGTTGCATCCGGATCAGAACTGTTATGGCAGAATACGCCTGCAAAAAAGCTGCCGATCAACAGCAATATCGTCTGACGTTTCCTGCATCTCCGATAAAAAGCTCTGCGGTCTAACAAATCCTGTCCTGTCTGCCTGAAACACGGCAATGCTGGCTCAATGTGTTTCTGAAGCATGTCGTAACACTGTCTTACCCGCTTTGCTGCTTCCAGACTTCCCGGCTCGTATAAAAAACAGATTTTATTTCTTCCTTTTCCGATTACAAGACCGTTGTTTTTACAACGGACCTGCCGTTTTTGAACCGCTTTTTCCATCGTCTGATATGCGATCATTCTGGTTTGTTTTCCCAGAATATTAAAAACATAAATCCTGTCTTCCTCAAACTTATAGCCTTTTTTCTTTTTTGCATCCATCCAGACCGGATGAATAAAAATGTAAAACAGCAGTAAAGCAATCCCAAAGTAAAACACGTTTAATTCCCACTGTTTTTCAAATTTATCAATACATGCTAATATTCCAAAAATGATGCTGATTCCAATGGAGATCATTTTCCAGAAGCTTCTTAACCCTTTTTGATTTTTGAAATAATTTTTTGGATATTTTGGAAGAAAATTTCCCATTCTGCTTTACTCCCCATTATGATGCGCAAACTTTCCTCGCAAATATGCAGTTTGCCGAATCGATGCACACTTCTACCGAGTCACTGCACAATCTGCCAAACCTCTACATTTCTTCTACAAACCGCAGCACATCCTCTGCGGTCTTTGCATAACGCTCTGCCCCATGCTCTGCCAAAAATTCTTTGTCACGAAAGCCCCATAATACGGAAATACATGGCATGCCGGAATTTTTTGCAGTCTCTAAATCCACATCAGAATCACCAACGTAAACCGCTTCTTCCTTCGTTTTTCCTAATTCTTTCAATGCCTCAAAAACAGTATCCGGAGCCGGTTTTCTGCGGATGCCCTCTTTTTCACCGATTGCTACAGGAACGATTCCTTTAAAATAAAGGTCGTTTAATTCTTTGACCGCAAAATCAATCTTATTCGATACGATTGCGACCGCATATCCTTTCTTCTTTAACGTCTCGATCAGCTCTACAACGCCTGCATACGGCTTTGTGTTATCATTGCAATGTTCGCCATAATAGTCTTTAAAAAGCGCAAAGGTTTCCTCAAATAATGGATTGCTCTCCCCATCCGGCACCGCCCGGATCATTAGCAGGCGCACGCCATTTCCTACAAATTGACGCACTTCCTCTAATGTACGCTTTGGCATTCCCTGCTGTTCCAGTGCATAATTGACTGCATTTGCAAGATCCTGTAACGTATCTAATAATGTTCCGTCTAAATCAAAAACTACAGTTGTCTTTTTCATGGTTATCCTCCTATCGTACAAACATCCCTGCGATCATAACAAGCTCTTCCATATTATGAACGATCTCATCTGTATTTAGAATATGGATTGTATCCTCGAGAATGCTGAGGCCATGCGCGACGCCCTGCACCTGCCGCAGTACGTTGTGCCCGCCTGTATGCTGGTGTTTGGCCGCCCCACGGAGCAGCAGCAGCGCCGCCCCAAGCCCGCCCGCTTTGCCGAGCAGGCCGTCGTCTGCGAGAATGTGTACACGGACCGCACGCCCGACGAGCTGCGCGCCGACTTTGCGGCGAAAGCCGCCGCCAACGGCCAGCTTGACTACGACTTTGACAAAGCCGTGCAGGCATTTTGCAAGCGCAAGTACGCGAGCGACTTTTCCCGGGAGATGACGAGAAGCGCAGAGATTTACTGGAAAGAGTTTTTGTGATTGGCAGAGAACGCAGGGGCGGATCCCATATCCGCCCGGGAGCGCTGCCGCTGCCGCCGCGCCCCTGCAATCTCTACAAATAAACCACCCCCACCCAACCGTAGATGTTCTGCGGCTGGGTGGGGGCTTTCTTATTGATTGAGGGTGAAATTATACAGCAGACCGTCAATAAATTGCATTCCTGCCTTATTGCGTATGTAGGGGCGGCCATGGGTCGCCCGCCAACTTACCGCAGCAACGCATTTTCCGGGACAGTTTTCTTACAAGGCAAACGGGCAGGGGCGAGCAATGCTCGCCCCTACAAGCGTTTTTCGACAGTCTGCTATATTTTGGTTGTATCCTGTAGTTTATGCTCTGGCGTAACAAAGCTGCCGGTATTGTCAGCTTTTAGATTGGCGTTGGATACAGGATTTCCGGCGTTATCAATTTTACGGATATAGACAGTGCAGAGTTAGAGTTTTTTGTTTGTGACATGAAAAGTATCCTCATCACCAACAGTCTTTTTCAGACTATAACTACCCCCTTCTCCCTGATTGAAGTTAAAAGCATCAATACGGAACCAGGTTGTATAATGGGGAGTCGGAGTAGAGGGATATGCCTTATAATATAAATGAAACGAACATGTGAAGTCTCCCTTATATCCAGCAGGAGGAGTTTCCTTTATAACATAAGTTTGGTCTCCGGTAGTTAGGAAAGCAGAATACCCGATCTTATCTCCCTCATGCAGTTTGACAGGAACGGAGCATTCTCCTTTACTATCACTGGTGAATTCGGCAACAGTGGTTGAGCCGTTCATAATAGCAAAGGTAGCACCGGACAGCGCTTTTCCATCAGGGTCAGTGACGCGCAGATTCAATTTGGCAACGGGAAAGCGCATAATGGTAAGCCGCCTTTTAGGCATGTCGATAGCAAATGGATTGTCATTTCCGTTATTCTCTATGGAATTGAGATGATAGCCGTGCTCATCATTGACAACATTGATATAGATTTTTGTACTGCCGGGAATGACTTGGTAGTCATTAGGAACTTCAACTTTGGTGATAGTAGTCTCCGTATCCCCGATAACAGTGTTTTCACGAGGGTGTTCCTTAGGAGAAATTTCCAACAGAATATCACCGTTTGCATCAGAGGTCACATCAAGGATGTTTGTGCCGCTCTGAATGCGATATTTTCTGTTTGCAAAAGGCGTAGAGTCCGCAGTGCTGACATCCTGCAAGTGGATAATGAAGTGATGTTCATCTGCTGTAGCAGTGCCGCCGGTCGTACCCCCGCCGGAAATGCCGCCCCCGGTGCTGCCCCCGCCGGTTTCACCGCCGCCGGAGGGGTCATTTTTCTTCGGCGTCGGCACAACAACAGCCTCATCACTGCCGATATTTACACTCGCGGTGGTTCCCGCGTTCGTGTATACGACCTGTATCCCATCGGCGCTGGTATACACTAAGTACAAAACCTGCCCGCTGGCGTTGCAGGTCATCCCCTGCACGGTGCCCTTGACCCCGGCATCTGCCGCAATCGTGGTCGTGGCAGTGCTGCCCGCAGGCGGGTTGTTCACATGCAGCAGATACTGCCCGCTGCCCTCGGTAAGTGCTACATCTCCGCCGGTCATGGTGGGGGCCTTGTTTGTCAACGTGCCTGCCCAGTTTGTCAGGGCATCTGCACCATCGCTTTTTCCCGTTATTGATGCGTTCTGCACCAAGGCGTAGTTCTGCGCACCCTGCCGGGTCGCCGTCATCACACACGCCTGCGCCTCACTGACGGCCTGCTTTTCCTTGGCGCTGTCAATGTACCCGGTCAGCGCCGGGACGGCAAAGGCCGCCAGCACACCCAGAATCACCAATACCACGATCAGCTCCACCAGCGTAAAGCCGCCGCGGCTGCGCGGGGTTCGTTTCAGACCTGTCATAGGGATGCCTCCTCTTTACTCGGCGGGGTCAAAAATGCTCTGGTCGCGCTTGGCGTGCGCGCCGATGTTGTTGTATTCCAGCATCAGATACCCCTTGGCCCACTCGTCCAGCGCGGGGTCTGCGCCGTACTCGGCTGTGCTGCCGTCCACCTTCATGTAGTCGTTGGCGGCGGTCACAACGGGGGTGTTGTGCTTCATTTCCAGCAGGTACTCGTAGTAGTCGCTCAGGGGCAGACCCGCCTGCTGCAGCAGGGTGGGGGTCAGCATGACCATGTCCATGCGGTTCAGCGGGTCGGTGGTGCTGGTGGCGGCTGCCGTGTGCTCCAGCGGGTAGTTGGCCCAGATGAAAAACGGCGTGCTGCGCTCCAAAATCTGCAGCTCGTTGTCGGTTTCGGCAAAGCTGGGGTCGGCCACATGGCCCACAAAGCTGGGCGCGTGGTCACCGGCCATGGCCACAATGACCTTGCGGCCCGTCTTTTCGTACTGCGCGGTAAAGTAATCGCACAGCTCCTGCACGGCGGCGTCGGTCATTTTGATGCAGCTCAGATACTCGTCCATCAGCGCATCGTAGTCGCCGTAGTCGGTGGCGGCGTGGACAATATCCAGCGACGCATCGTTCATATCGTAGTCGCCGTGGCTCTGGATGGAGACCAGGAAGCTGAACCGCGGCTTGTCCTCCGGCATGGCCTCGTACATCGTTTCCCAGTCGCGGTAGGTGGCCGAGTCGGTCTGGTACGGACGGTCCCCGTAGGTCTCCTGCGTGGTAAAATCGCTCTGGAAATGGGTCTCGTCAAAGCCCAGCGCCAGCCAGGCGGAGTCGCGGCGGTAGTTGGAGTTCGTGTAGGGGTGGGCGGCCATCGTGGAGTAGCCCAGACCCTTGAGATAGCTGACAACGCTGTTGGCGTTGTACAGGTTCAGCCAGTTGAACGGCGTGATGCTGGGCATCAGGATCAGCGAGTTGGAGGTCAGCATCTCGTACTCGGTGGAGTTTGTGCCGCCGCCCACATGGGGGCTGATCGTGTGGCCGTAGACCGAGTTGGGCAGGTTTTTGGTGACCGGCATGATGTCGGTGTCGGCCTGCAGGTCGGTGACAAGGTCAAAGTCGTAGAAGCTCTCGGATAGGATCAGCACAATGTCGGGGTAGTCCTCGGCGCTCTCGGGGCTGGCAGGGGCGATGTAGTCGTCGGCCTTGCGGGCGGTGTTCACCGCCGCGGCGTCGTTGTAGTTCTCCGGCTCAATGACAGGGTCGGCCATCAGGCTGGTGGCCTCAATCGTCCCGGCCAGATAGCCGTAGGTGTAGTAGGTGTTCTGCCACGCCCAGCCGTAGGTCGTCTTGGGCTTGATGGTCACGGGGCCGAAGTAGCCGAAGAACATGACCAGAAACACGCCCAGTGCGCTGCCCGCCGCCCGCACGCCGCGGGCCTTCCAGCCGGCGCGCTTAGGCGCACCCTTGACCAGCCGCGCCTGTACGAACACAATCGCCAGAATCGGCAGGTAGAGCAGCGCGATCTTCACAACGTCCTGCGTGATTTTCAGGGTGTAGCTGCCCATGACCTCGGCGGCGGTGCCGAGGTTCAAAATGTCCTGGGGCATCAGCGCCGAGCCGTGCAGGTCGCGGGTGTAGTAGTTGATGAGTGCAATGATGGTGAAAACCGCACCCGAAATGCCCGTTGCGCGGCTCCACTTGCCGAGCAGCGCAAACAAAATCAGCGTCAGGCAAAAGGCGGTCAGCGCGTTGAGCGGCGCGTAGAGCGGCCATTGAAGCTGCAAAAAGCTCTCGGTCACGCCGTCAGACAGCTCCAGCTGATAGCGGGAGATGAACCCCACCGCCACCGCCAGCAGGCAGGGGAGCACCCCCTGCAAGAGGAATTTCTTCCAGTTAAAGTTTTTCAAATGCTGCATAGGTGATGAATAAATACCTTTCTCTGTAAATTTTGTACATAACTATACATAATATATTATAACACGACACCACAAAAAAAGAAAGAGGTGCAAGCAGCACCTCTTTGGATATATAATGATGTTTGTCCGGAATACGGATATTACAATACGCCTGCCCGTAGGGGGCAGCATATATGCCGCCCGCACCTCCCGGCCAGCACCCGCCAACCATCCACCACCCCGTAGGGGCCGGGCATGCCCGGCCCGCAACCCTGCGTCGCCGCCTGTTACTGGTTTGCATCGTAGGGAGGGGTCTTGACCCCTCCGCGGGGCGTCGAGGACGCCGCCCCCTACAGGGATGGCCCGCAACCAAAACGTCACTTCCGCGTATTCTTCTTCCAGATCCAATACAGCCCTTCCAGCACCAGCGTCTCGCGGTACACAATATCCGTCGCACACGCCGTGCGCACACTGTCGGGCAGCGTGCCGGTTGCGACAACCGGCGCGTCGGGTGCGCCCAGCGCTGCGCGGATCTGCGCGACCATGCCGTCCAGCATGGCCGCCGTGCCGTACACAATGCCGCTGTGCAGACAGTCCGCCGTGTTGGCCCCCAGCAGACGCCGCGGGCGGGCCTCCAGCTCCACCTGGGGCAGCTGCGCCGTGTTGCGCACCAGCGCCGACAGCGAGCACTGCGGCCCCGGCAGGATGCTGCCGCCCACCAGTGCGCCGGTGCTGTCCACAGCCAGCAGGGTAGTGGCGGTATCAAAGTTCACCACCACGCAGGGCGGCGTGCACCGCTGCAGCGCGCCCACGATGGCACACAGCAGCTCGCCGCCCAGCTGGGCCGGGTTGTCCATGCGGATGCGCACCCCGCTTTTCAGCCCGGGGCCGACCTCCATGATCTGGCACTCGCACATCTTGCGCAGGGCCTCGCGCAGCCGCGGCGTCAGCGCCGGCACCACGCTGGAAAAGATGACCGCCGTGATTTGCTGCGGCTCCGCCCCGTACAGCGCCAGCATGTTTACGATTTTGTACAGGAGCTCATCACTGCTCAGCGCCGTGTCCGCAAACAGCCGCGACGAAAACACCAGCTTGCCGTCCGGCGTATACCCGCCAAACGTAATATTGGAGTTGCCGATATTCAATGCCAGGATCATGACAGGACCTCGTTTCAAGTATGTTGTCTCTATACTATTATAATAAGGTAGAAATTGCAAGCGTTTTCCACATTCGTGTGCGCCGAATGTGGAAAACACACCGCTCCCACCACCATCACCCCCGTAGGGGCCGGGCATGCCCGGCCCGCGCGCTTTCCGCCGCCGCCCGTTACTGCTTTACACACCCCGTCTCACCCCTACATCGTAGGGAGGGGTCTTGACCCCTCCGCGGCACGTCGAGGACGCCGCCCCCTACAAAGATGGCCCGAAACCACCCCACACCCGCGCACCTTCCGGTCAGCACCCGCTCACCCTTCCGCCACCCTGTAGGGGCCGGGCATGCCCGGCCCGCAACCTCCCCGCCGTCTGCCGTTAATCTTCCACCGCTCACCCATTCCCCCAAACCACCTGATCCCGCAACCCTCTTGCCGCCCAACCCCATAATTTGTGCCCGCCAACCGCCATCACCCCAATATACACCTTGCCCAAACTTCACCCTCAAACTTTGTCGAAAAAATCAAAAAAACTTGCAAAAACCTGTTGACAAAGGTCATACTACTTGCTATAATAATCAAGCTGTCTCGCGAGCCCAGCCCGCGGCGGCAGCCGCTGGAGCCTTTACCTACAGCTTGTACGCCGTTTTTTGAAGAAAACTTCTTCAAAAAACTTTCAGAAAACCTCTTGACAAACGAGAGAATCTGATATATAATATACAAGCTGTCAAGGAAACGCGACAGCGCAGCAGGACCTTGAAAATTGAACAAAACTGAAACTTGTGGAACCTTGATCGTGGGTTTGGAAACCCACGTTAATCAATTCCAAATTTACAAGTAATTCATACAGGACGCAAGCGATTGTGTCTGAGTGATTACAGAGATTTAACGCTTTTAAATGGCGATTAAATACCATTTATAAAGAGTTTGATCCTGGCTCAGGACGAACGCTGGCGGCGCGCCTAACACATGCAAGTCGAACGGAGCTGAGAGGAGCTTGCTTTTCTTAGCTTAGTGGCGAACGGGTGAGTAACGCGTGAGTAACCTGCCCTGGAGTGGGGGACAACAGTTGGAAACGACTGCTAATACCGCATAAGCCCACGATCCGGCATCGGATTGAGGGAAAAGGATTTATTCGCTTCAGGATGGACTCGCGTCCAATTAGCTAGTTGGTGAGGTAACGGCCCACCAAGGCGACGATTGGTAGCCGGACTGAGAGGTTGAACGGCCACATTGGGACTGAGACACGGCCCAGACTCCTACGGGAGGCAGCAGT
>OGZV01000856.1_pt1 | contig 31293 bp, 40 predicted proteins | sample 1576861 | NCBI WGS metagenome assembly OGZV01 (sample SAMEA3541501, study PRJEB24748) | human gut metagenome | biome: human gut; feature: human-associated habitat; material: faeces | place: China | collected 2012
TGGCTCCAGATGACAAACATGATCTCATATCAGGGACTTGTTCGCACCTTCCCTAGAAGTTATCTGTTGCTTGTTTGGGGGGACACATTCTCCGTGCGATACATTGTTATCACATAAAACGTTGCAAAATCCGTTACATAAGTTTATAAACATACTGTACATGCATACAGTAATTCATTGCGGAGGGAAAAATGAAAATCGAACTAACCATTGATCGCATGAAGAAACTTCCTGATGGAGCTATACCTGCGCTCGAGTTAGAACTGCTCAAAAGACTCAGCGAACAGTTCGATGAATGCCAGCTGACAATAAAGCGAGCCAGTACTGATGGTCTGACCGTTTTTGGAGGCGACAAGAAAGAGGTCGAGCAGATACTTCAGGAGACCTGGGAAAGCGCGGACGAGTGGTTTTATTAATCCCGTGAAATTCACTGGAGCAGTTTCAAAGAGTATCGCTGTTTGCGTTCCCCTGGCTGTTCCCGATTACTGTTTACCGCGTCAATAAGTCGCTCTGGGGGAAATAGTGTGTAGTGCAGATGCCTTTAATGCAGATGATCAATGGTACGACGTGGTCAGAAGGGCCGATAAAGCAGTTATCTATAGCTTCCCGGCGGAAGGGAGATATCTGGTTTATCGAGTAAATGGAATAGTTTCATTACGACCCTTACTCGAAGAGGAAGAAATATTCACTCTCAACGGTTTTATGCAATTTGCAAAACGACTGGGGTACCGAGTTACACCACCGTCTGATATTATTCTTTCATAGGCCTGAACAACCTATACCTGATGCGCCAAGGAGAGAACCATGGCGCTAGAATTACAACTTATCAAACACCACTCAGGAATACTGATCCCGGCTACGCCCGAGACCAGCGATATCCTGCATTCAAAAACCCGGCTCGGCGATGTTCTTGTTGCTGAGTTCAGGCGGGTACGTAACCCGGCATTCCATCGGCGCTTTTTCGCGCTTCTCAATCTCGGTTTTGAATACTGGGAACCAACCGGCGGGGCTATCTCTAGCAACGAGCGGAAGCTGATTACTGGCTACGCCAAGTTCCTGGCTTCTTATGGCGGGAATGAGGGCGCGCTGATCGATGCTGCTGAGCAGTATCTTGAGCAGGTTGCTTACCGGCGCGTCACGAATGGCATTAGCCTGTGCAAATCCTTCGATGCTTACCGCTCCTGGGTGATCGTTGAGGCAGGGCACTTTGATGCCATTCAGTTGCCTGACGGCACACTCAAAAAGCATCCACGTAGCATCTCATTCGCCAACATGGACGAGCTCGAGTTTCAGCAACTCTATAAAGCTGCGCTCGATGTCCTTTGGCGCTGTGTCCTGTCCCGTTCATTCCGCAGTCGCGATGAGGCCGAAAATGCCGCCGCGCAGCTGCTTGGCTTTGCGGGGTGATGGAATGAAGAAGAGCTGGTTCCACCACACCGATTGCAGCACCGAACAGGCCGACGAACTGGTTAAGCGTTACAAAGCGCGCGGCGTGCGAGTTGAGCGCAGCCTTAACCAGGATTACGTGACCTGGACTGTCAGTGCTTTCCTTCCGACCTCAAATACGCCAGCGCGCCCGGACAGCCGCTGGCGAAACCGGATGTGGGGGTGAACGTGAAGACATATCAAATCACTTTACCCTGGCCGCCGAGCAATAACCGGTATTACCGGCACAACCGCGGGCGCACGCACATTAGCGCTGATGGTGTCGCGTACCGCTATGCAGTCGCCAGTGTTATCCGTGCTCATCGCCTTAATATCCGGACGGCCGCACCACTCAAAATTCGAATTGAATGTCACATGCCCGACCGCCGGCGCCGTGATCTGGATAACCTGCAGAAGGCAGCTTTTGACGCTTTAACCAAGGCGGGGTTCTGGCTGGATGACTGCCAGGTTGTCGACTATCGCGTTGTGAAAATGCCTGTCGTTAAGGGCGGGAAATTAGAACTCACCATTACCGAGCTGGAGACCGCATGAATCTTGAAAACACCCTCAAATATCACTTCGCCAAATCGACAATGATTAGCGACTCTCCGCGCGCTACGGCGTCAGACTCATTAAGCGGAACGGATATCATGGCCGCTATGGGTATGACGCATGAACGGGCAGCATTGGGTTACAGTGCTTTTCTCGGGAAAATGGGCATCAGCAACAATGACCGGGAGAGGGCGATTGAGTTGCTGGCCCAGTATGCGCTGACTAAGTGCGATCGGGTGGCGGCGCTGCGCAAGCTGGAGCCTGGGGTTAAACCACTGGTGATGCATCAACTGGCCACCTTCGCGTTCGAAGACTATTCCCGCAGCGCCGCCAGCGTGAAGCAGTGTGATGGGTGTAATGGGGAAGGGTTTATTGGCGCTGAGGTTTTCAGCATGAAGTCCCACACTCCGGCAAAAGAGAAGAAATTCGTGAAGATGTCGCTGAGTATGGGTGTCGAAAATATTCGACCTTCAGAGTATGAGGTACGGAGGCAGGTCAGGGAGGTAGCACGCGTTCTCTGCCCTCAGTGTAAGGGGAAGAAGGTTGTTAGTTGTGCCTGTAGAGATTGTCATGGCCGCGGGAAAGCCGTTAATCAGGTTCTTACTGAACAGCAGGGTGTGCCGGTTCTGGTTGACTGTAAGCGTTGCAGCGGGCGGGGTATGAACGAATTCCTTCCACTGAGGCTTACGCCGCGGTGTGTCAGATAACGGATGTCATCAGCCTCGATACCTGGAAGAAGTCTGTAAAGCCATTCTACGATCAGCTAATCACAAAGTTTGATATCGAAGAAGCATGGGCTGATGAGCAGCTGAAGCAGATAACAAAATAGGGCGTGAATTTATCGTGAGCTATTTACTTTTCCCGAAACTGTGGTAATTTTGCTCTAACGATGGGTTATTGCCTTCGTTTAAAGCCCTGCGGTTTAGCCCGTGGGGCTTTTTGCTTAATAGCGACTTAAGAATATCTAAAACCATTCACCCCTGCGGTGACTTATAATTTCCCCAACAACGCAGGAGGGAATATGGAAGAAGGTTTCTACTGGATTCAGCACAACGGCAGGATTCAGGTTGCTTACTACAGCAATGGCGTTACCGAAGACCTTGAGACGGGACTTACTTTTAATGGTATTTGGCATCTGACACAGGGTGACGACATCTGCGACAACGGAGAAGCTGAGGTGATTGAAGGCCCTCTCCCTCTACCATTTAGATGAATATATTCATCTGATTATGTGGCAGATTCTTAATACTGCACATATGCTTCTTAAGCATCCTGCGGAATGGATGTTTCTGAAAGCGTTTTTGTGGTGGATCCCCCTAAGCGGAGGGGCGGTTCAGCAGGACATTTCTCCAGAGTGTCCAACCAGCGCGCGGAAATGAATGCTGTGATCATTTCCACCGGGAGGCACCCGGCACCACTCCCTCAGTTATTGCCAACTTAGCTATTTATGCCTGCTTGTCCGAGCAGGCTTTTTTTTATTTTTCCCTTGTGTTTTGTAAGGGACCTCAGGGCTAAGAAGGGGTGCTAAACCCCAGTACGTGTTTTAGCAAAACGATCCTCGAAATATTACAAGCTCGTATGAGACAAAAAAGCGCGGAGAACGACATCACTCCTCTCCGCAATAATAATTCCGTCTTCAGCCCGATTGTATTTCTTTTATCCACAAAAGCTAAAGTCATGATCTACTGTAAATAATAACAGCTTTAAACTATGTTAAAAGTTAATTATTTTTTTGTTTAAATGACTCTCCTTAAGGATTGTTTAATCTATTGCTTTCTTAAGGAGAAAGAAGCGCCGAAGAGTATAAATCTTCATCAGGCTGCCGTTTGGCAGCCTTTTTTTTCTAGCAACAGCACCCGCACTTAGCGAGGTGAGAGACCATGAAAATGAATGATTCAGGGAACATCTTCACGCAGTTCTTCGCGTGGGTAGCAGCTCTGGCGTCAGCCATTGGATTTACCACTCAGGATCTGGTGTTCATGTTCTTTGGCGCTGCTGGTCTGCTTATCTCGCTAGCCTCGTACATTAACGGGCGGGTAGATGCAAACCGTAGGCGCAGAGAGGATGAGAAGCGAACAAAAATGGTCAATGACTACCTGAAAGGTGTTGGTGATAAACCCCTTCACGAGCGTCCTGCTGCTGCAAGCGTGGTCGTTGAGGCATTACAAAAGGAAGGTGAGTGATGGGAGCCAGAGCAAAGTTGAGTACAGCAGTTCTAGGGCTGATACTGGCTGGTGCTCCTGCATCCTTAATCCTCGACCAGTTTCTGAATGAGAAAGAGGGTAACAGCCTCACGGCCTACAAAGATGGCGGCGGTATCTGGACTATTTGCCGCGGCGCAACGATGGTTGATGGTAAACCGGTTGTGCAGGGCATGAAATTGACTCAGGCCAAATGCAATCAAGTGAACGCCATCGAACGCAATAAGGCTCTGGCGTGGGTTGATCGCAATATTACGGTACCGCTTACCGAACCGCAAAAAGCCGGGATCGCATCTTTTTGCCCGTACAACATCGGGCCAGGTAAGTGCTTCCCGTCCACGTTCTATAAGCGCATTAATGCCGGTGACCGCCGCGGGGCATGCGAGGCAATCCGCTGGTGGATTAAAGACGGTGGTCGCGATTGCCGCATGACTAAAGGTCAAAAGAACGGCTGTTACGGTCAGGTAGAACGGCGAGACCAGGAAAGTGCGCTGGCGTGCTGGGGGATAGACCAGTGAAATTTAATTTTTTACCAATCGCGGTTGTGGTTATTGCTGGTCTGTCAGTAGCACTCGTTAAAAGTTGCTTAGACGCCAGCGGCCTACAGAGTGATAACGAGGTTCTGCGCAGTGACAATGCTCTGCAGGAGCAGGTAATCGCTACCCAAGCATTCAACTTCAATCGATTCAATCGGGTTGCAGAACATGCCAATAGGCTTAACTCCCTGATTGACACCAGCACCGAAGAAACCGTAATCGAATACCGGGAGATTCTCCGCCGTGAAAAAACCTGTGATCTGCCTGTTCCTGCTGACATTGCTGGTGGGCTGCTCGAATACGCGCACCGTTTACGTGCCAGCGCAATGCACGCCGATACCGACGGACCTAACGCAGCCGATGATAGTACCGCTGCCACCGGCTCGATAACCTACTGCCAAGCTGTTCTCTGGGTTAAGCCGCTGCTGGCCGTGATTGAGAAGGGCAACAATAATTTCGCTGGCATAAGGCAGATCGAGCAGGAAAGAAAGAACTAGGGATGGCTCGTCCTTAAGCACACGGGTATTCCTGAGCGAGGGCTTTATCTGACATAGCAAAGCCTTCTTTAAGTCAAGAAAACACAATATTTAACAACGAAGCGCTACTATCCCAAAAAAAGCCCTCACAGGGAGGGCTACCGGAGTCTCAGTTTCACTTGCTCTTTTTATCGATGATTCCCTGGAGTTGGCATTCTCCGCATCAGAGTCCTGAACAGTTTGACAGTCAGGCAGTAATCAACAAGCATAAGCGCTAGTGATTAAGATAATCCTTACCTAATCATTTGGGCCGGGCAGTAACATCAAATGCTCTGATTATCCATAGGGCTGACATGGCGACTGCAAAGGTATAGAGTTGAGGTGTCTTTATGGAATGAGGATTAACATGAAAGGTAAAGTGATTATCGCTGCTATGGCTTTGGTTTCGTTCAATGCTGTCGCTGATGAGGGGCAGTATCTTTCTGACTTCGCCAGTGCAAAAAGCACGTCTAAAAGCTACTCCCAGCTGATTAGTAAAAACAAATTACCTGCATGGGTAAAAAGTGGTGGTACGAGCACGCCATCAACCGAAGTAACAGTTGCGGGCAAAAAGTATATTGCGCTGTCAGGATGTAAACCACACAGCTGTCCAGAACAGAATATTGCTGTTCTCTACTCACCTGATAACGGTGATATCCATGGTGTGTTTTCTGATTTCAATGCAGAAAAGAATCGTGAGACATTGACCTGGTTAAACGTGGATCCGATTGATTCTGATGCGATGAAAAATGCGCTTTTCAACCGGCTGTACGGCAATTAAATAACCCAAGCTTCAAACTGTAATCCACCAGTTTGAAGCTTCAATACACGAATCAATCGTCTCACAGGATGTTGGTCGCTCACATCGCACCCTCATTCCGCTTAACTTTAGCAATGAATTCCTCTGTGATTGATAGACCCGCTATGATTTCCGAATTTAAGACGGAAGCACCAAATTGGCTTACAAGGTCCAGAAGCGTTTCATATGTCTGGATGAGTTCCATTAGATCGGAAATCACTAATTGGTCATGCTCAGTGCGCAAATGAGACCGGGCAGAGGCTTGATGCACTATCCACTCGAGATTGGCCTTGATTTTCTGTACGTCATCGTAGTTATACATATTTCATAAGCTTAAATCCTCATTTCAAGATTTCTTTGAGAAAAAATACTTCATTGCTTCAAATACTGAAGCTGTGAGTGACGTCTAAAGTTCATTCAGTTTAGAGGTAACAATGGCTAAGCCGGACTGGGGCGAGCTGCAGAAGCGGTTCCTGTCTGATCACGCTGCTACTGGCATATCCCTAAGGAATGGTGCGAGGCACATAACCTTAATTATGTAACTGCTCGTCGCTATATCAAGAAAACTGCTACGCAAAATACAAAAATTTACCCGCGAAAGATAGCACGCACTGCGCAGAAAGATAAAAGCGCAGATGAGCTGGTGGACATGGGAACCTGAAAGGCGTATGCGATCAGCTGCGGTGCTGGACTCATGCTGGAGGCAAACAGTGGAAAGGGTGAGTAACGCGCCGGGAGATTGAGCGCGAAGTCTGCATGTGGGACCAGAAATGAGCCGATTAACAGCAATCATCTGCGCTGTCGTTATCTGTCTGCTGGTTTCCATGGGTTGGGCGATTAATCACTACCGCGACAATGCCATCGCTTATAAAGACCAGCGCGATAAAGCCACTGAGAAACTCCGCCTGGCGAACGCCACCATCAAAGACATACAAAACCGCCAGCGTGACGCAGCGGCACTGGATGCTAAATACACTAAGGAATTAGCCGATGCGAAATATCAGCTTAAAGATCTGCAGCATTGCGTTAGCACTGGTAAGTGTGGGCTGCACGTCAACGCAAAATGTCCCGCGAATGGAGCGGCCGGCACCAGCGGCCTGGGCGATGCTTCCAGCCCCCGACTTACTGACTCCGCTGAAAGGGATTATTTTACCCTCAGAGAACGAATTGTCGCAGTGACGAAGCAGGTGGGCTATCTGCAGGACTACATCAGAGAGCAGTGCCTGAAATAGAGCCAAATCCTCGAGGTTCTCACATAGACTCTCCATTAGAATTTGACTGTAGAAGACGTAAAACGATTATTTAGCAGGTTAATATTTAAAACCTAGTGGGCTTATTTTATTAAAATTATCGCCCACTACTGAGATTATCCTTGCCAGTATGTTTGAAAATACAATAGTAAGGCGAATGCGATTTGGGGTTTTTTCATCATTGAAATAGTAGTTTTTTATTTCGTTATCATTGATGTCGATGATTTTGAATTCAACATCATCAACACTCTTAACATTTCCGGGAAGAGGTATGCTTATTAGTATATTAGCCATGGCTTGCATGTCTTTTGCTAAAAGAGGCTCGCAATCATAACGGTGAGCGAAGCTATTTCTGATTTTATTTATAGTTTGAAGGCAGGTGCAAAGACCAGGATGCATCCCAAGCTTCTTTGCTAGCCCCAACTTCAGCCCATAGCTTGGATTGAATTTTATTTTCTCCCCTGCTGAATTTTGAAACAAATCTTCTTTGTCAAGGTGAGCCGCTATCCATGCATCAAGTAAACGCTCACACAAAAGATGAATTCTTAAAACCGATCCTAGCTCGTCATCATTTTGGTCAATATTAAGAAAAAGCTTTGAAATATCCACTTCGCCGAAGATTTTCATGAAAATTGCAGGGTTCATATCTACTCCTGGTCTGAGTGCGTTAAATAACAACATTTAAACACATAATGTGGACATGAGATATGACCTACATCTACCAAATCAAGTTAACCACCCAAACAGGTGAAACCTTCATGGGCAAAATGTTACAACGTCAGTCTGAGCTGCTTAACGGCTTTGTGCCGCTGGCGACAGAGCCTGGGGAATGGCTGACTTCGCACCGGTCGTTGTGAAGCGAATACAGTTCACACGTTTATCAGCAGTGGTAGAAACCAATGGCGACTTGCAGACTGTCAGTTGAAATCAAAAACAGTTGGAAGCTTCCGATCTACCTCAGGACGCTGACACTGTTCTGCGTATTGATGCGGTGCGAGCCTGATTGCCAAAAGGTGGGTGAGTTCATCGTTAAGTATGGTATCAGCAAGAAGGAAAAGGCTGATTTGATCAGCCCTCCATAAACTAAATTGTGAAGTATGTGTACCACCTGTGAGCAGGGGCGTGCACTGACTTCATTCTGAATAACACCACTCCTGTTTCAATGTTAGTAACGATGTAAGTAGGAAGATCAGGGTTTTTGTAGTCCACATCTTCCTGTGCGAATGAGTATCCTTTTTGATGAAGGATGCCCATTGCCTCATTGCCTTGGGCTATTACCGCCTGCTTCTTGCTGCCTTCTAACTGTTCAGCAGCAGTGATTGCGCCGACAATACAACCAGTAATATCCGCAAGGATTTTTTCCTGTTCAGTTAACTCTCTCTCCATACCTATTTCCTTAAGGTGAATTTAATTTATTGCACTAACCGACAAAAAGTCATTTTCTGTCGCGAGTACCTCATCGAATGAAACGCTACCTCAGTGGCTGTACTATTAGCAGATTGTTAACATTACAAAATGATGGTCAAAGAGCAAGATTGTGGATTCACATTAACTATCTTTAACCGTAACAAAGCCATTGAAACAGGAATAAAAAAACGCTGCCATCTTGGCGTAGGAAAGTGACGCACATTCACGATGGAATATCCGTTCTGTTGAGCCAGCCTATGCAACATCGCCAGTCTCTTTGAATCGATTAGATGACTCTCCAATGATACGCTTGAGTAACCATTTTTCTTTAATTTTTTCAATGTGTTAACAAATGAAGTTTTGAGTTTGTGTACACCTTTTTTGTTTCTTGGTGTACCAAAGATAGCCATATGAAGAGTTACATCTTTTTTTCTTTTATTAACATAGATAAATCTACCTGAAATACCGTGGGTTAATGAAGTCCATAAAATAAACATAACAAGTAATATAATTAGCATTGTAAGTAACCATTCCATTTAACACTGTCCTCAAAATTTACATTTGTAAGATTATTAACGGCATAACCTGAACAAAATTTAACTAAGGATCACCAGGTAAATCAAGCGTCTTGGGGGCCATTGAGACGGGGTATCGGGCCGGAGTGATGTCCCTCATAAAAAACTGCATCACGACACGGTACCTATATGCCTGATGACGATGCTGAACGCGTGCTATGTGAATCGCTGAAGTGTCCGGGTGGTTGATCCCGCCTGCAACTAGCTAAACAATCTGCTTGGCTGATCACGACATCGACGTTCTGGACCGCCGAACGAAGAAAGACATTCTGGCGCATAACAAAGCGTGGCAGGCTAACTTCCAACTGACTGGTATGAAATAAAGTCTTGGTAGGACTTTATTAAGATAATTACCACGGTTATTATCCTCAAAAAACAATCAGGGGAAGAAAATGGCCGAAGTTATTGTGCGGACCAAGGACGAGCTTGAGAAGGCAAAAGCTAACAAAGTCCAATATATTACTATAGAAGGCGAACTTGCCACGAAGGTGAAGCGAGGTAAAACGATTGCTAAAGCCAGCGGTGTTAGCCTTGCGTTATTAACCACAGCTCTTGCTGCGACACCTTTTACTGGTGGCATGTCTGCTCTTGCTGCCGCGCCAATAGCGGCAATGTCTGGTTTTGAGATAGCCGCTATTATTGCTGCGGCTTCCATTGGGATTACCTTAATCATCGCAATTTTTAAAGATTATGAAGAGATTGAGGTTGGAGAGGGTAGGATGAAACTGAAACGTCGTAAGAGCGATTAAGCTTAGTGTTTTATTAAGCACCATTATCTGACAATGTTAACATGAGCTAATCGGTATCTCCTTACGGAATAGGCATTACAGCAGGCATTCACTGAGTGCCTGCGATAATGTCGAAACACATTAATGAGATGCGCGAGATGTCGGGTAAAACCGATCCGGACGAAGCGTGGCGCTGCTATAAGTTGGAGGATGGTGCAGACGACCTATATCTTCTGGCTCAATGGTTCGAATCCATTCCTGATTATCACACCCAAGCCACTGGGATCCGCTTGTGGCTTTTAATTGATGTCATCTTAAGCAGAACCATAATTATCCTGTACAAGAATTTGATACTGAAGGTGTCATGATGCGAATTTACGACTTTCGAAACAGGAGTGCATGATGCATACAATAGACGACTCGAATTTTCATAAAGTAGTGCTGGCAATTAAGGCAGGCCCCACGGACATTGCTTTCCAATCCGCATTAGAACTTGGTTTTAAGTGGCTTGAAGAGTATGAAGCAAAATTGCTGAAGCTCACTGATGAGCAAGCGAGGACCCTTAAAGACTTGCTTTCACAATAAACCTGAAATTTTCATTGTCATCACAAAGGCCACCTCCGGGTGGTTTTTTTAATGGCTATAACAACAGGAATATAACAATGGCAAAACCGGACTGGGGCGTGCTTCAGCAACGGTTCCTGTCCGAACATGCCGCAACCGGCGTATCACCAAAGGAATGGTGTGAAGCGCAGGGACTGAACTACGCTACCGCCCGTCGATATATCAAAAGACCTTATGCGCAAACTGCGCAAAAACCTGCGCAGAAAAAAATGCGCAGTACGCAGAAAGATAAAAGCGCTAATGAGCTGGTGGATGATGATGGGCTTACCGCTCAACAGCGCTTATTTGTCGCTGAGTATCTGAAGGACAATAACGCCACCGCTGCCGCGGCACGTGCTGGTTATAGTGATCCAAACTACGGTCGTCAGCTCATAACGAATCCTAACGTTGCGCAGGCCATTGCGCAGCAGCAAAAGGCCTCCATTGCGCGCACGCTCGGCAGTGCCGATGAGGTTCTCGCGCAGATGTGGCAGCTCGCCACTTTCGATGCTAACCAGCTTTCGCAATATCGCCGTGGCGCGTGTCGTTACTGCTGGGGATTCGGTCACCACTACCAGTGGCGTGATGCAGTTGAGTTCGACGAAGCACTCGCAAAAACTGAAGGCAAAGAGGGTGTAAGACCACCCGAGGACACTGGCGGCTACGGTTACGATCACAACCGAGAGCCTAACCCTGAATGCCCGCGCTGCAACGGCGACGGAATTGGCCAGCCTTATTTCCCAGACACGCGTAAACTTCCCGCAGTTTCCCGCCTCGCTTACTCCGGCGTTAAAGTTGGTAAGAATGGCGTTGAAATCACAGCTATCAGCCGCGAGCGGATGTTCGAAGCTGTTATGAAGCGCCTTGGCCTGGCTGATAGCGAGTTTGCGCAGCGCTTGCAGCAGATTGAAATCGAACGCCGAAAGTTGGAGGTTGAGAAACTCCGTAAAGAGCTGGCCGGTGATAGTGACGACGACGAGCCAACCCCAGTTCAAATCAATATCAACGTAGTGGACGCGAGGGCGGACGATGGGGATCAGCCCGACACTTAACATCCCTCAGGCGCGCTTCCTCGCGATGCAGCACAAATTCAAAGCCTACGTTGCCGGGTTCGGCTCCGGTAAGACGTGGGTAGGTTGTGGCGGCATCTGTAAGGGGATGTGGGAGCACCCTAAAATCAACCAGGGCTATTTCGCGCCGACATACCCGCAGATTCGTGACATCTTCTACCCGACGATTGAAGAGGTGGCCTTTGACTGGGGGCTGAGCGTCAAAATCAACGAGGGGAACAAAGAGGTTCACTTCTACGAGGGGCGGCGCTACCGCGGGACAACCATCTGCCGCTCGATGGAGAAGCCCGGCTCGATAGTCGGTTTCAAAATCGGTAACGCGATGGTGGATGAGCTGGATGTCATGGCGGCAGCCAAAGCGCAACAAGCCTGGCGAAAAATCATCGCTCGTATGCGTTACAAGGTTGATGGGCTACGTAATGGCATTGATGTAACGACGACGCCAGAAGGGTTCAAGTTCGTCTACCAGCAGTTCGTGAAGGCGGTGCGTGAAAAACCAGAGCTTGCGGCGCTCTATGGACTGATTCAGGCCAGCACGTTCGACAATGCGAAGAATCTGCCGCCTGATTACATCCCATCGCTGCTGAGCTCTTACCCTGACGAACTGATTCAGGCATATCTGCGAGGGAAATTCACCAACCTTAACAGCGGGACCATTTACCACACATTTAACCGCAAGCTGAATAACTGTTCTGACGAGATTCAGGACGGGGATCCGCTATTTATCGGTATGGACTTCAACGTTGGGAAAATGGCCGCGATTGTTCACGTTAAGCGTAACGGCCTGCCGCGCGCGGTTCGTGAGCTGGTGAAGGTCTACGATACTCCGGCGATGATTAAGCGTATCCAGGAAGAGTTCTGGCGCTACGAGGATGGTCGCTACGTTAAAAACCGGGAGATTTACATCTATCCGGATGCATCAGGGGATTCACGCAAATCCCAGAACGCAAGCAAGACCGATATCGCTCAGCTCAACGATGCAGGATTCAGCGTCATTGTTGATGATGCCAACCCGCCGGTTAAAGACCGCATCAACTCGATGAATGCCATGTTCTGTAACGCCAACGGCGAGCGCCGCTATCTGGTGAACGTCCAGAACTGCCCGGTTTATACCGAGAGCCTTGAGCAGCAAATCTGGGCGGCAAATGGCGAACCGGACAAATCAGCAGATAACGATCACCCCAATGATGCTGGTGGGTACTTCATCGTGAAGGATTACCCGATCGTGAAACCGGCATACTCAATCACCATGGACACCACTTTCTGATATGGCAAACGACGACATCACCTGGGTTCGACCAGAACACCGGGCGGCTTCTGCTGCCTGGCGGAAATACAGGGACTTTTGCAAAGGAGCTGAGGCCGTAAAGGCAGCGGGTAATAAGTACCTGCCTTATCTCGACCCAACTGATAAATCCACACGCAATCGCAAGCGCAATGAGGACTATCTGAGCCGCGCGGTGTTCTATGCCATTGCCGGTAATACGAAAATCGGCATGCTTGGGATGGCTTATCGCAAGGACCCCACGTTTAACGGTCCTGAAAAGCTGAAATACCTGTTAGACAATGCTGACGGGGCCGGTACCAGCATCTACCAGCAGTCGCAGCTGGTGGCCGAGAACGTGCTGGAAGTTGCGCGAGAGGGGCTTTATGTCGATTACGCAGAAGCCTCCGATGAGGCGATCATCCTCCGCTATCCGGCAGAGAACATTATCAACTGGCGAACAAAGCGAATTAACGGGCGCGATCAGCTGGTGCTGGTGGTACTGCGCGAATGCGTAGAAGAGCCGGATGGATACGCTTACAAGGATGAAATCCAGTACCGCGAGCTGGCGCTGGAAGAAGGGCGGTTCATCTGCCGGGTATGGCGCCGGGCTGGTGGCACTGCAAGCGGAACCTACACCGTTGACAGTGAGTACCAGCCTAAGCCTAAAGGAAAGGACTACTGGGATGAAATTCCGTTCACATTCGTCGGGGCCCAGAACAACGATCCTACCATTGATGATTCACCGCTGGCTGCGCTGGTGGAGATAAACCACGGTCATTACCGAAACAGCGCTGACTATGAGGACAGCGTGTGGTTCTGTGGCCAGGTGCAGCCGTACATGACTGGGCTCGATACCGGCTGGCGCGATCACCTCGAGAAGAAGGGCGTGAAAATTGGTTCCCGATCACCGCTTTTGCTTCCCAAGGAGGGCTCGTTTGGTTATGCCCAGGCGCAGCCGAACATGCTTGCTAAAGAGGCCATGGACAGCAAGCGAGATTACATGGTGCAACTTGGCGCCCGGCTGATTGAGCAGAACGCCACGGCGAAGACGGCAACCCAAGCGAGCGGTGAGCAAACATCCTCAACATCGGTGCTCGGTATCTGCGTTTCAAACGTTTCTGAAGCCTATACGCTGGCGCTTGGCTGGTGTGCGAAATACCTCGGCATCAAAGGCGAAACGACGAGTTACACCATCAATCAGGAATTCATAGCTAAGGTTGCCGAGTCGGGCATGGTGACGGCAATCGTCAATGCCTGGCAGTCCGGTGCGCTGCGCGATAGCGATATGATTCGCGCGCTGCAGAAGCTCGATCTCATTGACCCGGCCGACAGCCCGGACGAGGTTATTGATGCCCTTCGCAATCAGGCACCAACATTGACGGGAGGCTGATATGCCCACCATTAACGAAAGCCTGCGCGATGAGTCGATCGCACATTCCGTCTGGTTGAGCCGCTACGCCACTGGAGTGGCAAACCGGATGGTGAAGTTGCTTAACGAGACGGACGCGGACCTGTCGGCACGTCTACTGGATGCGCTGGAGAGATTGCCTCCTGAGAGCTTCACCGTTAGCCGTCTGGAGAGTTTACTGGGCAGCGTGCGTGAGCTTAACCATCAGGCCGTAGCCACCATGCAGGCCGGGCTCGAGAGTGAGCTGGTGGCGTTGGCAAAGAACGAAGCCAGTTACCAGCTGAGCCTGTTCGATTCCCTTCTGCCTTCACAGGTCCTGTCTCACTATCCGCTGCAGGGCATCACCGCCGATATGGTGTATGCCGCGGCGATGGCGCAACCCTTTCAGGGGCGGCTGCTGAGTGAGTGGGCGGAGAATCTGGAATCGGACAGGCTGGCGCGTATCGTGAACGCCGTCCGCAGGGGTTATCTTGCTGGCGACACGGTAGAAACTATCGCGCGCAATATTCGTGGCCATGCCAACAAAGACTATCGCGACGGGGCGCTGCAGATGAGCAGGGCAAACGCCGCCAGCATCGCTAAAACAGCTGTGAATCATCTGGCTGCCACAGCGCGCAACAGCGTCACCAGTGCCAACAGCGATATCGTGAAAGGCAAACAGTGGCTGTCTACGCTGGACAATAAAACCAGCCACGACTGCATTATTCGTGACCTGCTGCGTTACACCCTGGATAACAAACCGGTCGGGCATAAGGTGCCTTACCTGCAGGGACCCGGGAAGATTCATTTCTGCTGTCGTTCTACTGAAACTCTGATTCTCAAGTCTTGGCGCGAACTCGGGATTGATATTGATGAGATGGACGAGGGCACTCGTGCCAGCATGGATGGCCAGGTGCCAGCTAAAACCACGTATCTGGAATGGCTCGAGCGTCAGCCAGCTCAACGGCAGGATCAGGTTCTGGGTGCCGAGCGTGGCCGTCTGTTCCGAGCCGGTGAAATCAACCTGGCTGATATGTTCACTGACAAAGGCGAATGGATATCCCTGGAACGTCTGAAGCAACTCTCAGGCACTGACAACTAACAACCACTTCTTACTTCACGCCCTGGCATCCGCCGGGGCTTTTTTATGGGCGAGGCCCGGCAAAATCCCGAGGGGAAAATATGTTAATTCGAAACATGCTCTTGAAATTTTACGCACCAGAAAGTGGCGGCGAGGGCAGCGGTGGCGGTGGTATCGAAATCACCCCAGAAATCCAGAAGCTTATTGATGAGCGTGTGACCAGCGAAGTCACTGGCCTGAAATCAAAAAACTCAGAACTGCTGGGTACCATCAAGCAGCAAAAAGAAACCTTGTCACGCTTCGATGGTATCGATCCTGATGCTGTGCGCGGCATTCTCCAGCGTTTTTCCGACGACGAAGAGGCAAAGCTGATTGCCGCCGGAAAAATCGATGAGGTGCTCGATAAGCGCACCGAGCGTCTGCGTGCTGACGTTGATAAGCAGATTAAAGCCGCAAATGAACGCGCGGACAAAGCCGAAGCGTTCTCCAACAAATTCCGGGATCGAGTTCTGGGGGATGCAATCCGTGCAGCAGCCTCAAAAGCTGGCGCGCTGCCGGAAGCATCCGACGATCTGATTCTGCGTGCCAAAGGCACATTCCAGCTCAACGACGAAGGCGAGGCCGTAGCAGTTGATGCAAATGGCGATGTTCTGTTCGGTAAAGACGGCAAAACTCCACTAAGCCCGCTTGAGTGGGCGGAGTCTCTTAAGGAGACGGCTCCGCATCTTTTCCCACGCGCAGAAGGCACCGGCGCGGGCGGACACAAACCAAACGGCGGTGGCAGCCTGAAACGTTCCGAAATGAGCGCCAGCGACAAAGCGGACTACATCCGCAAGCATGGCCAGCAGGCCTTCCTCAAACTTCCGAAATAAGGGATTAACCCATGTCTACCACTGTTAATAGTGACCTGATCATTTATGACGACCTGGCGCAGACCGCTTTTCTCGAGCGCCGTCAGGACAACCTGGCTATTTTCAACGCGTCCTCCAACGGTGCGATCCTGCTGGATAACGAGCTGATTGAAGGCGATTTCCGCAAGCGAGCCTTCTACAAAGTGGGCGGCTCAATCGAATCGCGTGACGTTAACTCCACCGATAAAGTGACGGGTAAGAAGATTGGCGCCGGTGAAGCCGTATCCGTCAAAGCACCGTGGAAATACGGTCCATACGAAACTACTGAAGAAGCGTTCAAACGCCGCGGCCGCTCGGTTGATGAGTTCTCAGAAGTGATCGGCACTGATGTGGCTGACGCTACGCTGGAAGGCTACGTGAAATACGGCTTGAAGGCCCTGACGGCAGCAATTGGCGCCAACGCGGATATGGTGGTCACTGCAGACATTGAGACCGACGGTAAGAAGACCCTGACACGTGGCCTGCGTAAGTACGGCGACAAGTTCAACCGTGTCGTGCTCTTCGTTATGCACTCCGCTACCTACTTCGACATCGTGGATGAGGCGATCGCCAACAAAATCTACGAAGAAGCGGGCGTAGTGGTTTACGGCGGACAGCCGGGCACCCTGGGTAAACCGGTGCTGGTTACCGATACCATGGACGCTGATGCGATCCTTGGGCTGGTGGCCGGGGCAGTGACTGTAACTGAGTCTCAGGCTCCGGGGTTCCGTTCATACGACATCAACGATCAGGAAAACCTGGCAATCGGCTACCGTGCTGAAGGCGTGGTGAATGTCGATTTGCTGGGTTACAGCTGGGATATCTCCAAAGGTGATAACCCGGACCTGACCAAAATCGGCACTGCAGGTAACTGGAAGAAGCACTTCACCAGCAACAAATCGACGGCTGGTGTACTGATTAAGCTGGGATCCGCAGCGGGGGAGTAACGCTGTCAGCGGATAAAACCTCCGCAACCGCTGACAGCACCGATGCGGTCACCATTTCCCTGAAGTACATGCTAAACGGCGCAGGTGTTTCCGGCAAAACCGTTGCCTGGAATTCAACCGGCGGCACGCTCAGCACTGCCAGTTCTCAAACCGGCTCTGCTGGTGGGGCGACGGTGAAACTCACATCAGACGTTGCTGGCACCTTCACGGTAACCGGCACGGTTGAAGGAGTGGCGAAAACCACGGATGAGATCACTTTTATTGCGCCTGCCGGAGAATAACGAATGGGGCGAAAGCCCCATAAACAGGATGATTCGATGATAAATACCGATATCACCTCTCCTGATGCCAACAGCTACGCCAGTGAAGAGGATCTTGCCTCATTTGCGGAAATACGCGGCATTGAACTGCCTGACAAGCTCACACCTTTGTTGATTAAGGCAATGGATTACCTGGAGGGGCTGGACTGGGTAGGCTCAAAAGCTGGCCCGAGACAGCCGCTGGCCTGGCCACGCGCAAATGTCATTCTGGATGGACACGACTTCCCACCCGACCAGGTGCCGCGGCAGGTTATAACCGCGCAGTGCATGCTGGCGGTAGAGGCAATCGACGGCGATTTACTCTCCAGCGTGCGCGAAGCCGCTCTGAAAACCGAACGTGTCGAAGGCGCCGTAACCATGACTTATGCGGTTGCCGACGGTGAGGTGTTTACACCAACTTACCCGGCGGTAATGGCTATTCTCGGCGACCTGGCTGGTGGGCGTGGATATGCAATCAATACTTTCGCGGAGCGCGCGTAATGGCCATCAACTATCAGCGAATGCAGGCGACAACGACTCGTATGCTCAAGCAGAACGGCATTGCATACAACGTCACGCGTAAGGGCACGTTAATTGTCATCGGTGGCGTGGAGCATCGTTCCGATGATATCCAGTTCACGGCCACAGGAGTTAAGACGGATTACGCGCCAGGCGAAATTGACGGAACCGTCATTGAAAACGGCGATGTTCGGATTGCCTTCACCTCAGAGCAGGAAATTCAAACCGGCGATCTGATCGACGTGGACGGCGTAAGGCATCGCGTAGTTAAACCAAACCCCGTGAAACCAGGCGCAGTGGTGCTCTGCTACAAAGCTCAGTTGAGGGCATAACATGGACGATAATAAGGCGTTCACGGCTGCCATCACCGCGTTCGTGGACCAAGCCAAAGCGAATCAGGAAGCGGTCGTACGTGCTGTCGGCATTCGGATCCTTAATCAACTGGTAATGATGTCACCTGTCGGGAACCCCGAACTCTGGGGCATCAACCAGACGGCAGTTTCTTACAATCAGGCGGTATACGACCATAACGAAGCGCAAAAATCGGACCCTGCAAACCTGACTAAAACCGGACGACTTAAGAAGAAAGCTCGACTGGTGGATGGGATGGATATCAAAGCGCCGCCCGGATATACCGGTGGACGGTTTCGGGGCAACTGGCAGGTGTCTTTTGATGCACCGACTACAGATGAAACAGGCCGTGTCGATAAAACCGGAAATCTGACAAAAGCCGCAGGGAATTACACCCTGTCGCTGTTCAAAGTCGGAATGAAGGCTATTTATTTCTGCAACAACGTCCCTTACGCGTATCGACTGGAGATGGGGCACTCTTCACAGGCTCCTGGAGGGATGGTACGCATTACTGCTGCTGAGTTTCAGCGATTTTTTGAGGATGCAGTAAGGGAGGTGACTAAATGATTCCCGATATCGCGGCGGCACTGGCCGCCAGGCTCGGCGAGTGGGCTGATGCTGAAGGGATCCCAGTTGCCTGGGAAAACGTGCCTTTCACACCGCCATCTGATGGACTCTATCTTGCTGTCCATGACATGCCCGCCAAACCGCGTACGCTGGACCTTGGTTTGCGCTGCCGCATTTATTCAGGTGTATACCAGATTAACGTTGTGGCCCCAGCCGGCACAGGCCGTACCGATGTTGTGGCTCTGGCTGACCGCGTGGCTGAGTTGTTCCCCGAGGGGCAGGAGATTGAAGGCAGGGGTTTTACATGCTGGATAGACCAAACGCCTGGTGTTTTCCGCTGTATCACTACATCTGTCTCTTATACCGTTCCCGTTAATCTCAATTATCGAGCTGATATCCCCAGCTAATCCTTGCAACCTTCTAAACCTGACCGGCTCTTTGCCGGTTTTCCCGTTTCTAAAGGAGTAACCAATATGGGCTTTGCATTGCCTAACGGCGCTCACGTTTATCTGGCATCGGGCTATGGCCCAGCCATTTCTTTCACCGGGGCGACGAATGCCGAAAACATGGTAATCACCGTGAGTGAAGCGGACGCACTCAAGGTGGGTGATATTGTTCATGTGAACTGCAATTGGTCCGGTGTTGATAACGTCATTGCAAAAATTGATGCGATTACAGAAAGCGCCGTAACCCTTCGCAATATCAATACCACCAACAAAAACAAATATGCCGCTGGTGGCGGTGCCGGTTCGATCCGAAAGGTGCTTGAATGGACCGAACTGCCGCAAATAACTGAGGTGTCGAAATCTGGTGGCGATCAGAACACCACACAGATTCAGTTCCTCAGCGATGATCGCCAGCGCAACCTGAATACCTATAAATCCGCAGTCTCCCAGACCTACTCGATCGCGCATGACTCCACTCTCCCCGTATATCCGCTGCTTCGCCAGTTGGATGAAGATGAAGAGACGGTTGCGGCTTACATGTACGTACCGAAGGCGAAGGAAAACCGTTACTGGGCGGCCACGGCGTCCTTTGACGATACGCCAACTACTGCAGTTAACGAGGTAGAGACTGTGAGTGTGGTGCTGAACCTGCAGTCACCGGCGATGACGTTCTACAAGGTGACTGACGCTGCCGCCTGACCCGTCAGAGCTTTCACCATTCCATGCCTCCCATCACGGAGGCTTTTTTTCGTTAAGAGGTATCGATGGCGACCAAATTCACCCTTCAGCCCAAACCTACATTCAAGGCCAATGTCTCGATCCCCCGCCCTGGCGATGAGGATGGCGTGCTGACGTTCACTTTCAACCACAAGCCACTTAAAGAACTGGCTGACCTCGAAAAACTCGAAGGTAAAACCGCCACAGATTTTCTGATGGAAATCATTGCTGGCTGGGCACTTCCCGATGCATTCAACGCGGAAAACCTGTCGGTGCTGCTGGAAAACTATCCGGCGGCGATGAAGGCCATCCCGGAAATCTACTACCGCGAGCTGATGGGGCAGCGTGAAAAAAACTGATAGCGGTTGCCTCTGCGTTCTATACGCCTGAACCCACAGCGGCAGACCTGGCGCCTTACGGGCTTACGCCGGATGACTATGACGATAATTTCGTCGATGTCTGGCCCGATATCTGGCCTTCATTCCTGGTGTTTCAGGCTGTCAGCACGCAATGGCGAACGGGAATGGGCGGCGCGTCCGGGCTCGACTATAACGTTTTGCCCTGGGTAATGCGCCTGCACCACGTCGACGACGAGGCAACCGCGCTTTCGGACATCCGAATCATGGAGAGCGCCGCACTAAAAGTTATGCATAAAGAGAGGGCGGAATGAGTAACGATATCGCCACGATTTCCCTGCGTGTAAATACCAATGAGCTGGAGCGTGGTAACCAGGCACTGGATCGCTTTCAGGAGACCGCGTCCGCCGCGGCAGGTAAAGCGGATGACCTGAACAGTACGTTCCGTACCGGTATCGATAACCAAAAGAAAAATAGCGAAAGCCTGAAGCAACAGCGTCAGGAGCTGCAGAACCTGCTGAATAAAATCAGCCCGGTAAACAAGGCGCTGGATGAACTGGACACTATCCAGGAGAGCCTGGCGAAATTTCGCGGTAAAGGGCTGGTGGGAGACGAGGATTTTTCTCGTTACAACAGCGTGCTTGAGACGACGCGGGCAAAACTGGCACAGGTAATGGAGTCTGAAACCGCAGAGGGGCGGGCTCGCATTGAGCAGGCTCAGGCAGCGCAGCGTGCAGCTGCTGCGGGCAAAACCTTTATCGATTCGCTGGAAGAGCAGGTCACAGCAATCGGAAAAACGCGCGCAGAACTGTTAGAGCTAAAAGCAGCCCAACTTGGCGTGTCCGATCGTGCTGCACCGATGATCGCCCGACTGAAAGAGCAGGAGGAAGCGTGGAAGTCAGGAGCGATCAGCGCGGGGCAATACCGCAACGCGATGCGTTATCTCCCGATGCAAATGACCGACATTGTGACCTCACTGGCGTCCGGTATGCCGGTTTATATGGTGGCCATTCAGCAGGGCGGCCAGCTGCGCGATTCGTTTGGCGGTGTAAACAATGCTCTGAAAGCGATGTTGTCGATGGTGACTCCTGCCCGAGTGGCCATTGGTGGCCTGGCCGGTGCTGTACTGATTGCGGCCAAAGCGGGATCGGACTACTTCACCGCCTACGACGAAATCAACAAGGCCATTATCAGAACAGGCAATATTGCTGGCACTTCAGCGCTCCAGGTTATGGCTTCCTCTCAGTCGATTGCTGCCTCTACTGGCGCTACTGTAGAAACCATTCAGAGTCTGATGACTGAACTGATTAGCATGGGTTCGCTCACACAGCAGCAGCTTGAAAAAGCGGCGAGCTCTACTGCACTTGCAGTTCAAACCGGTATTGTTTCGGCGCAGGACATCATCAAGGCCTATCAGGATATTGAAAAGGATCCGGTTAAAGCCCTTCAGAGTCTAAACGAACAATACAACTTCCTGACTGTTTCGCAGCTTAAGCATATTGATGAGCTGGTGAAACAGAAGGACCAGACCGCGGCCGTTACACAGGCTATGGACCTGTTTGGTGATACGATGGCAGAACGCGGAGAGCAGGCTTATGAATCGCTGACACCGTTTGGTCGCCTGTGGCTGGATATCAAAGACTGGGCGTCTGAGGCCATGCAGAATATCGGTCAGTGGGTTGGTGAGCTGGCATCAAACACACTGAAGGAATTCAACGCAATTTATTACAGCGTTGCGATAGTTTTCCAGAAACTGAACCAGATCATTTCTTCCTCTATCGCTGCTGCGATTAATCTCATTCCTGACTGGGCGAAAACGGATACTTTGCAGGGATGGCAGGACTATAACGAACAAATGGCCGGTGCTTATGGAGACAGCGTATCTCAACTGAAAAAAGACTGGGATGCCGCAGACATTAGTGCAAGTAAATACCTTGATACCACCCGCAAGGTAAAAACCGCGACCACTCAGAAAGATCGAGAAGGGGTCGCTGCTTTTGGCAAAAAGACGAAACCCGGAAAACAGGGCACTGTATCGGCTGGCGATCGCAGCATGGATGCTGCCCATGCCGAGCTACTGGCGCTTCAGGCACAGTTACGCGCGCTGCAACAGCATAAAGGGCTGAACGACACTATCAGCCAACAGCGCAAAGACCTTTGGACTACGGAAGCGAAATTTCAGGTGCTGGAAGAGGCCTCCCGATCTCGCTCTCTGACAAAGCAGGAGCAATCTCTGCTCGCGAGTAAAGACCAGGTGCTGCAGTTAGCGCGGCAGAAAGCCCTGTTAGGTGATCAGATTTCCGCCCAGGAACTGCTGAACAAGCGCATGGATACCTCGCAGAAATACGTCACGCAGATGGCTGAGAAACAGGCCGCATTACTGGGTGGCGCGGGGATGAGTGACCGCCAGGCGCAGCGAGAGCTGGCAAAAAGTCAGCTCGCCGCCGGCTGGAAAAATACTGGTGGTTCGCTTGATGAAGAGGGATATCAGAAACAGCTTAAGGCAGCTAACGATTACTATGATGCTGAGGATCAGCTACGCGGTGACTGGCTGACCGGCGCGAAAAAGGGATGGGCTGATTTCGAAGACAGCGCGACCAATGTGTACTCCCAGGTGCAGACGGTTACTAGTAACGCGTTCACCGGGATGGCCAGCACCCTGACTGATTTCTTCACAACAGGTAAATCTAACTTCTCAGATTTCCTTTCCACTTTCCTCAAGGGCATCGCCCAGATGCTGACCCAACTGGCTCTGGTTAATGGAATGAAGTCAGCGTTTGGTGGAACCGGTATCGGCGCGTTCTTTGGTTTCTCAGGTGGTGGTTTGGTCCCCGGTTTTGATGGAGGCGGCTATACGGGAGATGGCGGTAAATACCAACCGAAAGGCGTTGTACACGGCGGTGAGTTTGTGTTTACGAAGGAAGCGACCCGTGCACTGGGTGTCGGCAATCTGTATGCGCTTATGCGTGGAGCTCAGGGGTATGCAAACGGCGGTTATGTTGGCACTGCCCCATTGTATGGGCTGCAATCGAATGCAACTGGTGGCTTAACCGTTCAAACTTCCGTGGTCGTTCAAAACCAGAACACTCACCAGCAGACTTATGGTAACAACGAAGCTATTTCTCGGGCTTACAAGCAGACCATCGATCAGTCTGTTCGTGCTGGGATTGCCAAACAGCTCCAACCAGGTGGGCTGATCTGGAATGCGACAAAACATCGCTAAAAGCACTTGAGATCATTTAATTGCTAAGTGATGATGATTTATAATCAATACAACTAATCACGATGATCATGATTGAGAAGCTTTATGCTTTACACTAAGACACCGTTTTCAAAAGCGATTTTTGAGCTTTTTAGTGGACTTTCTGAACAATTAACAGAGCATGGCTATAATTCCCCTGGTTGCTGCAAGGCTTTTATCTTTGGGGGATGTGCTATGCATTTGCATACAAACATCCGCACTAGTAGCGATTTAGATGCCCAGTTGTCAGGAGCGCCAGATGTACAAAGGCAAGCATTAGAACTCATACGTCACGTTGTTCCAGTTGATTTTGATGATGAAACAAAAGGGCCAATTGTCTTAATTTTCGATGAGACATTCAACTATGCACTTGCTCCAATGCATGAAGATTATGATCATAGAGCCATCCCACTGGAAGTTGACAATGATTCTCCGGTATGGGTTTACCTCATTAGCAAAGTAGATCTTGCCATAAGTAAGCTTGGTCGGTATGGCGATGTTGATCAAAGCGATATCCAAGCGCTCTTTGATGCAGGCTTATCAGTTGAAGATTTTCGTCAGTTAGTAACAGAGCTTAATAGTTACGCTGTGGGTCAAACTGGCTTGTGTTCAAAAATGGAGCATGCTATAAGTACCTACAACGATAGAAGAGGTACTCAACATGACTAATGCGACACTAAATGTAGCTTTCTCCCGCATGTGTAATGCTGGATTAGAAAATGCATCGAAGGAAGATGTAGTCACTGTTGCTACTGCTCTTTGGCATCATAATCAAGTTCCAGAAATGAATGGTTTGTCTTATGAAGCTATGAAAGTTGGTGCTTTCGTTCTTGATAGACTAGCAAGATTTGCATGTGTTTCATTAGAATTTAAAAATAAAATATTCAAATACCTTAACGAATTAAGAGAAAAAGTTTCTGTTTTAGCTAACAAGGAATATTATTCTGCTAAGTTAGATAAATTAGCTGCTAAGTGGGGTTGTAAAGCTGACTTACGCGAGTTTATGCAGGAGCTTATGCCACTACAAACCAGACATGCTTTCTGTTAAAAACAGAAGTTTTTTGTAGGTTACGAAAGCTATTGCTTCAATAATTTATTTTATAATTAAAACCCGCTACGGCGGGTTTTTTTATGCCCGGAGGAAAGGTGGCGATCGAAACATTTACCTGGCGAACCCAGATTCAGGCGGGCATGGAAGTGGAGTTTGCTTACGCAACACGCTCCGCATCCTTTGGAGACGGATTCGAACAGATCGCCGGTGAAGGCATCAACCCTGAAAAACAGTCATGGCCGATGACCTTAACGGGAAAAAAGGCAGAGATGCTCGATGCGCTGAGTTTTTGCCGCAAGCACATCACAAAATCCTTTATTTGGACGTCTCCTGTTGGCGAAACCGGTTTATACCGGATTGAAGCTGATTCCATTAAAGCCCAGCCGCTATCCAGCAAAGTGATGACCATAAAAGCAACCTTCAAACAGGCATACGCACCATGATTACTGAAGATTATCAACGCCTCGAACCGGGTAAAAAAATACGTCTTCTTGAGGTAGACGGTTCTGCGTTTGGTCTGGACGACGTTCTGCGCTTTCACGCTTATAACCTCCCGCATACTGCAGAAGAGATTGCGGCTGCTGGTGGCGACGAATCAAAGTTAAAGGCGAAGAGTATCTGGTGGCAGGGCGAAGAGTATGGTGCCTGGCCATATAAGCTCGAGGGACTGGAAGCGTCATCCGATGGCAGTAGCGCCCAGCCGACGCTCACCGTTGCCAACATTGACAGCTCTATCACTGCGCTCTGTCTGGCCTATGACGATATGCTGCAGGCCAAAGTTACGATTCATGACACTTTTGCGCATTACCTGGATGCGCGCAATTTCCCGGATGGAAATCCAACAGCAGATCCCTTGCAGGTGAGAAAGCGGGTTTTCTATATCGACGGTAAAAATAGCGAGCTTCCCGGTGAAAGTATCGAGTTTGTTCTTACAAGCCCGATGGATCTGCAGGGATTGATGATTCCGACCAGACAGTTGCATTCCCTTTGCACATGGTGCATCCGGAATAGGTACCGCACCGGCGATGGGTGCGATTATGCCGGCACGCTTTACTTCGACAGAAACAACAATCCGGTAAGCGATCCCTCATTGGATGAATGCAACGGCACGCTCACCGCCTGCAAGCTTCGGTTTGGTGAACACAATGAACTTCCTTTCGGTGGTTTTCCAGGAACATCTTTGATCAGGAGTTAACATGCGTCAGAAAACAATTCAGGACATCCTGGCGCATGCTGCGAAAGACTATCCCCACGAATGCTGCGGCGTGATAGCGCAGAAAAGCCGGGTGGAACGCTATTTCCCATGCCGTAATCTGGCTGTCGAACCAACTGAACAGTTTCACCTTGCGCCAGAGGATTACGCTGCTGCTGAAGACTGGGGGACGATAACGGGAATAGTACATAGTCACCCTGATGCGACGACCCAACCAAGTGAACTGGACAAGGCTCAATGCGATGCAACGTTGCTGCCCTGGCATATCGTCAGTTGGCCGGAAGGCGACTTTCGTACCATTACTCCCCGCGGAGAATTGCCGCTGCTCGGGCGCCCGTTTGTGCTCGGACACTACGACTGTTGGGGGCTGGTGATGAGCTATTTCCGGCAGGAGCATGATGTCGAACTTCAGGATTACCGTGTTGATTATCCGTGGTGGGAGGGCTCCTATCCGGATAATTTCTATCAGGATTACTGGTATGAATGTGGGTTCCGAGAATTCAGAGGATCACCAATGCCGGGCGATTTGATCATCATGCAGGTGGAATCGAATAAGTGGAACCATTCAGGGATCTTGCTGGAGGGGAACATGCTTCTCCACCATCTTTATGGTCACCTCAGTCAACGTGTGCCATATGGAGGTTACTGGATGGAGAGAACCATGAAAATTGTCAGGCATAAAAGCCTAATCATGCAGGAGGGATAATGTGCGAATCCGTCCGTACTGTTCGCCTATATGGTGTTTTGGGTACTACGTTTGGCCGCGAATTCCAACTTTCGGTAGCTTCACCAAAAGAAGCCATCCGCGCATTGTGCGTTATCGTGCCAGGCTTCGAGCGGTTTTTGAATACCAGCAAGCAGCGTGGGCTTACTTACGCTGTATTCAGTGGAAAGCGTAACCTGAACGATGACGAACTCTCTATGGATCAGAGTAGTGCTGATATCCGTATTGCTCCGGTTATCCTCGGGAGTAAACGTGGTGGAGTATTCCAGACCATCTTAGGCGTGGCTTTGGTCGCAGTTGGTGCTGTGGCGTCATACTTTGGCGGTGGTGCTGTCGGCGTTCCTCTAATGCAATTTGGCGCTGCGATGGCCCTTGGCGGTGTCGTTCAAATGCTTTCTCCACAGACAACCGGACTTGCCAGCAAGCAATCGGCAGACAACAAGGCTAGTTATGCCTTTGGTGGAGTAACAAATACGACAGCTCAGGGCAATCCGGTACCGCTCTTGTACGGACGGCGCCGTATAGGTGGCGCGATCATCTCCGCCGGTATCTATGTTGAAGATCAGCAGTAAGCATGCTGTAATGGGCTTACTTAATATGGGGTAACTTGAGCTTAGATTCAAAAATGAAAAAAATATCTACTCTTTTCCTTTGTACTTCCTTATTTTCAGGCATGGCTTTAGCTGATAACCATTACATACCTCTCCTCTATAATTTATCTACTATTTTTGATTTCAATCCAGTTAAAGGAGTTGTCAAATCATTAGATACTAATCTTGAAGAAAATGGTAAGGTCACTTATAAAATCTCCATCAGACTAGCTAAGAATGGTTGTGTCGAAAGCTTAGATCTTGATAACGTTTCGTCTGGTCATGAAACAAATCTAAAAAATAGTAATGGAAGTCTTGTTGGCCAAAGAGATGGTAAGCCTTTCTCTATACAGCTCGATGAAAAATGTAATATTTTGACTCAAAATGAAAATGGTGACGAGTTGCGATATAGTCTTTACTCGAATGGCTTAATTAAAGACACCTATTATTTGGGTAAGAAAATATCTGAGCATTTTTATGATGATAATTCTAATTTGATACGTTCTGAGTTTTATGGTTCTGGTAAGGTCCTCTCTAAAAACGAAATATCTTATGTTGATAAAGACAGGAAGCCTCTTGATTATAAAATTATAAACACATCAGTTTACTCGGAAGGTTATACAGCAACGAATACTTGTCATTATAGCGAAAAGCTTGTTCCAGAAATATGTAAAGTAACAATGCAGAGCGCAGGGAATCCTGTGCCGAAGCCAGTATTAATGACAGCGAATACGAAAGTTGAATTCTACTAGATTAAATAAATTTCAATAAGCCACCTCTGGGTGGCTTTTTTTATGGGCGCAATATGGCTATAGCAACCGCTATTAAAGGCCGCAAGGGCGGCAGTTCAAGCTCAAGAACTCCTACAGAACAGCCAGACGATCTGCAGTCAGTAGCCAAGGCAAAAATCCTTCTCGCGCTGGGAGAGGGTGAACTTGCTGGTGGCCTTACTGCGCGCGATATTTATCTCGATGGCACTGCACTTGAAAACGCAGATGGTTCGCAGAACTTCAGCGGTGTGGCGTGGGAGTTTCGTTCTGGAACTCAGGCGCAAAAATACATTCAAGGGATCCCGGGTACTGAAAACGAAATTAACGTGGGTACCGAAGTTTCCAGCACCACTGCATGGACGCGCACGTTCACCAATACGCAGCTTTCAGCTGTTCGCCTGCGTCTAAAATGGCCTTCTCTCTTCAAACAGGAGGACGATGGCGATCTGGTTGGCTATTCGGTCAACTACGCAATTGACCTGCAGACAGATGGTGGCACCTGGCTGACGGTGCTAAATACCAGCGTGACCGGGAAAACCACCTCAGGTTATGAACGCAGCCACCGTATTGATTTACCTCAGGCGGGCAGCACCTGGACCATCAGGCTGCGCAAGATTACAGCCGATGCCAATAGCGCGAAGATTGGCGACACGATGACGCTGCAAAGCTTTACGGAAGTAATCGACGCGAAACTGCGTTATCCGAATACCGCGCTTCTGTACATTGAATTTGACTCGAGCCAGTTCAATGGTTCAATTCCGCAAATTTCCTGCGAGCCCAGCGGGCGTGTTATTCGTGTGCCCGATAACTATGACCCCGAAACACGAACGTACAGCGGTACCTGGACGGGCGCTTTTAAGTGGGCATGGACGGATAACCCTGCGTGGATATTTTACGATCTGGTGGTCACTGACCGCTTCGGCCTTGGTAATCGGCTAACGGCAGCCAATATCGACAAATGGACGCTTTATCAGGTCGCTCAATATTGTGATCAACCGGTACCGGATGGTAAGGGTGGTAGCGGAACTGAACCTCGTTACACCTGCAACGTATACATTCAGGATCGAAATGACGCTTACACCGTCCTGCGTGACTTTGCAGCCATTTTTCGAGGCATGACCTACTGGGGAGACGACCAGATTGTTGCCCTTGCAGACATGCCCAGAGATGTTGATTTTACCTACACGCACGCTAACGTAGTCGACGGCAAATTTGTATATTCCAGCAGCACAACCAAAAGTCGCTACACAAACGCTCTTGTTTCCTGGTCTGATCCGGCAAATGGGTATGCTGATGCAATGGAGCCAGTCTTCGAACAGGAGTTGGTGGCGCGCTATGGTTTCAACCAGCTTGAGATCACCGCCATCGGTTGCACCCGGCAGTCTGAGGCTAACAGAAAAGGGCGCTGGGGGATCCTGACCAACAATAAAGACAGGGTTGTAACGTTTGACGTTGGCTTGGACGGCAATATTCCTCAGCCGGGCTACATAATTGCTGTTTCTGACCGAAATCTTTCAGGGAGAGATTTAGGCGGTCGATTATCCGCGGTTAATGGTCGTGTACTCAAACTTGACCGGGTACCAAGTGCTAAGGCCGGTGACAGGATAATGGTAAACCTGCCGTCGGGTATCACCCAATCCCGAACGATTCAGTTCCTGTCAGGTGAAATGGTCACCGTGACCACCGCTTTTAGCGAGCTTCCACAGGCCGAGGCTGTATGGGTTATTGAAAGTGATGAACTCTATGCGCAGCAGTACAGGGTAGTTAGTGTCACCGATAACAATGACGGGACATATACCATCACGGGGGCAAATCACGATCCGGATAAATATGCCCGTATCGATACAGGTGCCGTTATAGATCAGCGGCCGGTGAGTGTCATTCCTCCTGGTAACCAGTCGCCACCAGGCAACATCGCGATCAATTCGTTTTCCGTGGTGCAGCAGAATATCAGCGTCGAAACCATGCGCGTGAGCTGGGACCAGGCTCAAAATGCTATCGCCTATGAGGCGCAATGGCGCCGCAACGACGGGAACTGGGTTAACGTGCCGCGCAGCTCCACCACATCATTCGACGTCCCGGGGATTTATGCCGGGCGCTACCTGGTGCGCGTGCGTGCAATCAATGCCGCTGAAATTTCCTCAGGATGGGGATATTCAGAAGAGAAGACGTTGACCGGCAAAATTGGCAATCCACCTAAGCCAGTAGGATTCACAGCCACGGGCATTAACTGGGGGATTCGTCTTAACTGGGGTTTCCCGGCAAACACCGGCGATACGCTAAAAACGGAAATTCAGTACACAGCAAACAGTGACTTTTCAGATCCATTTTTGCTCTCAGACGTGCCTTATCCATCTGCGGAATACACCCAGCTCGGCCTTAAAGCAGGGCAGGAATTCTGGTACCGCGCACAGCTTGTCGACAGAACGGGTAACGAGTCCGGGTATACCGACTGGATCCGGGGGATGTCTAACGATAACGCCGATGATTATCTGGGTGATATCGCTAACGATTTTCTTACCTCTGCTGATGGGGAGCGCCTCACTGGTGACATAGATACAAACATTGAGGGAATACTACAAAACGCCCTGGCGAACCACGGAACAGTTGAGCACCAGTGGGCACAATACGGGGAAGTGCGCGCCGATATTCTGGTTGTTAAAACGACGATTGCTGAAGTTGATAAGGCAATGGCCGAACTTTCGACGCAGGTACAGGCGCAGATAGAGGACGTCACCGCTTCCCTGGAAGACAAGCTTACAGCCGTCGTAGATGCCTCCGGTGCTTCGGCAATCTACACCCTCAAAACAGGTGTGAGAATAAACGGGGTGATGTACAACGCTGGGATGTCTATTGCAGTGCTTGCAGAGGCGGGGAAGCCGGTAGTCACCCGAGTTGGTTTCAATGCTAACCAGTTTGTACTGATGAGCGGCAGCGGTGATACCCAGTACTCTCCATTCGCTGTCATCAATGGTCAAGTCTTTATGAGCTCCGCATTTATTCAGGATGGCACGATCACCAATGCCAAAATCGGCGACTTCATCCAGTCCAATAACTACGTTGCTGGGTCTGTCGGATGGAGGCTGGATAAATCAGGAACATTCGAGAACTACGGTTCGACAGCTGGAGAGGGAGCCATGAAACAGACAAACCAGACAATAAGTGTGCGTGACGCCAACAATGTGTTGAGGGTGCAGATCGGGAGAATCACGGGAA
>OGZV01000877.1_pt1 | contig 30832 bp, 25 predicted proteins | sample 1576861 | NCBI WGS metagenome assembly OGZV01 (sample SAMEA3541501, study PRJEB24748) | human gut metagenome | biome: human gut; feature: human-associated habitat; material: faeces | place: China | collected 2012
CGGTGGTGTGAGAGGTCGGAATTTCTCAGTTAAGAGAAATTCCTCCTACTCGATTTGTATAGGCCTAGAGGCCTCATTTGCGAAATGTAGTTTCTCTTGGAGAAGAAATGGAATGTAGCAAATAAATAAACCACCTGCTATGCGGGTGGTGGAAAGAGCTTAAGTGATGTGCAATGATAAGCTCCTTTGTTATAATAATGATGGTCTGCCAACCACATTAAAAACAAAGGATGTTGTCCGTATGAACAACAATAACAGTTTATCACATACTACATGGAATTGTAAGTATCATATAGTTTTTGCACCAAAGTATAGAAGAAAGGTAGCGTATGGAAAGTTAAGAGAAGATATTCGCGATATTATTATAATGCTTTGTAAAAGAAAAGGTGTAAATATTATAGAAGGAGAAGTATGTCCGGATCATATTCATTTGCTTGTTGAAATTCCGCCTAAAATGAGTGTTTCATATTTTATGGGATATCTAAAGGGAAAAAGTACATTGATGATATTTGAGAGACATGCAAATTTAAAATATAAATATGGAAATAGACATTTCTGGTGTAGAGGATATTATGTTGATACAGCAGGAAAAAATGCAAAGAAAATAGAAGAATATATTCGAAATCAATTACAAGAAGATTTGGAATATGACCAGATGACAATCAAAGAGTATGTTGACCCGTTCACGGGTGAGCCGGTAAAGAAAAACAATTAATAATAAGCCCAGGGGGCTTAAGTAAGTAACTGATGTTGCGGTGGGCAGACCTTTCGGCGAGTCTTTAGACTCAGACGCCGGCAAAGAGGCCTTATAGGCCGCAAAGCAAACCACCGGCTAAGCCGGTGGTTGTGATTTGTGAAAATATTATTGAAGATTTTTGCTATACCTTATATAAAATATTGTAGTATATGATGTATTATAGAAATTTTTGTAACAGATATGTGGAAACTATATATGCAAAATAAGGTTTTTAAGGGGGATGTATGATAAAAAGATTTTAAAAGATAATCTGCCAAAGAGGATGCGTTATTATCAGGGGATGATAGATTTAAATATACTGGAAAAAGGCGAAAACTATAAAAATCTCAAAAAGAGTTTTGTTATATTTATATGCACATTTGATTTGTTCGGATTAGGCCGTCATGTATACACATTTGAAAATCGTTGTATTGAAGATTTGGAATTACCGCATGGTGATGATACTACAAAGATAATATTAAATACAAAAGGGACACTTGATGATGTAAGTCCTGAAATGAAAAAGCTACTAAATTATATAGACGGAGAAGCACCATCAGATGAGTTTACGGAAGAATTGGAGCAGGCAGTCAAAAAAGTAAGAGATAACGAGAAATGGAGGTTGGATTATATGACTTTACAGATGAGTTATCAGGAAAAATTTGAACAGGGCTTGGAACAGGCATATAAATATATATTAATTGCAAAAAAGTAATTGACATTAATTCCAAAAAGTGATATAAAAATAGTAAATAGTATGTTACTTGATTTTATAAAATCGAGGCATTAACTATACATAAATTGCAAATAGTATATTTATGTGGAGTTAGTGTCTCTTTTTTTATGTGTTTATAAAGTGAATTTTGGAAAAGTTTCAGAGAAACTTTTATATAATGATGTTAAGGTCAAAAGTAGATAGCAATGAAGCAATCCGCAGCATCAGTTAGGGTCAAAATACCTTTTGACCCCAACATCATTATTATATTGTAAGAGCACTTTACGAAGAACGCTTCCATATAAATATCAGAGAAAGTGAGGATAGTATGAAAAATCCGATTTTTCATACACAAGATTTGTGTCTGTGCACACTTGACGCAAATCTTATATGTGAAATATATTATATTTCACATTATGCAAAAAATGTGTGCAGAAATGGAGATTATTATGAAAGACAAAATTTTTGAAGTCTTACAGAGAATTGGAAGAAGTTTCATGCTTCCAATCGCAATCTTGCCTGTAGCAGGGCTTTTACTCGGACTTGGAAGTTCGTTTACGAATGAGACAACTATTGAGATGTATAATCTTGGAAAAATTCTCGGAGATGGTACTATCTTGCACGCACTACTTGTGATTATGAACAAGGTCGGAAGTGCTGTTTTTGACAATCTGCCATTGTTGTTTGCAGTCGGTGTTGCTATTGGAATGGCAAAGAAGGAAAAAGAAGTTTCTGCTTTGTCTGCGGTTATCGCATATTTTGTTATGAACATATCAATCAGCAGTATGCTTGAGATAAACGGAAAAATTCTTTCTGATGGAAGTATATCAAAAGATGTGCTTGAGGGAACGATAGCTTCTGTCTGTGGTATAAATACTTTGCAGATGGGTGTTTTTGGCGGTATCATAGTAGGTCTTGGTGTTGCGGCACTTCACAATCGTTTTCACAAGATACAGCTTCCTAATGCATTGTCATTTTTTGCGGGCTCAAGATTTGTTCCTATTATTTCAACTATCGTTTATATGTTTGTAGGAATTTTAATGTATTTTGTATGGCCTGTAGTCCAGAACGGTATTTATGCACTTGGCGGTCTTGTTACTGGCAGTGGTTATCTTGGAACACTTGCTTTTGGTATAATTAAGAGAGCTCTTATTCCATTTGGACTCCATCATGTATTTTATATGCCTTTCTGGCAGACGGCGGTCGGTGGAACTATGAATGTTGCAGGAAATCTTGTTCAGGGGGGACAAAATATTTTCTTTGCACAGCTTGCTGATTCAGCACATATTACACATTTTAGTGCTGATGCGACAAGATATTTCTCAGGTGAGTTTATCTTTATGATATTTGGTCTGCCGGGTGCGGCACTTGCCATGTATCGTACTGCAAAGCCTGAAAAGAAGAAACAGGCAGGTGGACTTTTGTTCTCGGCAGCACTTACCTGTATGCTTACAGGTATCACAGAGCCTATTGAGTTTTCATTCCTCTTTGTAGCACCGATATTATTCGGTGTTCAGGTTGTACTTGCAGGTGCAGCTTATATGATAGCACACATCTTAAATATAGCAGTAGGTCTTACTTTCTCAGGTGGACTTCTTGACCTTTTCCTTTTCGGAATACTTCAGGGAAATGATAAGACAAGCTGGTTTAGGATAATTCCAGTCGGTATAATTTATTTTATATTGTATTATGTTATATTTTCATTCCTTATCAAAAAATTTAACCTTAAAACTCCGGGCAGGGAAGATGATGCAGGGGAGGTTAAACTTTATACAAAAGCCGATGTGAACGCAAGAAAGGCAAAAGGGAACAATGCCGACGGTGTAGCGGTAGAGGATGAACTTAGCAGGGATATAACAAGAGGACTTGGCGGAAAGAAAAATATAGATACGGTTGACTGCTGTGCGACAAGACTGCGCTGTACTGTAATAAATCCTGACCTTGTAAATGATGCGGCACTTAAAGCTACGGGAACGAGCGGTGTTATCCATAAAGGTAACGGAGTACAGATTATCTATGGACCTCATGTAACTGTTATTAAATCAAATCTTGAAGATTATCTTGAAACTGCACCTGATATGGAATATACTGAAAGCAGTGAAGATTTATCAGGAGAGATTAATAAAAAGATTGAAGATAAACAGGAAAATGAGCCAAATGCCGACAATGAAAAAAAAGTTGTAAAGACAGTTGTTGTGTCAAGTCCTATAACTGGAACGGCGGCAGATTTATCTACTGCACCTGACGAAGGATTTGCAGGTAAGATGATGGGAGACGGAGCTGTTGTTACACCAGAGGATGCCATTATAAAAGCACCTGAGGATGGAGAGGTAGTATTTGTATTTGATACAAAACATGCTATCGGATTTATGACGGATTCAGGACTTAGTCTCCTGCTTCATATAGGTATAGATACGGTAAAACTTGATGGAAAAGGCTTTGAAGTGTTTGTCGAAAGCGGTCAGAAGGTTAAAAAGGGAGAGCCGCTTATGAAGATAGATATTGACTACTTAAAAGAAAATGCACCATCACTTGTTTCACCGGTTTTATGTACTGAACTTGAAGACAATCAGAAAGTACGCCTTTTAAAAACGGGAGATATAAAGGCAGGAGATGAACTTTTTGCCATAGATATTTATGAGTAGATTTTTGGTGGTAAAATTGTTATTATGATGTTGGGGTAAAAATACTTTTTGACCCCAAAAGCTTATTATTTAAGCAGAATAAAATATAAGTTTGATTATCAGGCTCAAGATGTCGGCTAGTGTATTAGCTATGATGTCTTGGGCTGATGGTCATTAAGGATTACATTATGGAGAGGATGAAAAAGGTATGTATAAAGTTGTGAGAGTATTAAATCACAATACAGTGATTGCAGCTTTGGATGATTGTGAAAAGTTGCATGGAAAAGAAAATCTTTTAGATAAAGAAGATAAATATCTTTTGATGGGAAAAGGAATCGGTTTCGGGAAAAAAACCGGTGCAGCAGCAGAGCTTAAAGAGGACAGCCGTGTGTACTCACTTCAGGAATGTGGTGAGAGAGGTGATGCAAAGGATATTGTTGACGAAGTTACACCTGAGTATCTTGAAACAGCGGATATAGTGCTTAAAGAGGCTGAAAAAATGTTTGGTGACATTGACAGAAATATCCTGTTTTCCCTTGCTGACCATATTTTCTATGCGGTAAAGCGAATGAAAAACGGCGAGAGAATAAGCAATCCGCTGACAGAAGATATAAGGCTTTTGTTTCACATGGAATACAAAGCTGCATTATGTGTCATACCGGTAATTCAGGAGAAGTTTGGTATTCTTATAGATGATGATGAGGTGGGATATATAGCACTTCATGTTCATTCAGCAATAGATAACGAGAAAGTTTCGGATGCGATGCAGACTGCAAGGGCAGTCAGGCAGTGCGTGGATATTGTAGAGAGAGCAATAGACAAAAAGATAGATATAATGTCGCTTGCTTACAACCGGCTTATGAATCATGTCCGTTATATGATAGTTAGGGCTATAAAGGGTGAGAAATTAAAAATGAGCCTTAATGACTACATGAGCATTAAATATCCTGACGAGTTTGCGATGGCAGAAAAAATCTGTGATGAGATTTCAGGGATGATAAAACATAAGTTAAATAAGGCAGAGATTGGTTATCTTGCCATGCACATATGCCGTGTAACAAGCGGCGAGTTAGAAGCAGAAGAATAGTGAAAAAATAAAATGTAAAGGTGTAAACATATGATATTTGGATTGATATTAGCAGGTGGTGTAGGGAGCAGAATGGGTGCTGATAAACCGAAACAGTATCTTGAGATAGGAGACAAGCCGATAATAGTGCATACCATTGAACGGTTTATAGAGTATGAAAGTTTTGAGAAGATAATAGTTCTTTGTCCTGATGAATGGATAGGATATACAAGAGATATTATCAAAGATAAATGTGAGAACAAAAAAGCGGCGGATATAGAGATAATTACAGGCGGTGACAGCCGCAATGAAACAATAATGAACGGGATAGCTTATATAGAGGAGCATTATGGTGTTGATGATGATACGATAATAGTTACGCATGATGCTGCAAGACCGTTTATAAATAACAGGATAATATCCGAAAATGTTGGGAAAACTTTAGAGTATGGTGCCGCTACAACGGCGATACCTGCTGTTGATACTATTTTAGACTGTAACAATGGTGTGATAGAAAATATACCTGACAGGAGCAGTATGTACCAGTGTCAGACACCACAGACATTTCATGCAAAACAGCTTAGAGAACTTTATTTTTCACTTACTGACAGTGAGCGGGGGATACTTACCGATGCGTCAAAAATATTGGTTCTCTCCGGTAAAAAGGTTGCCATTGTAAATGGCGAGAGAACCAACATAAAGATAACTTATAAAGAAGATATGATATTTGCCGAGTCTATTGCTAAGCAGATATTCTCAATCCGCTCTGCTACTTGCTCATAACACTATTAGCTGCTATCGCAGCATATCAGAAGGGGATTGCCCCTCCTGATACAAGAAAGTCCTCCAATAACTTATTGCTTTACGCAACAGAAATTGGGGACTTTCTTGATAGTGTTAAAAGCGATGATTGGCTGAATTATTTTTACACCATTCTTCACAGGCAGATACATTCCATTTATCAGAGTGGAATGTGTTCCATGCCTTATCTATTCCATCTGATAATAATATTTTGTGATATTCTTCCTCTGCTTTTTGGTATTCATCAGCAGAGATTTTTAATTTTCCGTCGTTTTCAAAATAAAGTGAATTGTATGTTCCGTCAGGGTTGTAGACAAGCCGTCTTGCGTCAGTGTACATGGCATCTCCAAATGAGAAAAATCTGTATTTCATATCAACAGCTTCCTTGTATGCTGCCATTATGTTATCCCGTCCGGTAAGTGCAGAGACAAGCATAAGGAGTGTTGACTCAGGGAGATGGAAATTTGTTATAAGTCCGTCAAGGACTCTGAAACGGTAGCCGGGATATATAAATATGTCAGTGTCGCCCTCACCTGCCATAACTATTCCGTTTTTGTCAGATGCAGACTCTATTGTACGGCAGCTTGTAGTCCCGACACATATAATCCTGCCACCATTTTTCTTTGTGTTGTTTATAGTATCAGCAGCTTCTTTTGAAACCTGATAAAACTCAGTGTGCATATGATGTTTTGATACATCATCGACTTTTACGGGTCTGAAAGTGCCAAGACCTACATGGAGTGTCACTCTTGCAATGTTTACACCGCTTTTTTCTATATCCTCAAGAAGTTTTTCTGTAAAATGAAGTCCAGCTGTAGGTGCAGCGGCAGAACCCTCATATTTTGCATATACGGTCTGATACATATTTTTATCTTTAAGTTGATGGGTAATATAAGGAGGGAGTGGCATCTGACCGAGTTTGTCAAGGATTTCCTCAAATATACCATCAAACTCAAATTTAACAAGACGGTTGCCTTCTTCGATAATATCGACGACTTCAGCTTTTAAGATACCGCCGCCAAAAACTATCCTTGAACCGATACGCGCCTTTTTGCCGGGCTTTACAAGAGTTTCCCAGATATTATTTTCTTTTCTCTTTAAAAGTAGTAATTCAACTTTGCCACCGGTGTTTTCTCTTTCACCGATAAGTCTGGCAGGGATAACTTTTGTATTGTTTATAACAAGGCAGTCGCCCGGATTTAAGTAATTGCCTATATGGTGGAAATCTGTGTGTGTGCGTTTTTCGGTAATCTTGTCTATAACGAGCAGTCTTGAAGCGGCTCTATCTGAAAGAGGATCCTGTGCAATAAGTTCCTCAGGTAATTCATAGTAAAAATCAGCAGTTTTCATTTGGGACCTCCGGTTTATTTCTGTTTGGTAAATTTATTCCAGGCTATGTGATTGTTTATCATATCAGCACAATCGAATAATATATTGATAATTTTCCAAACATTTATTATTATTTATAGTTTATATCATAACACTGAACAAAACATTTGCAAAGAGTAAATTATAACGGTATAATATGATGCAAAGGTCAAAAGCAGATAGCAATGTATGTTTACACACATTGCTATCTGCCGGCTTGACAAATCAAACACTGACAATGATATTTGAGGTGTTTGCAGGATTGCGAAAATTGCAAAGCAATTTAGCAATCTGTGGCATCAGTTGGAGACAAAATACATTTGGACACCAACATCATAATATTTAAGATGATAAGTGAGGTTACTTTATGAGTAAAAAAATGTTATTTATTTATAACCCTATGGCAGGTAAGGAGCAGATTAAAAATAAATTATCTGAGATAATACAGATTTTTTGTAAAGAGGGGTTTGAGGTTACTATTTTTGCCACTAGGGGCAGGGAGGATGCCACAAAGATTATAGAGGAAAAAGGTGAGAGATATGATTATATAGTCTGCTCTGGCGGTGATGGTACTATGAACGAGGTTGCTACAGGGATTATGAAGCTTGAAAAAAGACCTATATGCGGATATATACCTGCAGGGACTGTCAACGATTTTGCATCAAGCCTGAAAATTCCAAGAGTTATGAAAAATGCAGCATCACTTATTGCGGATGGTGATGTTTTTAACTGCGATATGGGAAAGTTCAATGACAGATATTTTACATATGTTGCGGGGTTTGGTGCATTTACTGAAGTCTCTTATCAGACACCGCAGGAGTGGAAAAATGCACTTGGAAAGGCGGCTTATTTTATTGAAGCTTTAAAACATATCGCAGATATAAAACCTCATCATATGAAGATAGAATATGACGGAGGAGTTATTGAGGATGAGTTTATATTAGGGCTTATCAGTAATTCTGTTTCGGTTGCAGGATATAAATATTATGAAAAGAAAAATATTAAAATGGATGATGGACTTTTTGAAGCACTTCTCATAAAGAGTCTTAAAAATCCTATTGAATTACAGCAGGTTTTAAATGCACTTTTGTCAAAACAGCTTGATGCTGAAAATATGTGTTATTTAAGCAGCAGTTTTATACATATAATAAGTGATGATGATATTCAGTGGACAATTGACGGAGAGGACGGTGGATGTTGCAAAGACGCATATATGCAAAATATGAAGGAAGCACTTTCTATTATTTGTGACAGAAGAGCACTTGCTAAAGTATCATCAAAGAGGGCGATTGAGTGATGGAAAAAAAGAAGTTATATTTTGCACCGTTAGAGGGTGTTGCCGGTTATATTTTCAGAAACATCTATGCGGATTTTTTTGACGATGTTGACAAATATTTTTCTCCATTTGTTGTTACAAGACCGTCAGGTATTATGAAACATAAAGAACTGCGTGATATACTTCCGGAGAATAACGAAAATATTTCTCTTGTTCCACAAATACTTGCAAATAATGCTGACGGTTTTATAAATGCGGCAGGACAAATGAGGGAACTTGGTTATAATGAAGTTAATCTTAATCTCGGCTGTCCGTCAGGAACAGTTGTTTCAAAGAAGAGAGGAGCAGGTTTTTTAAGATACCCTGAGGAGTTTGATGCGTTTTTAGACAGGATATATACGGAATGTGATATGAAAATTTCAGTTAAGACAAGAATAGGCTTTGAAAATCCTGATGAGATTTACAGGCTGATTGAAATTTTTAATAAATATCCGGTATATGAGCTTATAATCCATCCGAGGACAAGACAGGATATGTATAAAAATAAACCAAATCTTGAAATGTTTGATTATGCTCTAAATACAAGTAAAAATCCGGTATGTTATAACGGAGACATAAAGACAAAATCCGATTATGATATGATAACGGAAAGATTTCCTGACACGGACAGTATTATGATAGGCAGGGGAATACTCGCAAACCCTGGACTTTTCGGGCAGATAAGAGGAAAAGGTGCAATAGATAAGGAATTTTTTAAAAAATATCATCAGGCGATTTTTGACAAATTCTGCCAGGTATATGATGGAGACACATTTATATTATTTAAGCTGAAAGAATTGTGGGCTTATTTTGCAAATGATTTTGATGATGCGGATAAATATGTAAAAAAGATAAGAAAAGCAAAAAAGCTTACGGAGTATAAAGCGGCAGTAGAAACGCTGCTTAGCAGATGCAGCTTTAGTGTTGAATGAATAACAGGTTAAACTGTTATAACCTGCAATATCAGGTATATATAAAATAAAAGTGCATACACTATTGTGAGTATAAAAAAGCGTATGCATGGAGGTTTTTATATATGTGTGGCATTGCAGGTTTTTTTTCGAGCCAAATAGAATTTAAAGCAGGTGACAAGTATAGAAACATATTGTACGAGATGAAAAAAAGTCTTTTCCACAGAGGACCTGACGATTCGGGAATATATTTGGGCAGACATTGTGGCTTTGCACATACAAGGCTTGCGATTCGGGATGTTAATAATGGCAGACAGCCGAAGATAAGGACTATAAATAATAATGATTATGTCATTGTCTATAATGGTGAGATATACAATACGGAAATATTGAGATATAACTTAAAAAGTGAGGGCTGGCATTTTGAAACTAAGTCCGATACAGAGGTCGTGCTGCTTTTATTTTTGCAATACGGACCTGAGTTTGTGAAAAAACTTGACGGGATATTTTCATTTGCTATATATGATTCGGGACATGATATATTGTATCTTTATCGTGACCAGTTTGGAATCAAGCCGCTTTTTTATACATGGCTTGATGATGAAAAAAGCATTGTCTTTGCTTCGGAGATAAAGGCATTATTTAAGTATGGCGATGTAAAGCCTGTTGTTGACCGGAACGGTTTAAATGAGATATTTGGTCTTGGACCGGCAAGGCAGCCAGGAAATGCAGTGTTTAAAGGAATAAAAGAAGTAAAACCCGGAAATTATCTCGTGTGCACAAAGTATGGTATAACAAAGAAAGTTTATTGGTCACTTGAAAGCAGATACCATAAAGATGATTATGAAAAGACGATTGAAAAGACAAGATATTTATTAGAAGATGCTGTAGTAAGACAGATGGTTTCTGATAAAGAAGTGCCTATATGCACATTTCTTTCCGGTGGAATAGATTCGAGTCTTGTGTCTGCTATATGTGCAATGAAATTAAAAGAAAAGGGAGAGATTCTTTCGACATATTCATTTGACTTTGCAGGAAATGAAAAATATTTCAAGGCAAACAGTTTTCAGCCGTCACAGGATGCACCATACGCAAAAAAGATGGTGGAATATCTTGGAACAAATCATACGATACTTAAATGTGATTACGATAAACAGGCTGAGCTGCTTTATGATTCGGTAGATTCACATGACCTCCCATGTATGGCAGATATAGATTCAAGCCTTGTATATTTTTGCAGAGAAGTAAGCAAAAAACATAAGGTAGTGCTTACCGGAGAATGTGCTGACGAGATATTTGGCGGTTATCCGTGGTTTCACCGTGAGGAATTTTTAAAATGCGGAACTTTTCCTTGGACACCCGATTTGTCTCCGAGAAAGCAGCTGCTTAAGCAGGATGTATTAGTGGAACTTGATATGGACGATTATGTAAAATCGGCATATGAAAGTGCGGTAAGTGAGATAAATATTCTTCCGTGGGAAAATGAGATACAGTCTCAGAGAAGGCAGATAAGTTATCTGAATATACGCTTTTTTATGCAGACATTGCTAAACCGAATGGATAGAACAAGTATGCACTCAGGTCTTGAAGCGAGAGTTCCGTTTGCAGACAGGAAGCTTTTGCAATATGTATTTAATATTCCGTGGGACATGAAATGCAGGAATGGACTTGTAAAAAATATATTGAGACAGGCGGCGAGGGGCAGAGTGCCGGAGGAGATTTTGTTCAGAAAGAAAAGTCCTTATCCGAAATCATATAATCCATATTATGAGAAAATGCTCATAGAAAAATTGAAAAAAGATATTAAAGACGGTGCACCGGTGCTTTCACTTATAGACGAAAAAAAACTTACAGATTTTATGGCGGGAGAAAAGGATTACGGTGCACCGTGGTACGGTCAGCTTATGGCAGGACCACAGATGCTTGCGTATCTGATACAGATAAATTACTGGCTTAATAAATATAAAATAAAAATAGAGCTGTAATTGGTGTTATCATTTATTTAAGCATATATTTTTTGTATATAATGTTTGTGTCAGATGCGATATACTGTTTGCTCAAAGTATTGTTTTTACATTAGCGTCAATGATACTCTATGACTTGCATTTTAATACCGGTTGAAGCTGTCTTCCTGTGAGGGCAGCTTTAATTGTCTGTGGAATAAGTTCAAAGTCTGCTATCAGTGAGCGGGGTTTTTTATTTGTATCATCCTGAAAGAACGGTACAAAATAAATATTTTTTGTGTTGAAAAGCCTTCCTATATTCTGAAAATTCATTCCCATAGCATCATTTGTAGAAACCGCTATAATAAGCGGTTTTTCATTTCTCAGATGCGCTTTTGCAGCCATGAGGACAGGCGAATCTGTTATGCCGCAGGTCAGCTTTGCAAGTGTGTTTCCGGTACATGGTGCTATGACGAGTGCATCAAGAAAATTGCCGGGACCTATCTTTTCGGCATCTTGAATACTCATTATCGGTTTCTTTTTTGTAATATCTTCTATATCTGATAAAAATACGGATGATTTGCCAAAACGACTGTCCATTGATGCTGTGTTAAATGAAACAATGGGTGTTATATCATACCCGTCGGTGCACATTTGTGAGATGATATTTTTTATTTTTGAATGGGTACAAAAGGAGCCTGTAACAGCGAATCCGATTTTGTTATTTTCCAAGGTTATCCCTCCCTTTTTAAGTTGACGATTTCATTAAATATAATGCGGGCAGCAGTATCAGGAGCATAATGTCCGGGAATTCCGGGACAAAGTTTTGCACATATGCCGTATTTTTTACAATAATCAAAATCAGTACCACCGGGAGCTGAAGCAATGTCAATTATTGTTGCATTTTTTTTCAGGCGGCAGAGGATGCCATCGACAAGTGATTTTTGTGGTGCCGTATTAAATATAAAATCAAATCGGTGAATGTTTCTGACTTCTGTAATGTTTTTATATAAACGGATATTTCGTCCGATATATGTTTTTTTTGCGGGTTCTATAACATGGACTTCAGAGTTCATGCATTTTAACATACCTGCGATTTTACAGCCGCAGTTGCCATAGCCTATAACGAGACTTTTACTGCCTGCAATTGTTTTGGTTGAGTTTTGCATTGCACAAAAAATCGCACCTTCGGCAGTTATCTTTGCATTGCTTGTTACAAAATTTTTTGAGAGGTAAAGGTCGTAGTAACATATATTATTTCTATTGCAAAAGGCAGTCAGTTCTTTATCAAAGAGTCCGCCGATAATATAATTATTTTTATGGGCAAATGGAAAAAGATTGTCAATCGATCGTTTCTTTAACGGAATAGGAAAGATTAAGAAATCAGTTCCGGTGCATAAGTTGTCTTCAGAAAAGTGGTGAGAGTATTTGATTTTTTTGTTATCATTTGAAAAACAGTCTGTTGAGTATGCCGCATTATATCCCTTTTCGAGAAATAGATTAAAAAGTGCAAGTTGTCTGCTGTCATCTCCGAAAATATAGATTCTGTCATCAAAGATATTCATTTTTCCCTCCCGTTTTCCGCATATATTTATGAATAATACAGTATATGCAGAATATCCAGTGGAGTGAGTCTGCAATCTGTTGAAATTTATTATGTGTGGGGTTGTGATTTTTTTAAAATCGTTATAAATGAGATTTGTAATCGTGTGAAATTAAAAATAATGAACGGTACGGAGATGAAAGTAAGTATAGAGAGTGGAAATTGCCGAATTTAGTCATCATATGGGAGAAAAATGCAAAAATTGCTTGACCTTATCTTTGATTTTGGGTATGCTATATGTAGTGTAGGATTTGGAATAGGAGAGTGGAATTATGATTGAAGTTGCAGTGTGTGAAGATAGTGAAATAGATAGAGGGATGTTAGAAGAGATTATAGGATTCCTTATGACTGACAGGGGACTTGAATATAATATGACACCATTCTCAAATGGTGAGGGTCTTGTCGCAGGTTATAAAAATCATCCTTTTGATCTTATATTTCTTGATGTCATGATGAATGAGATCGATGGAATTGAAACCGGAAAGCTGATACGCCAGATGGATAAAAATGTTGAGATTGTATATTGCACTTCAAGCAGTGATTTTGCGATAGCGGCATATGAGGTTCATGCTATGGGATATCTTCTTAAACCATATGAGCCGGGGCGCATAGGTGCAGTAATTGATTACTATGTCCAGAAGCATCCGCAGAAAAATCAGAATTACATAGAAGTTAAATCCAGAAGAAAATCACTCATTATACCATACAAAGATATTATAAACATGGAATCAGATAATAAGGTTGTTTACATTTATACAACCACGCAGGGTATTGTAAAGGTTTATAATAAACTTGATGTTTTTGAGAAGGAACTTTCCGATGACAGATTTTTGAGATGTCATCAGAGTTACCTTGTAAATATGCAGTATGTGGCAGGACTTGTTGATTCTGATTTTATTATGATAAATGACAAGATGATTCCTATAAGAAAAAGTGGAAGAAAACTTATAGTAAAAAAATATGAAGAATTTTTTAAGGAGTCACTTAAACAGACATAATATTTAAATGGTATATCTATTTGAAATTTAAAAATCATACTTTATATATGTAGAAATTATAAATTAGAAATTATAAATGTAAATTATAAGAGCGGATTGTGTGATTATATATGCTTATAGTCATACAATTCTTTTTTTGCTTGCGTTTATATGACATATGTTTTAAAATCAGAGGTTGAGGGTTACTGGTTTCACTATAGGTGTGAACGGTAACATTTGAGTTAAAAAATATAGAAATGAGGAAGTTTTATGCATAGAAAACATGGAATTATTTTAAAGGCAGTGATAACTGTGTGCAGTGCAGCTTTTTTGGTGACAGGTTGTGGTAAGGCAGACAGTCTCTATGATAAAGGCATGGATTATATTAAAGATAAAGACTATAAACAGGCTTTAGAGTGTTTTGACGATGCTATCGCTGTGAACAATGAGAAAGCGGAATATTATATTGCATCAGGTATGGCATATAATTATCTAGGAAAATATCAGGATGCAATAAAACGCTTTTCAAAAGCTTTTCAGTCATCGGAAAACAGCATATCAAACACGAATAACAAACAGCTATATTATGGTGAAGCAATATCTTATTATGGTATAAATGATTATGATAAGGTTATTGATGACTGTAAGAAAGCACTGGATATAAAGCAGGTCGATAATCTAAATAATAAGATAAATTGTCTTATGGCATCGGCATACCAGACTAAGGGAGATGTAAAGAAAGCAAAAGAGATATATGATTCGGTAATAAAGAGCAACAATAAATATGCTAAAGCATATATTATGAGGGCGGGGCTTTACAGGGATACAAAAGATTATGACAACGCACAGAAAGATCTTACAAAAGCCATAGACTTAGAAGAAAAAAATGTGGATGCATATTTTGAACTGTATAATGTTTACAAGCTGAAAAAGGATAATGATTCTGCAACAGGCATATTAAATAAAGTTATAGATATGGTTGCAAGTGATGAGAGTATGTATATTCCGGCAGGAAAAGCGTATTATTATCAAGGTAAATATGATGATGCGATGGAAATGTTTAATTCTGCGGAGAAAAATGGTGAAGCTGATGCAATATATTATAAGGGTGTTGTATATGCAAAAAAAGGTGACAATAAATCTGCTTTAAAACAGTATAAAAAATATGCGGACAAAGAAAGTGCTTTAGCGAAGGCGACAAAGAAATCAGATGTTTACGATAAGATAGCTAAATGTTATATGCTTGAAGAGGATTATGACAATGCCCTTTTATATGTTAGAAAGGGACTTAAAGCGGATGACCAGACAGCAGGGGTTAAGCTTCTTAAAAAACAGGTAATTTTGTATGAAAAAACAGGAAATTATAAAGATGCTTTAAAGTGTGCAAGAGAATATGTAAAGACATATCCTGATGATAAGGAAATGAAAAAAGAAGTAAGATTTATAAAGACTAGGATATAGTGGAATAGGAGATTAGAGTTGGAAGATAAATTATTTGATACATCGGAACAGAAAGAAAGGATTATCGTGGTGGGTGTTGCCACCTCAGATAATGATGACACAGAGAAATCTCTTGATGAACTTATAGAATTAGGGCAGACGGCTGGTGTTGAGACTGTTGCAAAAGTCATACAAAACAGGGAGAAGATTCATCCGGGAACTTATATAGGAAAGGGAAAGATTGAGGAAGTGAGGGAGCTTGTTATAAAGCATCACGCTGATACGGTGGTATGTGATGATGAGCTTACACCTGCACAGTTTAACAATCTGTCTGATATGCTCGATGTGAAAGTTATTGACAGGACTGTTATGATACTTGATATTTTTGCTAAGAGAGCATCGACAAGTGAGGGTAAACTTCAGGTGGAACTGGCACAGCTTAGATACCGTGCTTCGCATCTTATCGGTGGAAGAAGTGAACTCTCAAGACTTGGAGGAGGTATCGGTACTAGAGGTCCGGGAGAGCAAAAGCTTGAGATGGACAGGCGGCTTATCAAGGAGAGGATAACACAGGTCAGAAAAGAACTCGAACAGGTAAAAAGGACTAGAGAGCTGACGAGAAAGAAGCGTCAGGAAAACCCGGTGCCGGTCGTTGCGATAGTAGGTTATACAAATGCCGGAAAGTCAACCCTTCTCAATCATCTTACGGGTGCAGGAGTTTTATCGGAGGATAAACTTTTTGCGACACTTGACCCTACAACGAGAAAACTTGTGAGAGAAAACGGTGAGGAGATATTGTTTACTGATACCGTAGGATTTATAAGAAAACTTCCGCATCATCTTATACAGGCATTTAGAAGTACGCTTGAAGAAGCAAAGTATGCAGACATAATACTTCATGTTGTTGACGGTTCAAATGAGGATATGGATGCACAGATGTTTACGGTTTATGAAACACTCAGAAAGCTTGAAGTCGGAGACAAGAAGGTAGTTACGGCTTTTAATAAGATTGATATTTGTGAGAGTGAAAATACATTGAAAGACCTTGTAGCAGACAGGACAGTCAAGATTTCGGCAAAGACCGGTGACGGTATAGAAAATATGCTTGATGTTATAAGCGAAGTGATAGCGGAGGGAAAGAAACTTCTAGACAAGGTGTTTGGATACGATGAAGCTTCAGTCGTGGCAAGTGTCAGAAAGTACGGTCAGATAGTGGAGGAGGAATACCGAAACGAAGGAATTTATATAAAGGCTCTAATTCCGAAAGAATATATGTATCTCTTCGTGAAAGAGGAGAAGAAAAAGGAGGCTTGGGAGGAATGAATCTTATAGCATGTGTAGATTCAAACTGGGCGATAAGCAATAAAGGTGAGATTCTTGTGTCAATTCCGGCAGACAAAAAGCTGTTTAAGGAATTAACGGACGGCAAGGTTGTCGTTGGGGACAGAAGGACTATGGAATCTATACCGGGTGGGACTACGCTCGGCGGCAGGACAAATATAATTTTAACATCGGACCAAAATTATTCTTATGGCAATGCAAAAATAGTTCATGATATGGATGAAGCAATGGAAGAACTTAAAAATTATGCTGATGAGGATATTTTTGTTGTCGGTGGGGAGAAAGTATATAAGGAGTTTTTTCCGTACTGTGAAAGAGCATATATAACGAAAGTTGATTATGAGTATCAGGCAGATGCCTACCTTGAAAATCTTGAAGAGTCAGACGAGTGGATTATGACGCATGACTCCGATGAATGGACTTATTATGACCTGGAATATTATTTTTATCAATATAAGAGAAGATAAAAAATCCCATGTCTGCCGCATTTACGGTAAACATGGGATTTTGTTGTTATTCGGTGCAAGAAAGCTTGCTCTCCTGCATTGAAATTTTTATATATCGTTCAACTCAACCCTACCCCATTACAACTGTTACATCATAATGTGTCTGACCTTTTTCATAAGGAACTACAGTTGTGTCTGTATGTTCTTTTCCGTTTACAATAAGTTTTACAACACCTTTTTCTACCTTTGAAGGATTTTCTACTTTGATATTGTAAATTCCCTCGCGGTATTTACGGGTCATTGTAAACTCTGTTCCCATCTCTGACGGGATGCATGGGTCAATGCTGAGTCCATTTAATGTAGGTACTACACCGAGGATATACTGTGAAACATTTACAAATGTCCATGCAGCAGTTCCTGTAAGCCAGCTGTTCTTAGCCTGTCCGAAGAAGTGAGCATCTTTTCCGGCTATCATCTGAGAGTAAACATAAGGCTCTGTGCAGTGAATCTCGCTGATGTCTTCGATATAAGCAGGACAAGTCTTTTTGTAGATCTCAAAAGCTCTGTTTCCACGACCGATAACTGTCTCGGCACATGATACCCACGGATTGTTGTGACAGAAGATACCTGCATTTTCTTTATATCCGGGTGGATAAGAAGAAATCTCACCAAGTTCTACATGATATTTTGTGTAAGCAGGCTGTAATAATACGATACCATATTTTGTATCAAGTTTTTCTTTTACTGAATCAAGAGCTTTTTTAGCTTCACCGGTCTCAACACCGATTCCTGCAAGTACGCAGAAGCCCTGTGGTTCAATGTATATCTGACCTTCTTCACATTCCTTAGAACCAATTTTTTTGCCATATGCGTCATACGCACGGACAAACCAGTCGCCGTCCCAGCCGCCGTCAAGTACAGCATCGTTCATTGCTGCGACTTCTTTCATTGCACGGTCGGCTTCTGTCTGGTCACCTGTGTATGCACAGAGGTCTGCATATTCTTTGCCGTATTTGACGAACATTCCACCGATAAATACTGACTCTGCAACAGGACCCTCGCTAGGTCCGAATGTCTGGAAAGATTCACCCGGATGCTCTGAGAAACAGTTGAGGTTAAGACAGTCATTCCAGTCTGCACGTCCGATAAGCGGAAGATTGTGTGGCCCTTTATGGTTTACAATATAGTCGAATGAGCGTTTAAGATGTTCCATAAGAGTAACAGCTTTACTCTTATCATTGTCGAAAGGAACCATTTCTTCAAGAATAGAAGTATCACCTGTTTCACGGATGTAAGCAGATGTTCCTGCGATAAGCCATAAAGGATCATCGTTGAAGCCGCTTCCTATATCAGAGTTGCCTTTTTTTGTGAGAGGCTGATACTGATGGTAAGCACTTCCGTCCTCAAACTGTGTAGATGCAATGTCGATGATTCTCTCTCTTGCACGCTCAGGGATAAGATGAACAAAACCTAAAAGATCCTGGCATGAATCTCTGAATCCCATTCCACGACCGATACCTGACTCGTAGTAAGAAGCTGAACGCGACATATTAAAGGTCACCATACACTGATACTGATTCCAAATATTCACCATGCGGTCAAGTTTTTCTTCGTCTGATTTAACGGTAAATTTAGAAAGGAGACTTTCCCAGTCAAGTTTAAGTTCGTCAAGTGCTGCATATACCTGTTCATCAGTCTTGTATTTTGCAAGAAGCTCATCAGCAGGCTTTTTATTGATAACATTAGGTGCGACAAATTTTTCATCAACAGGGTTCTCACAATATCCAAGAACGAAGATAAAGCTCTTTGTCTCATCAGGCTCAAGAGTGACATTTATCTGGTGTGAACCGATAGGACTCCATCCGCTTGCTATAGAGTTGTGGGCTTTTCCCTCCTCAACTACGGCAGGATCAGCGACACCACGGTATGCACCTAAAAATTCATCACGGCTTGTGTCAAATCCGTCTACATCAGTATTTACTGAATATACGGCAAAATGATTTCTACGCTCACGGTACTCTGTCTTGTGGTAGATAGTAGAACCTACTACCTCAACTTCACCGATATTTAAGTTACGCTGGAAGTTTGTCATATCATCCATGGCATTCCAAAGGCAGAACTCAACATAAGAGAAAAGAGTGATATTTTTTGGCTTAGATGATTTATTTGTTATCTTAAGCTGGTTTATTTCACAGTTGTCATTAACCGGAACAAAAGCTAAAAGAGATGCTTCAATATCATTTTTGCTTGATGTAAAACGGCTGTAGCCCATACCATGACGGCACTCATAAGAGTCGAGGTCTGTTTTTACAGGCTGCCAGCCGGGATTCCATACAGTATCACCGTCTTTTATGTAATAATAGCGTCCGCCCTCATCCGTAGGGATGTTGTTGTAACGGTAACGGGTAAGGCGGAGAAGTTTTGCATCCTTGTAGAAGCTGTAACCACCGCAGGTATTTGAAATAAGTGAAAAAAAATTGCTGCTTCCAAGATAGTTTATCCATGGAAGAGGTGTTTTAGGAGTTGTAATGACATACTCCTTATTTGGGTCATCGAAAAATCCAAATTTCATATTTTTCCTCCGTTCATGTTAATTATGTACTCACGGCATCTTCTAAAAAAATACAGACGAAAGGATTCGGTCAGAAGATTCCCAAAGTACATTCGATTTTTAATAATCTCTACAAATTATATTCTAAAAAAGAACTAAAAGCAACAAGCATATAGCCATATAATTTGCATAAGATATACATGAAAAAATTGTTTTTTTATCAAAGAGGGGGTAATTTGTATTATTTACAGAAAAATCATGATGTTTTTTGAGATAATGTTATGTGTGTTCACCTTGTTCCTTGTGACTATGTTATGCGGTTGTGAAAGAACAGAGCAAAAGGATAAAGTGGTAGATGTAATTGCAAAAGATAATGGAAAAGATAATGGAAAAAATATTCAAAACACTAAAAAAACAGCATATCTTACTTTTGATGACGGACCGAGCTGCCTTACTGAAAAATATCTTGATATTTTAGAGAGTGAGGGGGTAAAGGCAACATTTTTTGTCATAGGACAGCAGATAAACGGAGAGGAGCAGACGATAAAAAGAGAAATATCGCAAGGGCATGAAATCGGAGTGCATACTTATTGTCATGAGGCAGACCGGATATATTGTAATTGTGATACATATTATAAGGATGTTATTAAAGTAAAAAATATATTAAAAAAACAGTTTGGTTATGATGCCGGTCTTGTGAGATTTCCGTGGGGAAGTGCCAATACATATATAAGCAGCTACAGGGACAATATCATACAGAAATTTAAAAATATCGGTCTTGAGTATGCGGACTGGAATGTAAGTGCCGAAGATTCAGTTGGAAATCCGACGCAGACATCGATAATGCAGAATATAAGAAAGGATTATGTCAGATACGACGAACCGGTAATATTGATGCATGATTCCGGTGCAAACAAGATGACATTATCAGTTTTAAATAACATTATACTCGAATTAAAAGAAAAAGGATATGGTTTTGATGTGCTCTCCAAAAGAAGTAAGTGCTGCCACTTTTATGAGAACTAATACTCAGAAAAGATATTGATTTGCCAATGGCAATGTGATAAGATTTTATATGTGTGTAAAAAAATATATAAAATTATATGTTAAAATTACATATAAAGATACTGTATGACAATTAAAGCAGACAGCGGAGGAAAAGATAGATGAAATATTTTGGAACAGACGGCTTTCGTGGGGAAGCAAATGTAAATTTGAATGTTGTTCATGCATATAAAGTCGGAAGATTTCTAGGATGGTATTACGGCAGAGAGCACAAGGCTCGTATAATAATAGGAAAAGATACAAGAAGATCAAGTTATATGTTTGAGGATGCACTTTCTTCCGGACTTACGGCAAGTGGTGCTGATGTATATCTTCTTCATGTCACACCTACACCGAGTGTTTCGTATGTAGTAAGAACGGAGGACTTTGACTGTGGAATCATGATTTCAGCAAGTCACAATCCTTACTATGATAACGGACTTAAGGTCATTAACGGAAAAGGACATAAACTTGAGGCTGAGATTGAAGAAAAGATCGAGGCATACATTGACAGCCCGGAAGATACGCTTCCTATGGCTACAAGGGAAAAAATCGGATGTACGGTTGATTATGCGATAGGAAGACATAGATATATAGGTTATCTTATGTCGCTTGCGACAAGGTCTTTTAAAAATGTCAGGGTAGGGCTTGACTGTGCGAATGGTTCTTCTTACTCAGTTGCAAAGGGTGTTTTTGATGCCCTCGGTGCAAAGACATATGCTATCGGTATGGAGCCAAATGGTATCAATATAAATGACGGATGCGGTTCGACACATATTGAAAATCTTCAGAAATTTGTTAAGGAAAATAATCTTGATGTTGGATTTGCATATGACGGAGATGCTGACAGATGTCTTGCAGTTGATGATAAGGGTGAGGTTATAGACGGAGATGCCATTCTTTATCTCTGCGGATGCTATCTGAAAGAAAAAGGTGAATTAAATAATAATACGATTGTTACAACTGTTATGTCAAACCTCGGACTTTACAAGGCTCTTGAAAGAGCCGGCATCGCATATGAGCAGACGGCAGTTGGAGATAAATATGTCAATGCGAACATGATGGAGAACGGTCATTCTCTAGGTGGAGAGCAGTCCGGTCATATTATTTTCAGTAAATATGCCGTTACGGGTGACGGAGTTCTAACATCACTTATGCTTATGGAGGTAATGCTTGAGAAAAAAGCAAAACTTTCAGAACTTAGAAAAGATTTAAAGGTTTATCCACAGCTTCTTAAAAATGTGCGTGTTGCCGATAAGCCTGCAGCAAGAGAGGATAAGGATGTTCAGGCAGCGGTAAAGAAGGTTTCGGATGAGCTTGGAAGTGAGGGAAGAATACTCCTTAGGGAAAGTGGTACGGAGCCTGTTATAAGGGTTATGGTTGAAGCGGGAACAGATGAACTTTGCAAAAAATATGTTGACGAGGTTGTCAGTGTATTGTATGCAAAAGGTCATGGGATTAAGTAAAGAATAATAAAATACATTTTTTGATATAAAAAGTATAAGAAACAGCTTGATTTTATCAGGGTATTCATGATATATTATACAAATGGTGATTTACGGGAGATTTCCCGGCAATGTTAAGGAGGAAATATTAAAATGAGTGTACAGGTAGAAAAGTTAGAAAAGAATATGGCTAAACTTACAATTGAAGTTTCAAGCGAAGAGTTTGAAAACGCAATTGCTAAGGCATACAAGAAAAATAAAAATAAAATCTCTATGCCAGGCTTCCGTAAAGGAAAAGCTCCTCGTGCTATGATTGAGAAGATGTATGGCAAGGGAATATTTTATGAAGATGCAGCCAATTCAATTATTCCTGATGCTTATGCTGACGCAGCTAAAGAGAGCGAACTTGAGATCGTTGCACAGCCTGAAATCGATGTAACACAGATTGAAAGTGGAAAACCATTTATTTTCACGGCAACAGTTGCACTTAAGCCGGAAGTTACTCTTGGCGAATATAAAGGGATTGAAGTAGAAAAGAAAGAAGTTGAAGTTACAGACGAAGAAGTAGAAGCTGAGATAAACAAAGTAAGAGAATCAAATGCAAGAATGCTCGACATCGATGACAGAGCAACACAGGATGGAGATACAGTTCTTATTGACTTTGACGGATATGTAGACGGAAAACAGTTTGAAGGTGGAAAAGCTGATGATTATTCGTTGGTACTTGGCTCACATTCATTCATTGACAACTTCGAGGAACAGCTTGTCGGAAAGAACATTGGTGATGATGTAGAAGTAAATGTTACATTCCCTGAGAATTATCAGGCAGAAGAACTCCAGGGCAAGCCGGCAGTATTCAAGGTTAAGATTAAGGAGATTAAGGTTAAGGAACTTCCTGAACTTGATGATGATTTTGCACAGGATGTATCAAACTTCGATACTATCGCAGAATATAAAGAAGACTTAAAGAAGAAACTTACAGAGAACAAAGAAGAAGCTCTTAAGAGAGAAAGAGAAGAAGCTGTTATCGGTAAGATAATCGAAAATGCACAGATGGATATTCCTGAGCAGATGGTTGATGCACAGACACGTCAGATGACACAGGAGTTTGCACAGAGACTTTCTTCGCAGGGACTTTCAATCGACCAGTATATGCAGTTTACAGGTCTTACACCTCAGAAGATGATCGAGGAGCTTAAGCCACAGGCACTTAAGCGTATCCAGAGCCGTCTTGTTCTTGAAGCAGTAGTTGCAGCAGAGAACATCGAGACAACTGAGGAAGAACTTGATAAAGAGATTGAGAATATGGCTTCAATGTATCAGATGGAAGTCGATAAATTAAAAGAAGTTATTGGCGAAGAAGAGAAAAAGCAGATCGGTCTTGATCTTGCCGTACAGAAAGCAGTTGAAATGGTAACAGAAGCTGCAGTTGAGAAATAATTATTAGCTTACGTCAGCCGAATTTAGAACAGATGGTGTATATTTATATACACATCTGTTCATACGGTTGGCGTTTTGCACTATTATGCCGTTTGAAAAACAGGCACATATATAAAGGGGGAACGATAATGAGTTACAGCATACCTTATGTAATTGAAAAAACAAGTGGTGGAGAGCGTTCGTATGATATTTATTCAAGATTATTGCAGGAGAGGATTATTTTTCTCTCAAATGAAGTAAATGATGATATTGCAAGTCTTGTTGTATCACAGCTTCTTTTCCTTGAATCACAGGATTCAACAAAGGATATACATCTTTATATAAACAGTCCGGGTGGTTCGGTTAGTGCAGGATTTGCAATCTATGATACTATGAACTATGTGAAATGTGATGTCTCTACTATATGTATGGGTCTTGCCGCAAGTATGGGAGCATTTCTGCTTGCAGGCGGTGCGAAAGGAAAGAGATTTGCACTTCCTAATGCGGAGGTAATGATACATCAGCCGTCAGGCGGGGCAAGAGGTCAGGAGACAGAGATACGAATTGTAGCAGAACAGATACTTAAGACAAGAGAAAGATTAAATCAGATACTCGCTGAAAATACAGGCAAACCACTTGATGTTATCGCAGCAGATACGGAGAGAGATAACTATATGACAGCTCTTGAAGCTAAAGAATATGGTCTTATTGACGAAATAGTAACAAACAGAAAATAGAAAATGTTCAGGGGAGGTCGAAATGGCAAATAAAAAAGACGATTCAAAGTTAAAGTGTTCTTTTTGTGGGAAAACCCAGAATCAGGTTCGTAAACTTATAGCCGGTCCAAATGTATATATCTGTGACCAGTGTATAGAACTTTGCTCAGAGATTCTGGATGAGGAACTCGAAATGGAGAACGATGAATATTTCGACGATAGTGATATAAATTTGCTCAAGCCAAAGGAAATCAAGAGTTTCCTTGATGAGTATGTTGTAGGACAGGATGATGCCAAAAAAGTATTGTCCGTTGCAGTGTATAATCACTACAAGAGAGTACTTTCAGGAAAAGATATGGATGTTGAGCTGCAGAAAAGTAACATTATGATGGTAGGACCTACCGGCTCGGGAAAAACATTTCTGGCTCAGACACTTGCGAAGATACTTAATGTTCCATTTGCGATTGCAGATGCAACGGCACTTACCGAAGCAGGATATGTCGGCGAAGATGTTGAGAACATACTTTTAAAGATTATTCAGGCGGCAGATTATGACATGGAGCGTGCCGAGCATGGAATTATTTATATAGATGAAATAGACAAGATTACAAGAAAAGGTGAAAATGTATCTATTACAAGAGATGTGTCAGGTGAAGGTGTTCAGCAGGCACTCCTTAAGATACTTGAGGGAACTGTTGCGAGTGTTCCGCCGCAGGGAGGAAGAAAGCATCCGCACCAGGAATTTTACCAGCTTGATACGACAAACATATTGTTTATATGTGGTGGTGCATTTGACGGTCTTGAAAAAATTATTGAGAAAAGAACCTCAAATTCTACCTTAGGTTTCCAAACAGAGGAGACAGAAAAGCAAGAAATTAATGAAAATGAATGGTATAAAAATGTAATTCCTCACGACCTTGTCGTATATGGAATTATACCGGAATTGGTTGGCCGCCTGCCTGTCATCGCTTCTTTAGACGGGCTGGATGAAAAGGCGTTGGTTCGTATTTTATCCGAACCCAAAAACTGCTTGGTAAACCAATACAAAAAGTTATTTGCGTTGGATAAAGTAGACCTTGAATTCCAACCGGAAGCTTTAACCGCAATTGCGAAAAAGACAATTGAGAGAAAAATTGGCGCAAGAGGACTGCGTTCCATTATGGAAGAACATCTCAATCATCTGATGTACGAAGTACCTTCAGATTATACGGTAGAGAAAGTGCTCATTACGCCGGATGTGATTAATAAAGGTGAACCACCGGAGATTGTGTATAATAAAGACCGCAAACCTGTGCAAATTAAATTGCCACAGCCCAAAAAAGGCGGTCATAAAAATACAGCATCTTAATCAACAACATTTGGCTGTTGCACTGGGAGTAGTAACACTCTCTGCTTTGCAACAGCCTTTTCTCTTTCAAAATAGACGCATCTGTGTTAAAATTCCTTTATAATTTCCTATATTATGCACACAGGTGCAGGAGGAGAGATAGAGTATGACAACGAAATTAGATGAAACTTTAACAATAGATCAACCACAAAAAGAATTTATGGAACAGCTTGTGATGCCGGTGATTGCATTACGCGGTCTTGTGGTATTTCCGGGTATGTCTGTTCAATTTGATGTAGGAAGAAAGAAATCCATTTTGGCAGTAAACCAAGCAATGGATATCAATCAAACCGTTTTTTTGGTAGCCCAAAAGGATTTGGAAACCAGTGACCCAAAGCAAGAACATTTGCACAAGGTTGGCGTAATTGCAAAAATCAAACAAGTATTCCGCAACACAGAAGATGGACTTCGTTTATTTGTAGAAGGAATACGCCGTGCGGAACTGCTGGATATTATGCAGGACACCCCTTTCTTATTGGGCGATTTGGCTTTGATTGATGAGGTGGAATCTGCTCAAACACACCGTTCTCAGGCATTGGTTCGCCGTATGAAAACTGTGTTTGAACAATATATTCAAAATTATAAAAGCGTTCCTCCTGACATCATTATGAATGTGATTAAGCTGAAAGAAAGCGGAGAGTTGGCAGATTATATTGCTGGCAATACTGCTTTAGATGCCGAATTAAAGCAAGATGTATTAGAGATTATAGATGCAGATCAGCGTTTGGAATTTTTGATTGATATTTTGCAGGATGAAATTAAGATTCTGGAGATAGAAAATATCATCAGTTCCAAAGCCAAAGAGCAAATGGACCAAAATCAACGTGAGTACTATTTGAGGGAGCAAATACGAGCAATTTATAACGAATTGGGAGAAGATGAGTCTCCCGAAGAAGAACATGAATCTTTCAAACAACGTATTTTGGCTTTGCATCTTCCCGAAAAGCAGGAACAGAAATTGTTGAAGGAATGCGACCGTTTGGCAAAAATGCCGTCAGGTTCTCATGAGGGAAGTGTGGTTCGCAATTACTTGGAAACCTGTTTGGAATTGCCTTGGAATCAATCCGGCAAAGCTACCATTAACTTGAATAAAGTAGAAAAAGTGTTAAATAAAGAGCACTATGGTTTAACCAAAGTAAAAGAGCGTATTTTAGAATCTTTGGCGGTACGAAAACTAAACCCTCATATGAACGGACAAGTCATTTGTTTGGTAGGTCCTCCAGGTGTGGGTAAGAGTTCCATTGCAAAATCCATTGCACATGCAATCGGTTTGGAATTCGAGCGTATTTCTTTGGGTGGTGTACGCGATGAATCTGAGATTGTGGGACACCGCAAAACATATGTAGGCTCTATGCCGGGACGTATTATTTCTGCTGTAAAACAGGCGGGAATCAATAATCCTGTGATTCTGTTGGATGAAATTGATAAACTTTGCAAAGATTTCAGAGGAGACCCTGCTTCTGCTTTGTTGGAAGTTTTAGATATGGAACAGAACAGCACCTTTACAGACCATTACATAGATATGCCGTTTGATTTGAGCAATGTTATCTTTATTACAACGGCCAACGACGCCAGCACGATACCTGCGCCTTTATTTGACCGTATGGATGTAATTTCACTATCCAGTTATACACATGAAGAGAAATTCCATATTGCAACAAAACATTTGATTCCAAAGCAGTTGGAAAAACACGGCATTGCAGCAAAACAGCTGAAAATAACACCGGCGGCGGTTCATGCCATTATCGACAATTATACGAAAGAGGCCGGGGTACGTGGTCTGGAACGCAGAATTGCAGATATTTGCAGAAAGTGTGCCAAAAGCGTCGTAGAGCATCCGGATAAAAAAATCACGGTCAATGATAGACAGCTGGAAGAGTATCTCGGCCCTAAAAAATACAAAAAAGAAGACGTTTCTAAGACTGACGAAATTGGATTGGTGAACGGTCTTGCTTGGACAAGCGTTGGCGGAGAGATACTCCCTATTGAAGTAGTTGCTCTCGACGGAACAGGAAAAATAGAACTGACGGGTAACTTGGGAAATGTGATGAAGGAATCTGCCAAAACCGCAGTCAGTTGTGTGCGCAGCCGTGCAGACAAATTAGGAATTATGCGTGAATTTTACAAACGCAAAGACATTCATATTCATGCGCCCGAAGGGGCGATTCCGAAAGACGGTCCTTCTGCAGGCATTGCTATGGCTACGGTTATCACTTCTGCCTTGACCAGTATTCCTGTTTGCCATGACGTTGCCATGACAGGTGAAATTACATTGCAGGGCAGAGTGCTTCCAATCGGCGGTCTAAAAGAAAAAACAATGGCAGCATACCGTGCAGGTATGAAACGTGTGATTATTCCTGCCGATAATGTAGCTGATTTGGCAGATGTTGACCAAGTAGTAAAAGACTCCATAGAGTTTTTCCCTGTCAGAAAGATTGATGAGGTATTGGAACTTGCGCTTACACGTAAGCCAACGCCAAGGGAGAGTCTGTTTGATGATGCGGATTGCCAATACTTGGAGCATGATGCCAATCAATTGATGCTTCCCAGCATTTAATCATTAACAGGAGGTTATGCATGAAGTTTGAAGATGCTTTTTTTGAATTTGCTGCGGGCAAATTAAATCAATTGCCTCCGTCGGATGTTCCGGAGATTGTGTTTTCCGGAAAATCAAACGTGGGTAAATCTTCTTTGATTAATAAAATTTTAAATCGTAAATCTTTGGCACGCGTCAGCGCTACGCCGGGAAAGACGGGAACCATTAATTTTTACAGTTTAAAAGAATGCCGTTTGGTAGACTTGCCGGGCTACGGTTATGCAAAAGTATCCCATGCGGAAAAATTACGTTGGGCTGAATTGGTAGAAGGATATTTGGCATCTGACCGAAATATTCAATTTGTGGTACAAATTATAGATATTCGCCATAAGCCAACGGAGAATGATTTACATATGATTGAGTTTTTGATGGAATCTCGTTTTCCGTTTGCGGTGGTTGTAACCAAAAGCGATAAACTGAATAAAACACAGCGTGCAAAACAATTGGCATATTTTGACGAGTTGTTCCGTGATGAAAACGGTGAAAGTTTGGTTCATTATATTCCGTTTTCTTCTGTAAATGGAGAGGGCGTTGACGTTATGAAACAAATCATTCAGTCAATTGCACAAGCACACACAGCACAGCTTCAGGCTCAGGCGCAGCAAGAGTAAGGAAAGAAAGGGGAAAAACCGATGTTTGTTTCGGATTGTTTGAATGTCAATAAAAAAGGACATTTGACCATTGGCGGATGCGATACGGTATCACTGGCGCAGGAATTTTCTACACCGTTATTTGTAATGGATGAAGATGCGATACGTAAAACTTGCCGTATGTACCAAAACTCGTTGAATGAGTATTATCAGGGCAGAGGTATGGTGCTGTATGCCAGCAAAGCGTTCAGCTGTAAAGAAATGTGCCGTATCATCAAAGATGAAGGCATTGGACTGGATGTTGTTTCCGGAGGAGAGCTTTATACGGCGCTTGAAGCAGGATTTCCTGCACAGCGCATTCATTTTCACGGAAACAATAAAACGGAAGAGGAAATTTGTTTTGCCTTAGAAAACAACGTAGGACATTTTGTGGTAGACAATTTTTTTGAGTTGGAAACTCTTGATAGATTAGCGGCCCAACAAAATAAAGTTGCAGATATTTCACTGCGCATTAAACCGGGAATTGAAGCGCATACTCATGAAGCGGTCATGACGGGACAAATTGATTCTAAATTTGGTTTTGCACTGGAAACGGGAGAGGCAATGGAAGCGGTAAAATTTGCAACAAAATTCCGTCATGTCAGATTAAAGGGAATGCATAATCACATTGGTTCTCAAATATTTGACATTGAACCATTTAAAAGCGCAGCAAAAGTCATGCTGGAATTTATGAATCAAATCCGTACAGAAACAGGGATTGTCATAGAAGAATTAAATCTTGGCGGTGGATTTGGTATCAAGTATGTAGACAGTGATAAACCTGTTCCGTACGGTGATTATATGAAAGAAATCTCACATGTGGTTTATCAAACATGTGAAACACTTGATTTTCCTGTTCCGTACATTTTTATGGAACCGGGACGCTCTATCGTAGGTGAAGCAGGTATTACATTGTATCGTGTAGGTGGAATCAAAGAGATTCCCAATATACGTACCTATGTGTCTGTAGACGGCGGTATGACCGATAATCCCAGATATGCTTTATATCAATCAGAATACAGTGTTGTCGTGGCAAATAAGGCAAATGAGCCGGCTGTACAAAAAGTAACCATTGCAGGAAGATGTTGCGAAAGCGGAGACTTAATTCAGGAAAATACCATGATACAGGATGTGGAAGTAGGCGATACCTTAGCCGTATTATCTACAGGCGCTTATAATTATTCCATGGCCTCCAATTACAACCGCATTGGTAAGCCTGCTGTTGTTATGGTACGAAACGGAGAACCGAGAGTTGTTGTAAAACGCGAAACATACGCCGATTTGGTTCGAAACGATATATAACAAATTGCTTATATATTTACTTTTTCACTTTTATGTGCTAAAATTGTAATTAATGAAAGTGAAAGGACGGATTGGTATGAATTCAAAAGTAAAAAGCGATAGTGTCGATTTTTTATTCCGTTCCATCCTCAAGCTGAAAACAGTAGAGGAATGCTACGATTTTTTTGAAGACCTATGCACAGTACCTGAAATTAAGGCCATGTCTCAGCGTTTGGAAGTAGCGCATATGCTGAGCAATAACTGTGTTTACAGTGATATAGTAGCAAAAACAGGTGCTTCCACAGCAACAATCAGTAGAGTGAATCGCTCTCTTAACTATGGCTGTGACGGATATGAATTGGTATTTGGAAGATTGCAAGAGGAAGAAGAGGCGACATCATGAGTAATTATACAGCCTTTGCAGAGTTTTATGACCAATTAACAGACAATGTAGATTATAAAAAACGTGCTGAATATT
>OGZV01000882.1_pt1 | contig 30741 bp, 29 predicted proteins | sample 1576861 | NCBI WGS metagenome assembly OGZV01 (sample SAMEA3541501, study PRJEB24748) | human gut metagenome | biome: human gut; feature: human-associated habitat; material: faeces | place: China | collected 2012
GGCGATGATAATTTTCACCTCAGGCCAGCGTGCCCGCAGCGATTGCGCCACGTTAGGCAGGTTGCCCGCCGATATGGCCGCCACAACGCATCCGGCGGTGAGCTGGCTTACCGTCAGCGCCGTGGCATAACCTTCGGCAATCACCACCTGTACCGGCGGTTCAGACGGTAACGGGCTGAGCGCCACAAACGCGCCTTTCATCGTGCTGCCGGGCAGTATGCTTTTTTCACCCGCCGGGGCGATAAGCTGCGCACCGGTCACGGCTCCGGTGTTGGTCGTGAGCGGTAACAGCAGGGAACCGGCAGGAAAATCCTTACCGCTGATATGCTGCGCGCTACCGGTGAGGGAGGCCGGGTATCCGGCGAACCCTTTTCCGGTCAGATAGGGGCTTTCTCCCAGGCGGCTATCTTTCATAAGCGCCGCCACAGTAAGACTCATGTCGCGTTTAGGAGCTTTTTGCCTGGCGGGCTTAACGGGTAGTTCCTGCACATCCGACGCATTAAGCACCTGCGCCACCTCCTGCGCAGCCTTTCTGACGCCGTAACCGGTCATGAGCTTAACCAGATCCAGACCGTCACCATTGCCGCACTGGCTGCAAATCCACGTCCCACGCCCGTCAAGGTCATCGAGGCGAAAACGATCCTTGCCCCCACATTTCGGGCAGGGACCGTGCCTGCCGTTTTCGGGAACATCAATACGCAGCATCTGCAGAATAACGGGCCATTTCCCCTGTGCAGCCTCTGCAACCTGTGAAACTTTCTGTGTTGTCATACTTCCCCCTGATACAGCGCCGCACCCGTGCTGCAGAAGTCATCAAAGGCAGCCGGAAGCGTGCGGTACAGCTCCGCCATCACTTCACAGCCGCGCACGGTCAGCACCGGTGGCGCGGTCAGCAGTGACGGCTCCAGCATGTCGGTCAGCAGTGCCAGCGCGACAGCGGCGCCCTGTGCTTCGCCGTACTCTTTAATCAGTGCGCACTCGATATGCAGGGCAATGGCCATTTCAATACGCTCAACCGTCAGGCTGTGCGGACCATACTGATCGCTGCTGGTTTCGTTCAGCATTTTCTGACGCCATGCCGAAGCAATTGCCCGACGGTACAGCGCGGTGGTCATTTCTGCCGGAAAAATGGAAACCTGCGGCTGGTTCATTGGATGCCTCCTTCAATCAATGCGCAGCTCTGCGCGATATCCGTCAAATCTGCCCTCAGGTACTCCATCAGCGCGGCGATGCCTGGCGCACAGCCTGCATCCAGCGTTCCGCCCTGACACGGGTATTCAGAAAAGAGAAGCTGGAGCATGTCGCAGGCATTTCTTGCGCGGGTCAGCTTTCCGAAACCGTCCTCTGACAACCCATAGGAAAAAGCACCGGTATTGTGTTTTTCAGGCAAAGCGTGGCCCTGAGCACCGTTGTGCCCGTTTGAGATATTCATCATGGATTACTCCGTTTTCAGCGGTGTTTTGTCAGAGAAACTTTGAATAGTGTTTGTCGTCAGGTTCAGCAGAACGCCGTATGCTGCGCTCCCGCCAGCGGGTAAATGCCACAGAAGGATGCAGTGTCAGCGGGCCGGAGCCACTGCCGCCTGCCGGAGCTGGCGAAGGCTTGAAAAGTGGCGCATCAAACAGGCGAGTATACTGCTGCTCAAACCATGCCAGAGGGCAGGAAGAAAGCTTATTGTCGCTGTCATGACGAATCAGCACTTCGCAGCTGAATTCAGGGTTAACCAGCGCCACGGAGGGCGATGCTTCAATTAATCTCATAATCGTGACGGTCCAGCCACGTTCATGCTGCCAGCGTTCGCCGGGCTGAGGATAACTACGCATGGTTACCTCCACACGGAATACGCCCGGCAAAGCTCAGCACATAGTCAGGAGCAAGCCTGAGACGAGCTGAACACTCTCTATCTGCCGTGATCCTCAACGTCTGAGGGCGTGCACTACGCTGGCTGCGGTTGAACGCGGTAAATAACCAGGTACACTTCTGTTTAGCCATTTTCGTTACCTCATATAACGGATTGGTCAGAAGCCCGGCTAGTGTTTCAGCACTACCGGGCTTCGCGCTCACAAGGTGAATCGCACCTTCTTTTTTAAAGCTACCCCCAAGTGAATCGCACTTCAAGTCTTTTATTATCATTTTTTTTGCGTATACTGAATCGCACTTACTATAAGGAGATCCAGTAATGGCAACAGGTTCAACCAACAACAAGTCACAACAGCTTAATGCTCGATTCCCACATGATGTGGTTGCCGAATTAGAAAGCAGCCTCGAAGATGGTGAGACTAAAGCGCAATTTATTGTTACAGCTGTTAAGGGCGAGATTAAGCGCCGCCAGCGTAGGAAAGCAAAGCTGGCACCGGAAAGCTGAATGACGTAATGCACAATGACAGAAACCTCTTGGCTGATTTCACTAAACAAACATCCTTGCGAGGCCATCAGTATTTTCTGTTGGTCTTTTTTGTGATGATGATTTTGGCCTCCTCGCGCTGCATTAATTTGTCCTCAGATATATTGATTCACTTCCAACTGAGGTAATTGAACCAGATTTTCTACGCTTGATAGCTTTCATTCTGTAGATTAATTGTGTTTTTTAGCTGCCAACCAGGCACGTATCTCTGCAGCATCATAAACAGAGACACGTTCTGAGAGTCGGGTAGATTTTGGGAAGTCGGGTTTGCTTCTTTCCCAGCGCCAGAGAGTGACAGTGGTAACTTTAAGAAAGTCAGCTGTTGCTTTGGGTCTGGCATGACCATGTTGAGGATATGTGTGCATATGTATTTACCTGCCGTGTTAAGTTATCTAAGTGATTAACACAGCAGATTTAAATACGTTTTTGACTTAAACTGTTCTAAATTTTCAACTGTTTATTGAAAATTTTAAAGATTTAGATAGCGCTCAAGTGTGGGTGAAGATGGGATGTCATAATCAATCTCAGTTCCTTTTGACTTCAAATCCTCAAGATATTCCCTTAAGATTTTGTGTCTATTGTTTGCTGTAGTTGATAGTATGTTTTTATTTATTGTTGGGTTTGATTGTATTAGGAATCTAATAAAATTAGATAGTTTCTCTTTGTGAGGTAAGATCTGCTTAATATCATGGCTTTCATTTTCATCAGGATTAATTAAATCCTCCATGAATGGTAGTGGTTTTCCACTTAGTGCATGTGTGTAAATTTTATCGATTGTCTCTTTAGTTATAAAGATATTGTCTAGGTTTATCACCGGTCTTTCATCTATCTCAGGCTGGAAACTATTCGACAATATTTTGTCAGAGGGTGTCAAGGCACTCAGTTTTGTTTCTTCAAACACATTACCTGTATCTTTAAGTAGAACGGATAAATTCCTTGAGTCGATAGACCATATATCGCTGATAAAGCAATTAAATTCATAAGTTGTTGAAAGTGTATTTTTGTGAATCAAAGGGAGGATTAGGTCATCTTTTGCTGTTATGAGTTTGTACACTTTTGAGTGACGGGACCATATCTTATTGATTCGAGTCAATTCGTTAAAGGTTAAATTTCCATCAAAATATAGTTGTAAGGGATTGTCTTCTGCGTTGTGATTCCCTATCTTAATTCTTAAAACACCTTTTGTTTTTTGTAGGTTAATACCCAAAGTTATAACACCAACATCATGCCAATGTAGAAAATCCTCAATTTCACAGTTGAGTAATTTTGCTGCTCGTGATATTGAACAATATTCAAGGGGGGGTATTTTATTAAGTACCCAAATATTCTTTTCATTTTTATGGCTCATCAGATGTATTCCCTATCAATAATGCTGTGTTTTTAAGCCCCATATCGTACGGAGCGACATATCTCTCTGTATTGAACGACAGGTAATCAGACCACCACTGCATCATCTGGCGGCGTTCCTGCATGTGTTGTGCAAGATGCACATATGCTGCCCGTACTTCATTCCTTTCCTGATGGCTCATCTGCCTTTCAACCGCATCACGAGACCAAAGCCCTGATTCCGTGAGGGCAGAACAGGCCATTGCCCGGAATCCATGCAGGCAAACATCAGCCTGAGTATCGTAACCCATCGTTCGCAGGGCCTTGTTTACGGTGTTCTCACTCATTGGTTTGTACGGATTGCTGTCACCTGGGAATACCAGCAAATATTCACCACTGATCTTTTGGATATCCTCCAGTACTTTAATAGCTTGGGTAGAAAGCGGGACGTAATGTACCGCCCCCATCTTCGCACCACGATCTGAATATTTTACCCCAGAGATCTTTTCCCGTTGCCCAGGTATTGTCCAAAGACCGTTTTCAATGTCGATCTCTTCCCACCGGGCATGGCGAAGTTCGCTGGAGCGTACGAAAGTGTGCAAGGAAAAGAGAACTGCCAGCCGCGTTAATGGTCTGCCAGTATAATTTATCGCTTTAGCTATCAGCTCTGGTAAACGTTCGAGCGGTAGGGCAGGGCGATGCCTTACTTTGGGATTGGTAATCGCACCTTTCAGATCGTGGGCTGGATTGTAATCGACAATCCCACGCTGGACGGCATAACGAAAGATACTACCCATAGTGGTTTTCACCCGTCCAGTGGTCGCACCAATGCCTTGTCTGGTCATCTCAATCAATATTGGAAGAAGGTCACGTGTTTTTAGCGTATCAATGGGCTTTGAACCTATAGCCGGAAACAGATGATTTTCCATTTCCCGTAGAATTTTGGTGCGGGTAATTTCCTTCCATTCAGGATGCCCCATCGTCCCACTATGCCATTCTCTGGCTACTTCCTCGAATTTGGGGGACGCTGGTCCGTCCTTTTCAGACTTTTTTGCTTCACGCGGGTCACGGTCATCTGCCAGTAGTTGTCTAGCTTCGTCACGACGCTTTCGCGCTGCAGCAAGCGGAACGTCCGGGTAAACCCCTAATGCCAACGTAGCTTGTTTACCATTAAAGCGGTAATTCATTCTCCATGCCTTGGTCCCATTCTTTTTGACCAACAGATAAAGGCTTCCACCATCCGTTAGTTTGTAGTCAGCATCCCTAGGCTTTGCGTTCTCGATTTTTTTAGGCGACAGCTCGTTTAAAGCCATATGCAGTAAGCCTCTGACAGTACATTGATGGTATCGGGATATCGAACCGACGAATACCATCAAAGATACCATCAGAGAGATGTAATGTCATGAAATGACCTGAAATGAATAATGGGCCTACATGGCGCTAAATTGCTGGATTAGAGAGGATTTGTGTAATGACGTGAAATGCTGTGAAAGAACTTTAGATTGTCCCCTGCAGGAATCGAACCTGCAACTAGCCCTTAGGAGGGGCTCGTTATATCCATTTAACTAAGGGGACGAGGCGGCACGAGTATAGCGTCATTTACACTTTGCGTTAAGCGCATCGCCGCCTGACTGCTCAAAGAGTCACCATTCAGGACGTTTTTTTTGTCGATTTATCATCATTTTCCCGCGCTTTAAGCTCCGCTTTGCGTTTGTTCGACATGTCGTTACGGATCTGGGCATGGCTTAACAGCGCGAAGATAAACGTTCCGCCGCAGATGTTTCCTGCTAGTGTCGGTAAGGCGAACGGCCAGAAAAAGTCGCTCCAGTGAAGCGTACCGTTAAAGACCAGATACAGTATTTCTACGGTACCGACCACAATATGCGTGGTGTCAGCCAGCGCAATCAGCCAGGTCATCAATATGATCACGACAATTTTTGCGCTCCCTGCTGAAGGAAACATCCAGACCATCGTGGCGATGATCCAGCCGGAGATGATGGCATTAGAGAACATTTCGATCGGGGTGTTTTTCATCACATCCATGCCGATTTTTACAAATGCATCCCGGGTGGGTTCATCAAAGATCGGCATGTACTCAAACGCCCAGGCCGCGATGCCCGTGCCGATGATATTACCCAGCAGGACGACGCTCCACAGACGCATCAATAAACCGAAGTTGCCGAGGGTAGGGTTTTGCATCACCGGCAGAACGGCGGTCACCGTGTTTTCGGTAAACAGCTGCTGGCGGGCCATGATGACAATCACAAAGCCGAAGGTATAGCCGAGATTCTCGAGTAAAAAACCGCCCGGCACACCTTCCAGCTGAACATGAAATATCCCTTTGGCGAGCAGAGACGCGCCCATTGAGAGCCCTGCGGCGATAGCTGACCAGAAGAGGGCCATGGCATCGCGCTCCATCTCTTTTTCACCGTCCTGGCGTATATGCTCATGGATGGCCATCGCGCGGGAAGGGAGGCGATCTTCATCAATTTCTATTTTCTCGCCACGCGCTTTCTCCTCGCTTTCAATTTCAAGTTCCTCATCGCTCTCGCCAATTTTTTCTTCGCCCACTTCTTTCATATCTGCTCCCGGAGGTTGATCTTTCTGTTAAGCGTAGCGGCTTTTATCGGGATGCCTGTGGGGATGCTCTTAAATTGGCGGCAATGACAACAAAGGTGATACATCTCTTTCAAAGACATTATAAAATTGCCAGCGAAACGAATTCCAAAAGCCAGGCTATGCTGAGATCAGAGTCACGGTGATTACTGCCCGTAATTGTGCTCATAGACATCGGTAAACGTGCTGTTACAATCGCTTGCACGTTTACAGACGGAGCATCAACGGCTCCGTTACGGATGGCAATCAACGATAGCCATACTGAACAGGGAGATATTTATGAAACTTCGGCTGTCGGCGCTTGCGCTTGGCGCGACGATGCTTGTGGGCTGCGCCAGCTCCGGGGAGCAAACGGGACGCTCCGATCCTCTCGAAGGATTTAACCGCTCCATGTATAACTTCAACTACAACGTGCTGGACCCGTATGTGGTTCGCCCGGTGGCAGTAGCATGGCGCGATTATGTTCCCCAGCCCGCGCGTAACGGGTTAAGTAATTTTACCAGCAATCTCGAAGAGCCTGCGGTAATGGTGAACTACTTCCTGCAGGGCGACCCGTATCAAGGGATGGTGCACTTTACCCGCTTCTTCCTGAACTCCATTCTGGGGATGGGCGGCTTTATTGACGTCGCAGGCATGGCGAACCCGAAACTGCAGCGTGAGCAGCCGCACCGTTTCGGCAGCACAATGGGACATTATGGCGTCGGGTACGGTCCGTACATGCAATTACCGTTCTACGGCAGTTTCACCCTTCGTGATGACGGCGGCGATATGGTTGATACGCTGTATCCGGTTCTGTCGTGGCTGACCTGGCCGCTGTCGGTGGGTAAATGGACGGTGGAAGGGATTGAAACCCGTGCGCAACTGCTCGACTCTGATGGCTTACTGCGCCAGTCTTCTGACCCGTATATTATGGTGCGAGAAGCGTACTTCCAGAATCATGACTTTATTGCTAACGGCGGTAAGCTGAAACCGGAAGAGAATCCAAACGCGAAGGCGATCGAGAACGAACTAAAAGATATCGATTCGGAGTAAATAAAAAAGGTGAGCAATGCTCACCTTTTTCAATTCCTGTGCGATTAGAACGCGTAGTTGAAGTTCGTACCGAACAGCCAGGCTTTACCTTCAGAGGTAAACTCGTAAGGGCCTTCCTGGAACGTCACTTTCTGACCGTGCATATAAGATACGCCCGCATCGATAGATGCATTCTCGTTGAACGCATAAGTCGCGCCTGCACTTATCCAGAAGCGGTCCTGATCCGGAATGGAAATGGAACGCTTGTCTGCCGGAACCGGGCTGTCGTCAAATGCGATACCGGAGCGGAAAGTCCAGTTTTTATCGTAGTAGTAGGTGGTACCCAACGCAATACGATAAGCGTCGTGGAAGCTTTCGTCCTTATAGAACAGCGTTTGACCATTGCTTCCGGTCGCTTTCAGCTCCTGGAACTGGCTCCAGCTGGTATAGGCCAGGCTGTAGTGGATCGCCCATTGCGGTGCAACGCGGTTATAACCGGAGACTTCCCACATTTCTGGCAAATGCAGTGACAGCGAACCTGGAACGGTCTGGTTTGACGTTCCCCAAGGAATGGTGGTACCCGCACCAGGAACCACGTTGTTCACAGGCTTCAGGATGCCGCTCTTGTAATCGCCGTCGAAGTCAATTTTCACTTCGGAGCGATAGGTCAGGCCCCAACGGTTGTTTTTGTCCAGCTCGTACAGGATACCGGCGTTCCAGCCATAGCCCCACTCATCACCTTCAAGGCTGGCAATTTTATTGCTGTTTTTTGGCAGGCGAGCAGTTTGCTCCCCGGAGTAACGTTCAATTTTGGCATCGGCGTAGACGGCATCAAAGCCCAGACCAAAGCTCCAGTTGTCGTTCAGGCGATAAGCACCACTCAGGTTCAGGTTCAGCGTAGTAAGGTCTGTTTTACCGCCGTATTCACCAGCCGGGTAGTTGCTATTGAACTCGGTAGCAAGGCCGTAGTTAGAGGTTACGGATGCTCCCCAGCCAAACTGTTCATTGATAGGCGAAACGAAGTGCAGGTTAGGGACCCATGCTGTTGGGGCAATATTGTCCGCTTTAAGGCTCGCACCCGTGTAAGGCGACTTGCCAGAAATGTTGACATCAGGATCGATATAAACCGCACCGGCAGAGAAAGTCGGACGATCAAACATCATGATCAATGCGGGGTTACGACTTGCGTTACCCGCATCATCAGCAATAGCGCCTTCCCCTGAATACGCGCGGCCAAGGCCAGAGGAAGAAAATTCGTTTAACTGAAAGCCCGCTGACCATGCGGAAGTGGAGACGAGTGCCACTGCGACTGCCAGCGCAGTCTTGTTGAACAGGGTTTTCTGGCTCATGACCATAACCTCATTGAGTTATTTTTATTCAATAATTGTTACATACCGTAACAGGAGCGCGAAGTGTAGGGTCTGAGGTATGACAGACAAATCAGACCAGTGGCCAGAGTATAGGTCCGACCAGCCTGAATGTTGCAAGTTTGTTTATTAATATTTTCAAACATGTTTCGTGAAACGAGATCTGGTTGGCAAAATTGTGACCATCGCGACTCACCCAAAAGGGTGGTTTTTGTTTTAGATCATTTTTTAGTGTGATATTGGTCACTTATCCGATTTTGCGCCATTAACGGCTGGAGAGAGCCCGCGCCGGGGCGTAAAATAGCAGCATCGTGTTTATCTCGCGCGCTGCGCGAATACAGAGGAAATTGAGCTATGAGTAAATGCAGTGCTGATGAAACCCCGGTTTGCTGCTGTATGGATGTTGGCACCATCATGGACAACTCCGATTGCACCGCGTCTTACAGCCGTGTGTTCACCAACCGCGCCGAAGCGGAAGAGACCCTGGCCGCGCTGAGCAAGCGTGCGCGTGATGTTGAATCCGAGCCGTGTGAAATCAAGTCGACCTTTACCGAAGTGGAAGGCGGCGTGAAGCTGGATATCGACTTTGTTTTTGCCTGCGAAGCTGAAACGCTGATTTTCCAGCTGGGTCTGCGTTAATTCCTGCGGCCTGATGCCCTCACCCCGACCCTCTCCCACGGGAGAGGGCGCAAGCATTAAAAACGGTAACCTACGGGTTACCGTTTTGCTTTTACCTTGCGTACCCGGCAACATACCGCACAAATGCCCCTGCCATACAGGGGCATTTTCTTTTTCTTCTCTGTGTTTTAGCTCGCATTTTTTCGTTTCCCCGATTGGCTGAATGTAAAAAAATGGTTAAGACTATTATCAGGTCAGACCACTTAGTGTTTGCGAATATTTTTTTACAGGGGAGTGTTATGAGTCAGGCATTACCGCTTATTACCCGTCAGGGCGATCGCATTGCCATAGTCAGTGGATTGCGCACGCCATTTGCGCGTCAGGCAACGGCGTTTCATGGCATACCGGCCGTCGACCTGGGGAAAATGGTAGTGGGGGAGATGCTGGCTCGCAGCGAAATTCCGCCGGAGGTCATCGAACAGCTGGTCTTCGGCCAGGTCGTGCAGATGCCTGAAGCCCCCAACATTGCGCGGGAAATCGTCCTCGGTACCGGGATGAATGTTCATACCGATGCCTACAGCGTCAGCCGCGCCTGCGCAACCAGCTTCCAGGCCGTGGCTAACGTCGCCGAAAGCCTGATGGCGGGCACCATTCGCGCCGGGATAGCGGGGGGAGCGGACTCCTCTTCGGTACTGCCAATTGGGGTCAGTAAAAAGCTGGCGCGCATCCTGGTGGATGCCAACAAAGCCCGTACGACGGGTCAGAAACTCAAACTCTTCTCGCGTTTACGTCTGCGCGACCTGATGCCTGTACCTCCTGCCGTCGCGGAATACTCCACCGGCCTGCGCATGGGCGACACCGCCGAGCAGATGGCCAAAACCTACGGCATTACTCGTGAACAGCAGGATGCGCTGGCGCATCGTTCACATCAGCTTGCGGCAAAAGCCTGGTCGGAAGGCAAGCTGACCGATGAGGTCTTGACCGCCTATATTCCGCCCTATCGCGAACCGCTTGCGGAAGATAACAATATTCGTGGCACGTCAACGCTGGCGGATTACGCCAAACTGCGCCCGGCGTTTGACCGCAAGCACGGCACCGTGACGGCGGCGAACAGTACGCCGCTGACGGACGGGGCTGCCGCCGTGATCCTGATGACCGAATCCCGTGCAAAAGAGCTGGGCATTACTCCCCTGGGCTATTTACGCAGCTACGCCTTCACCGCCATTGACGTCTGGCAGGACATGCTGTTGGGTCCGGCATGGTCCACGCCGCTGGCGCTGGATCGCGCGGGGCTGACGCTGGCTGATTTAACCCTGATTGATATGCACGAAGCGTTTGCCGCGCAAACCCTGGCAAACGTCCAGCTGCTGGCAAGCGAGCGTTTCGCACGTGATGTGCTGGGCCGCGCGCATGCCACGGGTGAAGTGGATCAGAGTAAATTCAACGTGCTGGGTGGCTCTATCGCCTACGGTCATCCGTTTGCCGCTACAGGGGCGAGGATGATCACGCAAACATTACATGAACTCCGTCGCCGTGGCGGTGGGTTTGGCCTTGTTACCGCCTGTGCGGCGGGCGGCCTTGGCGCAGCAATGGTTCTGGAGGCTGAATAATGGATATGCCATCTGCATTTAATCTGACGGTTCGCCTCGATAACGTGGCCGTTATCACTATTGATGTGCCTGATGAAAAGATGAATACCCTGAAGGCCGAATTTGGCGTTCAGGTGCGCGCGATGCTAAAGCAGATCCGCGAGAACAAAGCCATTCGCGGCCTGGTGTTTATCTCTGCCAAACCCGACAACTTTATCGCCGGGGCGGATATCAACATGATTGCCCGGGCGCAAAGCGCGCTGGAAGCCGAAGAGCTGGCGCGTCAGGGCCAGCAGGTGATGTCGGAGATCAACAGTCTCCCAATCCCGGTCATCGCAGCGATCCACGGTGCGTGTCTGGGCGGTGGGCTGGAGCTGGCGCTGGCCTGCCACAGCCGCATCTGTACTGACGATGCGAAAACCATTCTGGGCCTGCCGGAAGTGCAGCTGGGCCTGCTGCCAGGTTCTGGCGGAACGCAGCGTCTGCCGCGGCTGGTGGGCGTCAGCACGGCGCTGGAGATGATCTTAACCGGTAAACAGCTGCGTGCCCGTCAGGCGCTGAAAGCCGGTCTGGTCGATGACGTCGTGCCGCAGTCCATTTTGCTGGAGGCCGCCGTTGAGCTTGCGCTGAAAGGGCGTCAGGCAAAACGTCCTCTGCCGGTTCGCGAGCGCGTGCTGGCCGGTCCGCTGGGGAGAACGCTCCTGTTCAATATGGTGGGCAAAAAGACCGAACAAAAAACCAAAGGCAATTACCCGGCGGCAAAGCGGATCCTCGACGTGATCGAAACCGGGCTGTCGCAGGGCAGCAGCAGCGGCTATGCCGCGGAGGCCAAAGCCTTTGGCGAACTGGCGATGACGCCGCAGTCACAGGCATTGCGCAGCATCTTCTTCGCCAGCACTGACGTCAAAAAAGATCCCGGCAGCAAGGCGGAGCCTGCGCCTCTGCGTGCCATTGGCGTACTGGGTGGGGGGCTCATGGGCGGCGGTATCGCTTTTGTTACCGCCAGCAAAGGCAAATTGCCGGTACGCATCAAAGACATTAACCCTAAGGGAATCAACCACGCGCTGCAGTACAGCTGGCAGAACCTTGATCAAAAGGTCAAACGCCGCCATATCAAGGGAAGCGAGCGTGATAAAACCCTGGCAATGATCTCCGGTACGACGGATTACAGCGGTTTTGTGCACCGCGATCTGGTGATTGAAGCCGTGTTTGAGGATCTGGCCCTTAAGCAGCAGATGGTGGCAGACATTGAGCAGCATTGCGCCCCGCATACCATTTTTGCCTCCAACACGTCGTCATTACCGATTGGCGATATCGCGGCGAAAGCCGCTCGTCCGGAGCAGGTGATCGGGCTGCACTTCTTTAGCCCGGTAGAAAAAATGCCGCTGGTGGAAGTTATTCCACACGAGACTACTAGTCCGCAAACCATCGCCACGGTAGTCAAACTTGCGAAGAAGCAGGGTAAAACGCCGATCGTGGTCGCAGATAAAGCCGGCTTCTACGTCAACCGTATTCTGGCGCCCTATATTAATGAAGCCATGCGGCTGCTGACGGAAGGCGAGAAGATCGAGCACGTCGACGAGGCGCTGGTAAAGTTTGGTTTCCCCGTTGGCCCAATCCAACTTTTGGATGAGGTGGGAATAGACACCGGCACTAAAATTATACCTGTGCTGGAGGCAGCTTATGGCGATCGTTTTAGCCCGCCTGCAAACATTGTTTCTGCAATTTTGAAGGACGATCGCAAAGGCAGAAAAAATGAACGCGGTTTCTATCTTTACGGCGCGAAAGGGCGTAAAAGCAAGAAACAGGTCGACCCTTCGGTTTATGGGCTTATTTCGACCACCGGTCAGGGAAAACTGTCTGCCGTTCAGTGCGCTGAACGTTGCGTGATGATGATGCTCAATGAAGCGGCGCGCTGCTTTGGTGAGCAGGTGATCAAGAGCGCACGCGATGGCGACATCGGCGCGGTATTTGGTATTGGTTTTCCGCCGTTCCTTGGCGGCCCGTTCCGCTACATGGATACACTCGGCGCGGGTGAAGTGGTTGCCATTTTGCAACGTCTGGCCTCGCAATATGGCCCACGGTTTACACCGTGTGACGAATTATTGCAGATGGCGGAACGGGGCCAGACATTTTGGCCTGCACGGGAAACTGATTTCGTAAACTGAAGTCAAAGAAGGGTAAATCCTGAGGTGAATGAACCTGTTCTTGCGATTTTGTAAACAGAGATTGACTATACTTACGCCATTGAGGTAAAAAACAGCGTTTCATTCATCGAATGGATCAGGCACAATGCCCGGCCATCGGGTTTTCTACCTCTTAGCATTTATCGCGGGTAGTTAACGCCGGTGATTCTGGTTAACAAAAGCGGTGCAATATGCAAGTTTTCATCATGCGTCACGGCGACGCGGCACTCGATGCCGCCAGTGACTCAGTACGTCCTTTAACCGTCTGTGGCTGCGACGAATCCCGTCTGATGGCAACCTGGCTTAAAGGTCAAAAAGTGGACATTGAACGCGTTCTTGTGAGTCCGTTCCTGCGTGCAGAACAGACGCTGGATGTGGTAGGGGAGTGTATGAACCTGCCGTCCAGTGTGGATGTTCTCCCCGAACTGACACCATGCGGTGATGTCGGCCTTGTCAGCGCTTATCTTCAGGCGCTGTGCAATGAAGGTGTCGCTTCCGCACTGGTCATTTCCCACCTGCCGCTGGTCGGCTATCTGGTATCTGAGCTGTGCCCGGGCGAAACGCCGCCTATGTTCACCACTTCCGCGATTGCCAACGTCACCCTCGACGAAACCGGCAAAGGGGTCTTCAACTGGCAAATGAGCCCGTGCAACCTGAAGATGGCAAAAGCGATCTGACGTGACGTGTGACAGGGCGGGGTGCTATATCTTTCCCGCCCTTCTGTCAGGGCAACTCTGGCGGCTGCCACTCCTCAACTTCAATCAATACCAGCAAGGCGGCATCTCCGCCGTACTCTTTCGGTGCCTGATGAAACGCCATTACGTGTGGGTGCTGAGCCAGCCACAGCGGCGTCTGTTGCTTGAGGATATGTTTCCCGTGGCCATGCATCACGCAGGCGCAAAAAACATGTTCGCGGCGACAGGCGGCAATCAACGCCCCCAGCTCCTGTTTCGCCTGCATTTGCGTTAAGCCGTGCAGATCCAGAAACAGCTCCGGCGAATAATCTCCCCGGCGTAACTTTTTCAGTTCGAAATGGCTGACGTCCTCGCGCACGTATTTCACCGCGCCCTGGGTATTAAGCAGCGGCTGAAACTCGTCTGAAAAGTAGTGGCTATTATCGGCCTGCTCCTGCAGCAGCCGTTTGACCGGAACTTCGCTGATTTTTTTACGCAGCGGGCGATGGACGATGGTGTCCTGCGCGATTTTCCGCGTCCCGGTCATTAGCTGGCGGAAGAGCGCCTGATCCTCCTCGCTGAGCGATGTTTTCTTTTTCATTCGTCATTCTCATCTCGTATTTCCGATAGTGTACCCGACTAAACGCATTTTTTAACCTCAAGCGGTACGCGTCATTGCTGATTTATCGCCGTCTTCATGGCAAACTAGCCGCCGAAAATTATGCGAGCATGCCCTGGAGGAAAGAGTGGATAAAATATTTGTCGATGAAGCAGTAAACGAGCTGCATACCATACAGGACATGTTGCGCTGGTCGGTTAGCCGCTTCAGCGCCGCCAATATCTGGTACGGACACGGTACCGACAACCCGTGGGATGAAGCCGTGCAGCTGGTGCTGCCGTCCCTTTACCTGCCGCTGGATATTCCGGAAGACATGCGCACCGCGCGCCTGACCTCGAGCGAAAAACACCGCATCGTTGAGCGCGTAATCCGTCGCGTGAACGAGCGTATTCCGGTCGCCTATCTGACCAACAAAGCCTGGTTCTGCGGCCACGAGTTCTATGTCGATGAACGCGTGCTGGTGCCGCGCTCGCCGATTGGTGAGCTGATTAACAACCACTTTGACGGCCTGATCAGCCATCAGCCGCAGCACATTCTGGATATGTGTACCGGGAGCGGCTGTATCGCCATTGCCTGCGCTTACGCCTTCCCGGAAGCGGAAGTGGACGCGGTTGATATCTCCACCGACGCGCTGGCCGTGACCGAGCACAACATTGAAGAGCACGGCCTGATCCATCACGTTACGCCAATTCGCTCCGATCTGTTCCGCGATCTGCCGATGCTGCAGTACGATCTGATCGTCACCAATCCGCCGTACGTCGATGCGGAAGACATGTCCGATCTGCCGAACGAATACCGCCACGAGCCGGAGCTGGGTCTGGCGTCAGGCTCTGACGGCCTGAAGCTGACCCGCCGCATTCTGGCCTGCGCGCCGGATTATCTGACCGACGACGGCGTTCTGATTTGTGAAGTGGGCAACAGCATGGTACATCTGATAGAGCAGTATCCGGATGTGCCGTTCACCTGGCTTGAGTTCGACAACGGCGGTGACGGCGTCTTTATGCTGACCAAAGCGCAGCTGCTCGACGCGCGCGAACACTTCAGCATCTATAAAGATTAATCCAGCGGGCTTCGGCCCGTTTCACAACGCTCAAACACAAACAACAACATCGGAGCCGTGATGGCAGGAAACAGTATTGGACAGTTATTCCGCGTGACCACCTTTGGCGAGTCGCACGGGCTGGCGCTGGGCTGTATCGTTGATGGCGTACCGCCAGGCATCGAACTGACCGAAGCCGATTTGCAGCACGACCTCGACCGTCGTCGTCCGGGCACCTCTCGCTACACCACGCAGCGTCGCGAGCCGGACCAGGTCAAAATTTTCTCCGGCGTTTTTGAAGGACGCACTACAGGCACCAGCATTGGTCTGCTGATTGAAAACACCGATCAGCGCTCCCAGGACTACGGCGCCATCAAAGACGTGTTCCGTCCGGGCCATGCCGACTACACCTACGAACAAAAGTACGGCTTTCGCGACTATCGCGGCGGCGGGCGTTCTTCTGCGCGTGAAACCGCGATGCGCGTGGCGGCTGGCGCCATTGCTAAGAAATACCTGCAGCAAAAATTTGGCATCGTGATCCGCGGCTGTCTGACCCAGATGGGCGACATTCCGCTGGCGATCAAAGACTGGGATCAGGTCGAGCAAAACCCGTTCTTCTGTGCGGATGCCGACAAGCTGGACGCGCTGGACGAACTGATGCGCGGTCTGAAAAAAGAGGGCGACTCCATTGGGGCGAAAGTCACCGTCGTGGCCGACGGCGTCCCGCCAGGCTGGGGCGAGCCGGTATTTGACCGTCTCGATGCCGACATCGCGCACGCGCTGATGAGCATCAACGCGGTGAAGGGCGTTGAAATTGGCGACGGTTTTGACGTGGTATCCCTGCGCGGCAGCCAGAATCGCGACGAAATCACGAAAGCGGGCTTCCAGAGCAACCACGCGGGCGGCATTCTGGGCGGGATCAGCAGCGGGCAGCAGATTATTGCCAATATCGCGCTGAAACCAACTTCAAGCATTACCGTGCCGGGCCACACGATTAACCGCGATGGCGAAGAAGTTGAGATGATCACTAAAGGACGTCACGATCCGTGCGTGGGGATCCGCGCGGTACCGATCGCAGAAGCGATGCTGGCGATCGTGCTGATGGATCACTTCCTGCGCCAGCGCGCGCAGAATGCGGATGTGACGACCACCATTCCACGCTGGTAAACATGAAAAAAACCGCAATTGCTCTGCTGGCGCTGCTTGCCAGTGGAGCCAGTCTGGCCGCCACGCCGTGGCAAAAAATCACCCATCCGGTGGCGGGGAGCGCGCAGTCCATCGGCGCCTTTTCCAACGGCTGTATCGTCGGCGCGCAGGAACTTCCGCTGCAATCGGATACCTATCAGGTGATGCGTACCGACCAGCGTCGTTACTTCGGCCACCCGGATCTGGTGCTGTTCATCCAGCGGCTGGGAAACCAGGTGCATAATCTGGGGCTGGGCACGATGCTGATCGGCGATATGGGGATGCCTGCCGGCGGGCGTTTTAATGGTGGACACGCCAGTCACCAGACCGGACTGGATGTCGATATTTTCCTGCAACTGCCTAAAGCGCGCTGGAGTTCAGCCCAGTTGCTGAAACCGCAGGCGCTGGATCTGGTGTCGAGCGACGGTAAGCGCGTTGTGCCCTCACTGTGGACGCCGGATATCTTCAGCCTGATTAAGCTGGCGGCAAAAGATAACGACGTCACGCGGATCTTCGTCAACCCGGCTATCAAGCAACAGCTCTGCCTCGATGAGGGAACCGATCGCGACTGGTTGCGCAAAGTGCGCCCGTGGTTCCAGCATCGTGCGCACATGCACGTTCGTCTGCGCTGCCCGGCGAACAGCCTGGAATGCGAAGATCAGCCGCTACCGCCGCCAGGCGATGGCTGTGGTGCGGAACTGCAAAGCTGGTTTGAACCGGCAAAACCTGGAACCTCTAAGCCTGAGAAGAAGACACCGCCTCCGTTGCCGCCTTCCTGCCAGGCGCTACTGGATGAGCATGTACTTTAATGGATAATTTCGTCGATCTGTTTATGGTGTCACCGCTGCTGCTGGTGGTGCTGTTCTTTGTGGCTATGCTGGCCGGTTTTATTGATGCCCTTGCGGGCGGCGGCGGGCTATTAACCGTACCCGCGCTGCTGGCGGCGGGCATGAGCCCGGCGCAAGCGCTTGCCACCAACAAGCTGCAGGCCTGCGGCGGCTCGCTTTCGGCGTCGCTCTATTTTATCCGCCGCAAGGTGGTGAACCTGGCCGATCAGAAGCTCAATATCCTGATGACCTTTATCGGTTCCACGTCGGGCGCGCTGCTGGTGCAGCACGTGCAGTCGGATATTTTGCGCCAGATCCTGCCGATTCTGGTTATTTGTATCGGTCTTTACTTCCTGCTGATGCCAAAACTCGGCGAGGAAGACCGTCAGCGTCGTCTGCACGGCCTGCCGTTTGCGCTGATTGCCGGGGGCTGCGTCGGTTTTTACGACGGTTTCTTCGGCCCGGGGGCAGGCTCGTTTTACGCGCTGGCGTTTGTGACGCTGGCCGGATTTAACCTCGCCAAGTCGACCGCCCATGCCAAAGTGCTCAACGCGACCTCGAACGTCGGCGGCCTGCTGCTGTTTATCATTGGCGGCAAGGTCATCTGGGCAACCGGGTTTGTGATGATGGCAGGGCAGTTCCTGGGCGCGCGCGCGGGCTCGCGCCTGGTATTAAGCAAAGGGCAAAAGCTGATCCGTCCGATGATCGTTATCGTCTCGGCCGTGATGAGCGCCAAACTTCTTTATGACAGCCATGGACAGGAGATCCTCACCTGGTTGGGGATGCACTAATGAACAGTACGCATAAATATGAACAGCTGATTGAGATCTTTGACGGCTGTTTTGCTGACGATTTTAATACCCGTCTGATTAAAGGCGACGACGAACCGATCTATCTTCCTGCTGATGACGAGGTTCCGTATAACCGCATCGTCTTTGCGCACGGCTTTTACGCCAGCGGTTTGCACGAAATTTCGCACTGGTGCATCGCCGGAAAAGCGCGTCGCGAGCTGGTGGACTTCGGTTACTGGTATTGCCCGGACGGGCGAGACGCCGCGACGCAGGGGCAGTTTGAGGATGTGGAAGTGAAACCGCAGGCGCTGGAATGGCTGTTCTGCGTGGCGGCGGGTTTCCCGTTCAACGTCAGCTGCGACAACCTCGAAGGGGACTTCGAGCCAGACCGCATTGTCTTCCAGCGCCGCGTGCATGCGCAGGTGATGGAATACCTTGAGAAAGGCATCCCGACACGTCCGGCGCGCCTGATCGAGGCCTTACAGAATTATTACCACACGCCGGCGATTGCGGCGGAAAGCTTCCCTTGGCCGGAAGATCTTTAACAGAGGAAAGAAGATGATCGCAGAATTTGAATCACGCATTCTGGCGTTAATTGATGACATGGTGGAACACGCCAGCGATGATGAGCTGTTCGCCAGCGGTTATCTGCGTGGTCACCTGACGCTCGCGGTAGCCGAGCTGGAAGCAGGTGACGATCACTCTGCCGACGCTGTTCATGAGGAAGTGACCCGCAGTCTGGAGAAAGCCATTCAGGCCGGGGAGCTCTCTCCGCGGGACCAGTCACTGGTGCTGGGCATGTGGGACAACCTGTTCCAGCAGGCTAAACGCTAAGTCATTGTTTTTCGCCCGGTGGCGCTGCGCTTACCGGGCCTACTAATTTTCACTCTCCCTGTGGGAGAGGGTTAGGGTGAGGGCACCAGGCCGCACCTTACTTAACCATTTTCCCCTTCAGCAGTTTCCTTACCCACAAGCGATTCGGATTCAGTCCCGCAAGCGTAACCCTGTCCAGCGGAATTGGCTCGTCGCTCATTTGCGCGGCTAATACTTCAGCCAGCAGCGGCGCAGAGCACAGCCCACGGGAACCCAGCCCGCCGAGCATAAACAGCTCCGGATACACCGGTGCGGCCACCGCCGTTTCCTTGTTTTCAGCCAGATCTTCATAGGCCGCAAGCGTCGCGTCATAGTCCGGCGCGTTGCCCGCCATCGGCAGATGATCGCGGGTGGCACAGCGCACGCCGCAGCGCGCGTCACCCTCGCTGACGTCAACCTCTTTCGCCCACGCCGCATCCGGGAAACAGTCAATCAGGCGCTGGCGATTTTGCGCCTGATCCACTTCGCTATAGCGCATATCCGTTTCGCCACGATGATAGCTGGCCCCGATGCAGTGATGGCCGTTAGACGGATTTTGCGGTGTCAGATAGCCGTCATAGCACAGCACCTGGCGCAGTTTGCCGAGCGCAGGCGCGGTGGGGATATGGCTTACCTGGCCGCCGACCGGATAAACCGGCAACGCTGCTGTCTGGATAAACTGGCTGATGTGATGCCCGTTGGCCAGCACAACGCTGGCATGGCTCGCCTCCTTGCCATCAGCAAAACGCAGATCCCAGCGTTCTGTCCGGCTGAGCGATTCCACCTTGTGGGCATACCGCACCGTCAGCCCTTGCGACTGCGCCAGGGCAATGACCGCCGCGGTCAGTTCGGCCGGGCACAGCCAGCCGCCGAGCGGGTACTGAATGCCCCCACACCCGGTTTCTACGCCAGCGGTGTCCGCCACCTCCTGAGCACTTACCGCGCGGGCAATTTCTTCCGGCAGGCCCAGCGACAGCATCTGCGCGATCTTCTGCTGGCTCTTCTCATCCCAGCCGAGCTGCGTCACGCCACACCAGTCGTGGTCGAATGCCACTGGCAGCGCGTCGTACAGGCGGCGGGCGAAGGTAAAGGCCGCGGGGAAAAACTGGAACAGGGCCGGATCGTGTGCGCTTAAAAGCGGATAGAGCGCCCCCTGACGGTTGCCGGATGCGCCGCTGGCGGGCGCGTCGTCAGCGCAGTAGAGCGTGACCTGCCAGCCACGCTGGAGAAGCGCGAGCGAGAGCAGGGCGCTGGCGATCCCACCGCCAACGATCGCTACGTCGCGCGATGCGCTGGCGCGGCGCGCAAACCAGGGCGTCTGAGCGGGGATGTCCAGCGTCTGCTCCATCCTGCCGACCAGCATGTCTCGCTTGCGGCCAAAGCCTTTGGTCTTCTGCATGGTAAAGCCCGCCTCCTGCAGCCCACGGCGGACAAAGCCCGCCGAGGTGAAGGTGGCAAGCGTCGCCCCAGGGCGCGCCAGCCGCGCCATCGCGTTAAACAGATGCTGGCTCCACATGTCCGGGTTTTTGGCAGGGGCAAAACCGTCCAGAAACCACGCGTCGACCTTCTGATTCATCGAATCGTCGAGCCTGTCGGTCAGGTCGTTGATGTCGCCGAGCCATAGGTCCAGCGTGACGCGTCCGCCGTCCAGCATCAGGCGGTGACAGCCGCCGATGTGGGGCGGCCACTGCGCCTGAAGCTGTTCTGCCCAGGGCGCAAGCTCCGGCCAGCGCTGGTGGGCAAGCCGCAGATCGTGCGCGGTGAGCGGGAATTTTTCGAAACTGATGAAATGTAATCTTTGTAGCGTAGCCTCAGGGTGAGCAGCGTGGAACTGATTAAACGCCTGCCAGAGGGTTAAAAAATTCAGACCGGTGCCGAATCCACTTTCCGCGACCACAAACAGGCTCCGCGGGTGCGCCGGGAAGCGGGTGCTGAGCTGGTTTCCGTCGAGGAAAACATAGCGAGTTTCTTCGAGTCCGTTATCATTAGAAAAATAGACGTCATCAAAATCTCGGGAAACAGGTGTACCCTCAGCGTTGAATTCGAGGTTGGCGGGTTGTATAGCGTTTTGTTTCACGTAAGTTACTCGTCTGACAGGCAGTGGCACGATCTTAACGATGTGAGTCCATCGGTGCAAATTTCCGCAGAAAATGTCTGATCGGACTTGTTCGGCGTACAAGTGTACGCTATTGTGCGACTCGAAACTTACTATAGTGCGACTTACAGAGGTATTGAATGAAACGTGCAGTGATTACTGGCCTGGGCATTGTTTCCAGCATCGGTAATAACCAGCAGGAAGTCCTGGCATCTCTGCGTGAAGGACGCTCCGGGATCACTTTCTCTGAAGAGTTTAAAGATTCAGGTATGCGTAGCCACGTATGGGGTAACGTCAAACTGGACACCACCGGTTTGATCGACCGCAAAGTGGTTCGTTTCATGAACGATGCCTCTATTTATGCTTATCTCTCCATGCAGGAAGCGATCAAAGATTCCGGCCTGAGCGAAGAGGTTTATCAGAACAACCCGCGCGTGGGTCTGATTGCCGGTTCCGGCGGCTCATCTAAAGCGCAGGTATTCGGTGCTGACGCCATGCGTAGCCCGCGTGGTCTGAAAGCGGTAGGTCCGTACGTGGTCACGAAAGCTATGGGTTCTGCGGTTTCCGCGTGCCTGGCGACCCCGTTCAAAATCCACGGTGTGAACTACTCCATCAGCTCCGCGTGTGCGACTTCCGCACACTGTATCGGTAACGCTGTTGAGCAGATCCAGCTGGGTAAACAGGACATCGTATTTGCTGGCGGCGGCGAAGAGCTGGGCTGGGAAATGGCCTGCGAATTCGACGCGATGGGCGCACTGTCCACCAAGTACAATGAGACCCCGGACAAAGCCTCCCGTACCTATGATGCGCACCGTGACGGTTTCGTTATCGCGGGCGGCGGCGGTATGGTTGTGGTTGAAGAGCTGGAGCACGCGCTGGCACGTGGCGCGCACATCTATGCTGAGATCGTGGGCTACGGCGCAACGTCTGACGGCGCCGACATGGTTGCGCCATCCGGCGAAGGCGCGGTGCGCTGCATGAAGATGGCGATGCACGGCGTTGATACCCCAATCGACTACCTGAACTCTCACGGTACTTCTACGCCGGTAGGCGACGTGAAAGAGCTGGGTGCGATCCGTGAAGTCTTCGGCGACAACAGCCCGGCAATCTCCGCGACCAAAGCCATGACCGGTCACTCTCTGGGTGCGGCTGGCGTACAGGAAGCGATCTACTCTCTGCTGATGCTGGAAAACGGCTTTATCGCGCCAAGCATCAACATCGAAGAGATGGACGAGCAGGCTGCTGGCCTGAACATCGTGACCAAACCAACGGACGCGACGCTGACTACCGTCATGTCCAACAGCTTCGGTTTCGGCGGCACCAACGCCACGCTGGTCATGCGTAAGCTGAAAGCATAAGTTTTATGTTTGATTCGAAAGGGGAGCCATAAGGCTCCCTTTTTTATGCATTGACAAGCGGCTGATCTCACAGGCAAACTTCACCACTCAACATTATCCTCACGATAATGCGTAAGCGTTTAACGTCAACCAACGCACCTTAATCCTGATAATCAGGTAGAGGGGGCGTGGCATTTCCCCGCCTTACTCTTCATTTCGGAGTAAAGCATGACTGCAGTAACTCAAACAGAAACAACCCCTTCAGCGAACGTCTCGCTGTTCCGTATCGCCTTTGCGGTATTCCTGACCTATATGACCGTTGGCCTGCCGCTGCCGGTGATCCCGCTGTTCGTACACCAGGAGCTGGGCTATGGCAACACCATGGTCGGCATCGCCGTGGGCATTCAGTTTTTAGCGACGGTTTTAACCCGCGGCTACGCCGGACGGCTGGCGGACCAGCACGGTGCCAAACGTTCGGCGCTGCAGGGCATGTTTGCCTGCGGCCTGGCGGGCGGCGCATGGCTGCTGGCGGCTGTTCTGCCGGTCGACGCGGCGTATAAATTTGCGCTGCTGGTGCTGGGCCGTTTAATTCTCGGCTTCGGTGAAAGCCAGCTGCTGACCGGCACCCTGACCTGGGGAATGGGGCTGGTAGGGCCAGCACGTTCCGGCAAGGTGATGTCCTGGAACGGCATGGCCATCTACGGCGCGCTGGCCGCCGGGGCACCGCTTGGTCTGCTGATCAACAGCCAGTTCGGTTTTGCGGCGCTGGCTGCCACCACCATGGCGCTGCCGCTGGTAGCATGGGCGTTTAACGGCTCGGTGCGTAAGGTGCCCGCGCACAAAGGCGAGCGTCCTTCCCTGTGGAGCGTGGTCGGGCAAATCTGGCAGCCGGGCTTGGGCCTGGCGCTGCAGGGCGTGGGTTTTGCGGTGATTGGGACGTTCGTCTCACTCTATTTTATGAGCCGCGGCTGGGCAATGGCCGGTTTTACGCTTACCGCGTTTGGCGGCGCGTTTGTGCTGATGCGCGTGCTTTTTGGCTGGATGCCGGATCGCTTTGGTGGCGTGAAGGTGGCGGTGGCGTCGCTGGTCATTGAAACCATCGGTCTTCTGCTGTTGTGGAATGCACCCGTGGCATCCGTTGCGCTGCTTGGTGCGGCGCTGACCGGCTGCGGCTGTTCTCTGATTTTCCCGGCACTCGGTGTAGAAGTGGTGAAGCGCGTGGCTCCGCAGGTGCGCGGGACGGCGCTCGGCGGCTATGCGGCGTTTCAGGATATCTCATACGGGGTAACCGGGCCGCTGGCCGGGGTGTTAGCCACCTCGTTTGGCTATCCGTCCGTCTTCCTGGCCGGTGCGGTTTCCGCGGTGGTGGGGATCGTGGTGACGCTGGTGGCGTTTCGCAGAACGTGAGTCGTTGTTGCCGGGTGGCGCTGCGCTTCCCCGGCCTACGGTTCGAGCCGTTGTAGGCCCGGTAAGCGCAGCGCCACCGGGCAAAATATCAGGCAACCAGCCAGAAAATCGCCAGCGCAATCAGTAATGCAATAAACATCAATCCCGGACGCGCAGAAAGTGTTCTGAAGGTCTCCATGACCGGCGCAAACAGCGGGCTGTAGATCGGCTGAATATTTCTCACCTCCGGTACGCCGCCTTCGCGCTCGGCGCGGCGAATAAAGATCTGGTTGAGCAGATCCTGCACCTGCGCGGTAGTCAGTACCGTTTGCGGCGTGGCCTGCCAGTTCTGCTGGGCATAATCCCGAATCACCTCGAACTCGTGCGGCTCAAGCGGCTGTTTCAGTGCGGCCTGCACAGTATGCAGGGTAGGGGCGCTCTGGGTGCTGAGCGTCTGGCGTGCCTGGAGCCAGGTCACCAGATGGGTAAACTGTTTGGCCGGGATCAGCTCGCCTGCCTTCACGCCCGACAGCTCCAGCATGGATTGCCAGATAAGCTTCGTCGGCTCGCCGGTGGCCGCGGCCAGCTTTGTCACCATCTGCTTGAGCGTATTGTGCTCGGCGGGCAGCAGCGGACGCTCGGTCGCCGGGCGCACCTGCGGCTGCGGAATCGACAGCTCATTGTTCTGCAGCAGCGTCAGCACGGTTTTGAGCTGGTCGGGCGTAAGCTGGCCCAGCGCGGTCTGACCATACTGCTGGCGAATAAAATCACTCACCGCCTGGCGGTTATTTCCCTGGCCCAGCAGCTCCGTCAGCTGAGAAACAATCTGGCGCGTGGTGTGGTTCTGCTGCGCGTTCGTAATACGCTGGTTCAGATTTTGCTCGGCAGCGGGGAAATGGCGCGACTGCAGCGGTGCGTCGTTCCTCACGCCTAAATCATGCTTCACCCCGGCCCAGACTTCCGCGTTTTGCTGTGAAGTCAGCGCAATCAGGCGCGTGATCAGTCGCTCCAGCACGGTGCGCTGTTGCGTGGATAGCGGTTGTTCACCGGCAACGTTTGGCGTGACGGGGCCTTCACCCGGAGGGCGTGGCGGCGTACCTGAAATGGGCTGCATCGTCAAAAATCCTTAAAGTCAAAACTCAGCGTAAACCTGGCAGACGTATATGCCTGGCGGCCAGATTATGGCACACTTGGCAGGTTTTCTTCCTCTCAAACAGGTACTCAGACGTGAAAATCCTCGTTGATGAAAATATGCCTTACGCCCGTGAGCTGTTTAGCCGCCTGGGTAACGTTAAGGCTGTTCCTGGTCGCCCGATCCCGGTCAACGAACTGGACGATGCCGACGCCCTGATGGTGCGCTCGGTGACCAAAGTAAATGAGGCGTTGCTCGCCGGTAAGGCGATTAAGTTCGTTGGGACCGCAACGGCAGGGACCGATCATGTGGATGATAAATGGCTGAAGCAGGCCGGAATCGGTTTCTCCGCCGCGCCGGGCTGTAACGCGATTGCCGTCGTGGAATACGTTTTCTCCTCGCTGCTGATGCTGGCCGAGCGCGACGGGTTTGCGCTGAAAGACCGCACCGTGGGGATTGTCGGCGTGGGTAACGTCGGCGGACGCCTGCAAAAGCGCCTGGAAGCGTTAGGGATCCGCACGTTGCTGTGCGATCCGCCGCGCAAAGACAACGGCGATGACGGGGATTTCCGTTCGCTGGACGAGCTGGTTGAACAGTGCGACGTGCTGACGTTCCACACGCCGCTGTTTAAAGAGGGGCCGTATAAGTCTCTGCATCTGGCCGATGAGGCGTTAATTCGCCGTCTGAAGGCTGGCACTATTCTGATAAATGCCTGCCGTGGTCCGGTAGTCGATAACGCCGCGCTGCTGACGTGTCTGAACGAAGGACAAGACCTCAGCGTGGTGCTGGACGTCTGGGAGCCTGAGCCGGACCTCAACGTTGAGCTGCTAAATAAGGTTGATGTGGGCACGGCGCATATCGCTGGTTATACCCTCGAAGGGAAAGCCCGCGGTACGACGCAGGTCTTCGAAGCCTACAGCGCCTTTATCGGCCATCCGCAGCAGGTGGCGCTGGATACCTTACTCCCCGCGCCTGAATTTGGCCGCATTACCCTTCACGGTCCGCTCGATCAGGCAACGCTGAAAAGGCTGGTGCATTTGGTGTATGATGTGCGCCGCGATGATGCGCTGCTGCGTAAAGTGGCGGGGATCCCGGGTGAGTTTGATAAGCTGCGCAAGAACTACGTTGAGCGCCGCGAGTGGTCTTCCCTCTATGTGATGTGCGACGACGCGTCGGCGGCGACGCTGCTGCACAAGCTGGGGTTTAACGCCGTTCATCACCCGGCGCATTAATGTCTTCTTAATGCTCCCTGTCGGATACTCCGACAGGGACGCTTTTTTATTTCTGGAGTAAACCACCATGTCTGAAGGCTGGAACATTGCCATTTTAGGTGCCACGGGTGCCGTGGGCGAAGCCCTGCTCGAAACGCTTGCTGAGCGTCAGTTCCCGGTGGGCGATATCTATGCGCTGGCGCGAACGGATAGCGCGGGTGAGCATCTGCGTTTTAACAATAAATCCGTCATGGTTCAGGATGCGGCGGCGTTCGACTGGACGCAGGCGCAGCTGGCGTTTTTCGCCGCGGGCGCTGAAGCCACTGCGGCGTACGTTGAAGAGGCGACCAACGCAGGCTGCCTGGTCATCGATCTGAGCGGTCTGTTCTCCATGGAGCCGGATGTGCCGCTGGTGGTGCCGGACGTGAACCCGTTTGTACTGGCTGACTACCGCAACCGTAACGTCATTGCAGTACCGAACAGCCTGACCAGCCAGCTGCTGACCGCCCTGAAACCGCTGATCGACGACGGCGGCCTGTCGCGCATTACCGTGACCAGCCTGCTGTCCGCGTCCGCAAACGGCAAAAAGGCCGTTGACGCGCTGGCCGGGCAGAGCGCGAAGCTGCTGAACGGTATCCCGATTGACGAAGATGATTTCTTTGGCCGCCAGCTGGCGTTCAACATGCTGCCGCTGCTGCCGGACCGCGAGGGTTCCGTGCGCGAAGAGCGTCGTATCGTTGATGAGGTGCGTAAAATTCTGCAGGACGATGGCCTGATGATCTCCGCAAGCGTCGTGCAGTCCCCGGTCTTCTACGGTCACGCGCAGATGGTCGGCTTTGAAGCGCTGCGTCCCCTGGCGGCAGAAGAGGCGCGCGATGCGTTTGGCCGCGGGGAAGACATCGTTCTCTCTGAAGAGAGTGAGTTCCCGACGCAGGTAGGCGACGCCACCGGCAGCGCGCATCTTTCCGTTGGCTGCGTGCGTAACGACTACGGTATGCCGGAGCAGGTTCAGTTCTGGTCCGTTGCCGACAACGTTCGTTTCGGCGGCGCGCTGATGGCGGTCAAGATCGCTGAAAAACTGGTGCAGGAGTATCTGTACTGATGTCAGACGTGGAACAAAAGCCGGTTCATAAAATTGCCCTCGGTATTGAGTACGATGGCAGTAAATATTATGGCTGGCAGCGTCAGAATGAGGTGCGCAGCGTCCAGGAGAAACTGGAGAAAGCGCTCTCTCAGGTGGCAAACGAGCCGATTAACGTCCTGTGCGCAGGCCGTACGGATGCAGGCGTTCACGGCACGGGGCAGGTGGTACACTTTGAGACCACCGCCGTGCGTAAGGATGCCGCCTGGACGCTGGGTGTAAATGCGAATTTGCCTGGTGACATTGCGGTGCGCTGGGTGAAAGCTGTGCCGGATGATTTTCATGCGCGTTTCAGCGCCACCGCGCGTCGTTACCGTTATGTCATCTACAACCAGCGTCTGCGTCCGGCGGTGTTAAGCCAGGGCGTGACGCATTTTTATGAACCGCTCGATGCGGAACGCATGCATCGCGCGGCGCAGTGTCTGATTGGTGAAAATGACTTTACCTCGTTTCGTGCGGTGCAGTGTCAGTCCCGCACGCCGTGGCGTAATGTCATGCACATTCACGTCAGCCGTTTTGGCGCGTATGTGGTGGTGGATATCAAAGCCAATGCCTTTGTACATCATATGGTGCGGAATATTGTGGGCAGCCTGATGGAAGTGGGTGCCGGACACCAGCCGGAGAGCTGGATTGCAGACCTGCTGGCAGCGAAGGACAGAACGCTTGCGGCAGCCACGGCGAAAGCGGAAGGGCTGTATCTGGTCTCGGTAGACTATCCGGATCGGTTTGACCTGCCGAAACCGCCAATGGGGCCGCTGTTTTTAGCGGACTAAACAAAGGTGCAATTAAGGCTTAGACAATATGGACGTAATTCGTTTTTTGATTGATTTCATCCTGCATATTGATGTTCACCTGGCAGAGCTGGTCGCGCAGTATGGCGTCTGGGTTTATGCCATTCTGTTCCTCATTCTGTTCTGTGAAACCGGGCTGGTTGTCACGCCGTTCCTGCCGGGCGATTCACTGCTGTTTGTCGCCGGGGCGTTATCGGCGCTGCCCACCAACGATCTGAATGTGCATCTTATGGTGGTGCTGATGGTGATTGCCGCCATCGTCGGTGATGCGGTCAACTACACGATTGGACGCGTATTCGGTGAGCGGCTGTTCAGCAATCCCGATTCAAAAATTTTCCGTCGCAGTTATTTAGATAAAACTCATGCGTTTTATGAACGCCATGGCGGAAAAACCATTATCCTTGCGCGCTTTGTGCCTATTGTGCGTACATTTGCACCGTTTGTGGCGGGAATGGGACATATGTCCTATCGTCATTTTGCCATGTATAACGTCGTGGGGGCGCTGCTTTGGGTACTGCTGTTTACCTATGCAGGCTACCTGTTTGGCGATCTCCCTGTGGTTCAGGAAAATCTTAAGTTACTGATTGTAGCGATTATTGTGCTTTCCGTACTGCCGGGCGTTATCGAAATCATTCGTCATAAACGTGCGGCGGCAAAGCAAGCGAAGTAAATGCACGCTGGCGGTTCGACCACTTTTTTATCCAAAGTTTCGGGCTGTTATGTTTTAATGTGCAACATTCATGGTCTGTTGGAGGCAAAAATGGCATTATTCGCCTCTTATAGCAAAACTGGCATACGACCAGGTTCAGGCAGAAAGGTTATCAATGAGCTGGATTGAACGAATTAAAAGCAACATTACCCCAACGCGTAAAGCGAGCATTCCTGAAGGGGTATGGACGAAGTGTGATAGCTGCGGCCAGGTTCTGTATCGCGCAGAGCTGGAGCGCAACCTTGAGGTGTGTCCGAAGTGTGACCACCATATGCGTATGTCGGCGCGCAACCGCCTGCATAGCCTGCTGGACGAAGGTTCTCTGGTAGAACTGGGCAGCGAGCTTGAGCCAAAAGACGTGCTGAAGTTCCGCGACTCCAAAAAATATAAAGATCGTCTGGCCTCCGCACAGAAAGAGACCGGTGAGAAAGACGCGCTGGTCGTCATGAAAGGTACCCTGCATGGGATGCCGGTTGTTGCCGCTGCGTTTGAGTTCTCCTTTATGGGTGGCTCAATGGGCTCCGTGGTCGGTGCGCGCTTCGTGCGTGCCGTTGAGCAGGCGCTGGAAGACAACTGTCCGCTGATCTGCTTCTCTGCCTCCGGCGGAGCACGTATGCAGGAAGCCCTGATGTCCCTGATGCAGATGGCTAAAACCTCTGCAGCGCTGGCGAAGATGCAGGAGCGCGGTCTGCCGTACATCTCCGTGCTGACCGACCCAACCATGGGCGGCGTCTCCGCGAGCTTCGCGATGCTGGGCGACCTGAACGTCGCTGAGCCAAAAGCGCTGATCGGCTTTGCGGGTCCTCGCGTTATCGAGCAGACCGTTCGTGAAAAACTGCCGCCGGGATTCCAGCGCAGTGAGTTCCTCATTGAGAAAGGCGCCATCGACATGATCGTCCGCCGTCCGGAAATGCGCCTAAAGCTGGCGCGCATCCTGGCGAAGCTGATGAATCTGCCAGCGCCGAACCCGGATGAGCCGCGTGAAGGCGTGGTGGTACCGGATCAGGAACCCGAGGCCTGATAACTGAAAAGGGCAGGGCCGGTTGGCGCTGCCCTTTTGCTTTCTAATCTGTTAATGACAACCGGGCATTATGGAAAATAAAAGCATTCCCCAAGCCACGTCGCCCCTGGCCGCGTGGCTTTCTTATCTGGAAAACCTGCACAGTAAAACCATCGATATGGGGCTTGAACGCGTAAGCCAGGTTGCGGCGCGTCTTGACGTGCTGAAACCGGCGCCTTTCGTGTTCACCGTCGCGGGAACCAACGGTAAAGGCACGACCTGCCGTACGCTGGAATCCGTCCTGATGGCGGCGGGTTACAGGGTTGGCGTTTACAGCTCTCCACACCTGGTACGCTACACCGAGCGGGTTCGTGTGCAGAACCGCGAGCTGCCGGAATCCGCGCATACGGCGTCGTTCGCGGAAATTGAAGCCGCGCGCGGAGAGATCTCATTAACCTATTTTGAATACGGTACCCTGTCGGCCCTGTGGCTGTTTAAACAGGCGCAGCTGGATGTGGTGATCCTTGAGGTTGGTCTTGGCGGACGTCTTGATGCGACCAATATCGTCGATGCAGACGTGGCGGTAGTGACCAGCATCGCGCTGGATCATATCGACTGGCTGGGGCCCGATCGTGAAAGCATTGGCCGCGAGAAGGCCGGTATTTTCCGGGCAAATAAACCTGCCGTGGTGGGCGAGCCGGACATGCCGCACACCATTGCTGACGTGGCGAACGAAAAGGGCGCACAGCTGCTGCGCCGCGGCGTTGACTGGCAGTATGAGGTTCAGGACAACGGCTGGCGCTTTAGCGACGCGCAGGGGGCGCTGGATAACCTG
>OGZV01000886.1_pt1 | contig 30622 bp, 33 predicted proteins | sample 1576861 | NCBI WGS metagenome assembly OGZV01 (sample SAMEA3541501, study PRJEB24748) | human gut metagenome | biome: human gut; feature: human-associated habitat; material: faeces | place: China | collected 2012
AAGGATAGTTATATTGTTGACTATAGTCGGGAAAATAACTATAATAATCAAAAAGGAGGAAGAACAAAATGTACAGGGTACAAAAAGTATGGAAAACATTGCTGCCAGTAGGGTTTGTAGTGGCTACAGCAGTAATGATGTTTAGGTGCTTTGTTGCTGGTGCTCCAGAAGAACAAAGTAGAGCTGTCATATACAAGATTTTGGCAGTTATAGTATCGGTTATAATGCCGGGAAGTATGCGTGCAATGGCATACTATATTGAAAAATCACATGGGAGGATGAAAGAATATGGCATTAATTAAGTGTCCTGAATGCGGAAAAGAAATAAGTGATAAGGCAAAGGCTTGTCCTGAGTGCGGATACAAAATGAAGAAAAGTAAGAAAAAATTTATTCCCATTTTAATTTTTGTTTTGTTGGTTGTAGCGTGTGTGGGCGGTACATTGTATTATAAAACAGAGATTGCATTAAATGCCAATGAAAAAGCGGCTCTGATGATGATAAATGAAATAAAAGGTACAAATACTAAAGACAAAATTACTATCAGAAAATTAATGGCTAAAGATAGCGGTGAACGAAAATGGATATACGTAGATTATTCAATTCCGTCTTTAGATGATATAGCATTGGGAGTTGTAAAGGATAATAAATTGGAAAAAACAGAGTATCAAATGTCTTATGAATGGGGGCGAGCTGTTGGAAATGCTACATTGACAGTACAGAATGCAGATGTAGGATTTGCACAAAATGAAGTAGAACATAATGATAGCAAATGGAAAGAAATTAATATAAAGAAAGTGATGAAGAAAATTAAGTAATGTGACATGCTTTTTACAAGGATGTTGAGAAGATAAAGTCACCCGTAAAATACTGGGTTTATTTGAGTATACAGGTCAGAAAAGCAGTCTGCAAGGTTCAGTGATAAAATACTTGTCTGGAACAGAGCAGATGATTTTAGGATGATATACTCGAATAACCCCAGTATTATTTTATAAACTTTTAAGAACTGTTTGTGCTTTTGAAATCACAAGGAATATGTTATACTTACAGTGTTGTCCAACCGATACCTGGCAACGGGAGGAGGTGAGTCTATATGGAAATCATCATTTCTTTTATTGTCTCCTGCATGGCAAGCATAGCCGCCTATTATGTTTGCAAATGGTTAGAGGGCGACAAGTAGGGCAACACTAGCCTAGCGGTTACTTGTCCGCTATAAATAAACAAGAAGAAGCCCCCAGTATTCGCACTACTGAGGGCTTCATTCTTTTTGTCTACATGGACTCATCATTTCTTTTCGCCTACTGGCATTATAGCATATGCAAAATGAAAGTGCAATATGCAAAAAAAGTGACAGATTCCCAAAATGGGAATGTGCTCTAAAGTCGGAAATCACGATCTTAGAAATTCCGAATAGAGGAATGACGGTAATTAACGAATCCGGCCTATACTCCCTCATCCTCAGTAGCAAGCTTCCATCAGCAAAAGAGTTCAAGCACTGGGTTACCTCAGAAGTGTGAAAGGCAGGGGCATAGTAAAAGGAGGAAGAAAATTTTACCCTCCCAGAAATTCCAATGATAATATAAATCCACTCATGGAATGAGATTATATTATAACTGGAAGTAGCGGATGCACTGAATTTCCTTTCTTATTTTAAATTAAAATGGTGGATTTGAGTAAGTGTTACTCAAAGTTACTCAAACTAAAAGTCTGGAAAGCCTTGACTTTACGGCATTCTAGGGGTATGAGTACGGGTTCAATTCCCGTCATCAGCTTTTTTTATTGCTTAAAAATAAAAAATTTCTTGAAGCTTGGTAATTTCTAAGAACTGTTTGTACTTCCAGAATAACAAGAGATATGATATACTTACAGTGTTGTCCAACCGATACCCGGCAACGGGAGGAGGTGAACATATGGAAATAGTCATATCTTTTTTTGTGACTGTTGCGGCAGGTGTGACTTGCCATCTCATCTGCAAATGGTTAGACAGACACAACAAGGACAACAAATAGCCTGGTGGATGCTGAACCACTGAAATAAAAAGAGAAGAGCCCTCGAATGTATTAGCGGTACATCCGGGGGCTCGTTCTTTGTTCATATGGAACATAGTCATATCTTTTTTGCCTACTGGCATTATAGCATATGCAGATCATGAAATCAATATGCAACAGCACCTACTCTTTGTAGTGTTAATATTCACCAATGTCGAACAGCTCGTCAAAGGTTATCTTCAGATTCGGAAACATAACCAGATGTAAATCTTCTTTATTCTGGGCTGTGACAGTCTTATAAAGATACGGATAACCAGTGCCATCTTCTTTGAAATCGAAGAGATAAATCTCTACAGATTTTTTTCTCCAGTCAACGATCCAATACTCAGAGACACCGACCTTGCAATAAATATCCATCTTTTCATGTCGATCATATTCTTCTGTGGCATTGGACAAAACTTCCATCACAAAGCGGGGAATGCCAGTGAAAGAAATGTTCTTACGGTCTCTCAGGTTACAGATGATTGATACGTCAGGAATGATTACTTTATCATCATTTTCACGCCATTCATACTGAACACCATCACCAAAGACACGACATAAGCTGTCTTTGATTTGGCTGCCGATCTTGATAACAAAGTTATTGATAACCATAGAATGTTCCAGGTAAGTTTTACTTAAATCTTCAATTGGTAGTGCATTACTCATATTGCCGCACCTCCTTGATATGTTGATATAATTATAATATTTTGCAAGATGTTAGTCAAGGATATGAGCTGCTGAAAGAGAGTGCAGATGAAGTCTGAGAGTTACTGTTCACACACCACTGTCCCGCGAGGTGTTTTGGCATGAATATGCCAAAATCCCGAGACATACAAGCCAAAATTCCATTGCCGCAGGCAATCTGGAATGAATTTTGGCTACGTTACTGTGAACGGAGTGAACAGTAACGTCTGAGAAATATAAGGCCTGTCACTGTTGTGTAAACGGTTGACAGATGGAATTTCCAATGATAATATAAATTCATTCGACATAAAAAATATTCAGTTGTATTTTTTATATATAGATGTGTGAAAAAACAGTATAAAATACGACAACAGGAGGGAAAAAGATGGAGAACGAAACAGTTTCCAAAAATTTTATTGAGAATATCATTGATAAAGATTTAGCAGAGGGTGTTTATGACACCGTGCATACGCGTTTCCCGCCGGAACCGAATGGATATCTTCATATCGGTCATGCGAAATCTATTCTTTTAAACTATGGTCTTGCACAGGAATATAACGGCAAGTTCAACATGCGTTTTGATGATACAAACCCGACCAAAGAAAAGAGTGAGTTTGTAGAATCCATCAAGGCAGATATCAAATGGCTTGGTGCAGACTGGGAAGACAGACTGTTTTTTGCATCTGACTATTTCGGACAGATGTATGAAGCTGCTGTAAAGCTGATCCAGAAAGGCAAAGCCTATGTATGTGACCTGACAGCAGATCAGATCCGTGAATATCGTGGAACTCTTACAGAGCCGGGTAAAGAAAGTCCATACAGAAACAGAAGCGTAGAAGAGAACCTGCAGCTTTTTGAAGAGATGAAAGAAGGTAAATATGCAGACGGAGAGAAAGTGCTTCGTGCCAAGATTGATATGGCATCTCCGAACATGAATATGCGCGACCCGGTTATCTACCGTGTTGCTCATATGACTCACCACAGAACAGGTGATACATGGTGCATCTATCCAATGTATGATTTCGCCCATCCCATCGAGGATGCCATTGAGGGAATCACACATTCCATCTGTACTCTGGAGTTTGAGGATCACAGACCACTGTATGACTGGGTTGTAAAAGAACTGGAATATCCACAGCCACCGAAGCAGATTGAGTTTGCAAAACTGTATCTGACAAATGTAGTTACAGGTAAACGTTATATCAAGAAACTGGTAGAGGAAGGCATCGTAGACGGATGGGATGATCCGCGTCTGGTTTCCATCGCAGCACTGCGCCGCCGTGGATTTACACCGGAATCCATCAAAATGTTTGTAGAACTCTGCGGTGTATCCAAAGCAAACAGCTCTGTTGACTATGCAATGCTTGAATACTGCATCCGTGAGGACCTGAAACTGAAACGTCCGCGCCTGATGGCCGTTCTTGATCCGATCAAGCTTGTAATCGATAATTATCCGGAAGGCGAAGTAGAATATCTGGAAGCTCCGAACAATATGGAGAACGAAGAACTGGGAACCCGTAAAATACCGTTTGGCAGAGAACTCTATATTGAGAGAGAAGACTTCATGGTAGATCCGCCTAAGAAATATAAGAGAATGTTCCCGGGCACAGAGGTTCGTCTTATGAACGCATATTTTGTAACCTGTACAGGATATGAAGCTGATGAAGATGGAACTGTACGTGTTGTACACTGTACTTATGATCCTGCAACAAAGGGTGGTAATGCACCGGATGGCAGAAAAGTAAAAGGAACCATTCACTGGGTAGAAGTAAGTCAGGCAGGAAAAGCAGAAGTACGTCTCTATGAGAATATCGTAGACGAGGAGAAGGGTGTATACAACAAAGAAGATGGTTCTCTGAATGTAAATCCGAACTCTCTGACAAAAGTTACCGCATATGTAGAGCCGGCACTTATGGAAGCAAAAGGTTATGACAGCTTCCAGTTTGTAAGAACTGGATTTTTCTGTGCAGACATCCATGATTCCAAAGAGGGTGCACCGGTATTCAACCGTATCGTGTCTCTGAAGAGCTCATTTAAACTTCCGAAAGCATAATGAGACGGAAATGGTAATATAATCAGAATAAAAAGGGAATGTTGCTTTTACGATTGTACAATCGTGAAGTAACATTCCCTTTTGGTTACATTACTGTGAACGGTAACGTTTATTCTTCAGATTCAGATGCAGCGTCCATAGTCTCTTCAAAAGTTTCAGGTTCATCGGCATCTTCTTCCTCTTCTATATCTTTGATCTCAACTTCAGCAGCTTTATCGGAAGGCTTCTCAGAATCGTCTGTATCAGCAGTTCCTTCAGATTCTTCGCTTTCGGTGTCATCTGTTGCAGACTGTTCGCCTGTATGTTCCCAGGACTGGAAATCTTCGGCAGGTTCCTGATCTTCCTTAGCAGTTTCCTTTTCATCAGTCAGATCGAAATCATCAAAGTCATCTTCAAAATCAAAATCCTCTTTACAGGATCCTTTTTTGGCAATAAGGGCAGCTACAGCACCGGCAGCTGCTGCTGTAAGGGCACCTATTGCAACATATCCCCAGTATTTATTAATTTTAGCCATGATAATCATAAACTCCTTTCTGATATTCTCCTATTTTTGAAAGCGAGTCAGGATAAAAATATCTTTTACACCTGACATTATTTTATTCAGCTATAGGTTATTGTTATTTTAATACTTTTCAGATAAAAAGAAAAGCGAAATTTTTATGGAAAGAGTTAATGAAAGCAGTTGCATACCCAAAAGATACAAGGTATACTATGACAGGAAAGAAGAGGTTATTATGAGAAAAATTATTTTGGCGTCTGCTTCACCCAGACGAAAAGAACTGTTGGAACGGGCTGGCGTGGATTTTGAAGTGCTGCCTGCATCAGGCGATGAGAACCGTATATCAGACAATCCGGGAGAGGCAGTAAAACAGCTGGCTTCGGATAAAGCAGTTTCTGTTATCCGCACTATGAAAGATAGTGCCGACGGAACAATTGTGATCGGATCTGACACAGTGGTAGTGTTTGAGAATGTAATCCTTGGCAAACCTCATGATACAGAGGATGCAGTGAATACATTAAAGAAACTTCAGGCTGATACTCATCAGGTATATACAGGCGTTTCTGTATGGGAAAAGAAAGAAAAAGTCTGGACAGAACATACTTTTTATGAAAGTACAGATGTGACTTTTTATCCGGTTTCAGATGAGGAGATCAGAGAGTATGTTGCTACAGGAGAGCCTATGGATAAGGCCGGAAGCTATGGCATCCAGGGACTTTTCGGAATTTATGTAAAGGGGATCTGCGGAGATTACAATAATGTGGTAGGACTCCCGGTGGCCAGATTATTTTATGAAATGAAGAAATCAGGAATTGATTTAAGAGGATGACAAAAGATGATTAAAGCATGTATATTTGATTTGGATGGAACACTGGCTGATACGCTGGATTCCATGGCTTATGTGACTAATATTATTATGGAAAAATTCGGGTTGAAAACACTTCCGGTGGATAATTTCAGATATTACAGCGGAGAAGGGGCAAATATGCTGATCCGCCGCGCACTTAAGGATGCGGGGGATCCGGAACTTGCGCATTATGATGAGGGACAGAGGCTTTACCGGGAAATGTTTGAAGCAGATCCGATGTATAAAGTAGTTCCCTATAAGGGCATACCGGAAACCTTAAAGAAATTGAAGGAACATGGAATGAAGCTGGCAGTTTGTTCAAATAAACCTCATCCTGCAGCTGTGAAAGTAATTGCGCAGCTTTTTGACGGGGAATTTGATATGGTAGTCGGTCAGAGTGAAGCAATCCGCAGGAAACCGGCACCTGATGGTCCGCTTATGGTTGCGGAGAAATTTGGTGTAAAACCGGAAGAATGCATGTATGTGGGAGATACAAGTACAGATATGAAGACCGGTAAAGCAGCAGGAATGTATACAGTAGGTGCGCTATGGGGCTTTCGTGACCGAAAAGAACTGAATGAGAATGGAGCAGATCTTGTCGCTGAGAAACCGACAGATCTGGTAAAGATTTGCGAGGAACATGGAAATGATTAAGCTGGTTGCAAGTGATCTGGATGGGACGTTACTTTTACATAAGGCACAGTCTCTGCCTGAAGAAATTTTTTCGCTGATCAGGCAGTTAGAGGAACTGGGGATTATGTTTGTGGCAGCCAGTGGAAGACAATATCCGAATATGACAAAGCTGTTTGCGCCTGTTGCTTCAGAGATTTCTTATATTTCGGAGAATGGTGCACTGGCAGTGGATCATGGAGAGGTACTGTATCAGGATTCTTTTGACAGAAAGCTGGCAGGGGAGATTATTTCTGCAATCCTGGAAAAGAAGGATGCTGAGTTTACCTGTTCTGCAAAGGATTACCACTATCTGATGCCGAAGACAAAGAGATTTCATGACCATATGTTATATGAAGTAAAAAATGAATGCAGATTTGTAAACAGCATGGAAGAGATGACGGATCCTATCATGAAGCTGGCTGTGTTTGAACCGGCCGGCCTTACAGAAGAATCTGTGAAATACTGGATGGACAGATTTGGAAAAGAATGTGTTGTTGTCACTTCGGGAAATGAGTGGATTGATTTTATTCCTTTTGGAACAAACAAGGCAAAAGGGATCAGAGAATATCAGAAAAGATATCATATTTCGCCGGAAGAATGTATTGCGTTCGGAGACGAATATAATGATATAGAGATGCTTAAAGCGGTAAAATATGGCTTTGCCATGGAGCATTCCAAGGAGGGGGTACGGTCAGCTGCGTCCTATATGACAAAACAGGTTGAACCGGTCCTTGAGAAGCTGATCCGGGCAAAGGGAAAGATTGAGGAGGTTATTTAAAATGTTTACAGAAGAATGTATTAATACGTTTCTTGAAAATCAGGAGCAGCTTTTTCCACAGCCGGTAGCAGAATCATATGAAGCAGCGGAAGCATTCCTTGAGGATTGCATGGCGCAGGTTGTGGATTCTATTGAAGAAGTGAGAGAATATCTGGAAGAAGCAGGCGCTGATGTGGAAGGAATGTCAGATGAAGAACTGGAAGATGCAAGTGAGGTATTTGCTCTGCCGGATGGAAAATATCTGATAGTAGAAGGATAAAAACTGTTCGGTCAAATTATGGACATCACGTGATATATAGGAGAAATAACTGTAAAACACAGTTCGGTCCCTGAATATTGGAGAAAATTGAACTCTGATACTCAGGGACTGAAGCTGTTTTAAGGGAGAAAATACAGATTACATCTTCGGAAAATGCGATGCTATAATGCTCTTATACAGAGAAAAAAACGATGCTGTGGTCTGTGATGGGAATGAAAAGGGCAGACGGACACAGAAGCATCACAGAACTGTAATTATTCAGTATCTTCAAAGCGGATGCTGAATAATTACAAATCTTATTATAAATGAAAAGGAGGACTACAGATGGAGAGAAAGAGATTTCTTGCAGTTGTAATGACTGTGATGATGGTTATTTCAATGATCCCATCCATGGTTTTTGCGGCAGCTCCGTCAGGAGAAGTGGGCGGTAAGCTTAAGATTAAGGGACTTGCAGCTGTAGGTGCAGTGGTGAGTGCAGATTATGCAAATGTTACACCGGAAGAGGTTACAGATGAAGATTTTACTTTTTCCTGGTCAAGACAGACAGGGGAGAAGGAGTTAACACAGGTAGGTACTGAGAAAACCTATACGATCACTCAGGATGATCTGGGATGCAGACTGGTGCTTGATCTGACCCCTGTAGATGGAAGTGGACTGACAGGTACTCTTACTGCGAAGACGTCAGAGATAGCTGCAACTGATGAAGAGGCGAAAGCAGCGGAACAGGAAGCAGATACACAGCAGGCAGAAACAGCAGATGGAACAGAGAATGCACAGCTGGAAGAAACGGCAGATAATGCAGAAGGCGGTCAGGATTCTGAAAATCAGGATGCAGATAGAACAGAAGACCAGCTGCAGGTGGACGAGAACGGAAATGTGCAGACAGATGGAACAGAGAAAGATGAACCGGCAACAGATAAAGGCGATAAAGATCAAAAGATTTACGAAGCGACTGTCACTGTAGGGGACAGCAAAGATCAGATCTGTGATTTTGGAACAGTAAAGAGTAATCTTGAGGATGTGGAAGCACAGTATGTGCAGATTACGAATACCGGAAATGAGAGCTTGAATTTTCAGGAGATCAGTCCGGAACATTTTATGGTTCAGGATATTACAGAACCGCTGAGTGCAGGTGAATCTGTAAGCGTATGGATACAGCCGAGGGAAGGGCTGGAACCGGGTGAATATGATGATATGATCACATACCGGACGGAAGAAGGTATTGAAGTTTCTTTTGAAGCGAAGATTGCAGTTGAAGGTGAGGATGATTCATCAGATGACGAAGATCTGAAGCCTTCGGATGAGCCTTCTGCAGAACCGACAGAGACGCCGGATGACAGCGAGGCTCCATCGGCAGGTGACAATGCAGATGCATCTCTTGAGGCACAGTCTCTTGAGGTAAATACAGGAAGTCTTAATTTCAGCGATATCGAAGAAAATTATACACAGGCCAATGAGAAACTGTCCGTAACCGTAACAAATACAGGGGATGGAACTGTCACTTTAAAGATACCGAAATCAGATTATTTTGAGGTGATGAACGAAGATGGAAGTGAAGCTGTATCAGGAATAAAGATTGCAAAAGGTGATTCTCTTATGTTCATGGTACAGCCAAAAACCGGTCTGACGAAGGGTGATTACAGTGATACCCTGATATTTGAAAGTGAAGAGGATCCGGAAGTAGCAGTGCAGGTAACTGCGGAAGTATCTGTAAAAGAGGCAGAACAGGAACAGATCACAGCAGTTCAGGCAGATCCGGAATCTTTCAGTTATGATGATCTGAAGGAAGGTTATGATACTCCTGAAGCGACGACCATTACACTTACCAATACAGGAAATACAACTGTTTCGCTGATGCAGCCATATGCAGAGTATTTTGATATTGGGGAACTTTCGGCATCAGTGCTGGAGCCGGGAGATTCTGCTGCATTTACAGCAGTACCGGTGACCGGTCTGAAAGTCGGCAATTATCTGGACAGTATTCAGATAGCCCAGACCAGTTCGGAAGGACAGGAAGATGTATTAACAACGATCAAAGCTTCTGCGACTGTTTCGGAATTGAAAAAGATTTATAAATTATCCGTAACACCGGAAGAACTGAATTTTGGAAAAGCAAAAGAAGGATATAGTGAGGCACCGGAAGCGCAGAAAGTTACAGTGACGAATGAGGGGAATACAAATGTAACTTTAAATGCACCGTCAGGTAAAAACTTTAAAATCGGGAAACTTTCAGCCACAGAGCTTGCACCGGGGGAGAGCTGTACATTTAAAATCCGCCCGAAGGAGGGGTTAAAGGCCGGCTCCTATACAGAGTCAGTTGTGATTGATAATGAACAGCAGATCAGTGCAGAAGTGAAAGTTCAGTTTACGGTTAAAGCTACCCGCAAGGCGAAAATTGCAGATCCGGCAGATAATAAGATTACAGGAATCAGTTCAGATGGATACACAACACAGTCAAAGATTACATTTACAGCAGTCGGAGCGGGTATGGACAATGAAAGTCCGGGAAAGGGAGATGTCCGCTATGTACCGTATAACTGGAAAGTGATCAATACAAATAGCTGGAGCAGTGCACCTTATACTGCTGCATTTGGAATTACAAAGGCCGGAACCTACACATTGACAGTTACATTTGACCGTCAGAAGTATAATGGAAGTGAATGGAAGAATACAGGGGAGCAGGATACTAAACAGGTGAATTTCAGTATTACGCAGGCGCAGACTGTAACTGCAACTCCGACTCCACAGCCGAATGGAGCAACTGCGAAAACAGCGGTAAAGACAGGAGATACGACTAATATCACACCGTTTGTGATTATTCTGGCGATTGCAGCAGGATGTATTGTGGGAGTTGTGGTATACAAAAAGAGAAAAAAATAACCGGAAATAAAAGCGGAGTTAGTAATACGTGAGAAATACAGGGGAATATGTAATAATATAAAGTCATTAGACTGCTGTCCACACACTATTATCCCGCGAGGTGTGTGAACAGCAACGTTATTAGCACTCATTTGAAATGAGTGCTAATTTTTTCTTGACTTTTGGAAAAATTGGTATTACTATATCTTTCAGAGAAGCAACTTGCAGGAGTCAAAAGCTATTACAGAAAATAAATAACAGAGAATAGTTTTGAATCCGGACTGCAGAACAGGCAAGAGCGCAGTACATTGACAGATAAAGTTGCGGAAAATGATTAAAAACAAAAAGGAGTGTGGACAGCATGGCTGTAAAACATGGAAATTTATCAATTAACAGTGAAAATATTTTCCCAATCATCAAGAAATGGTTATATTCCGATCATGATATTTTTGTAAGAGAGCTGGTCTCCAACGGATGCGATGCGATCACTAAACTGAAAAAACTGGAAGTAATGGGAGAATATACTTTTCCGGAAGGATACAAACCGGAGATTCAGGTAATTGTTAATCCTGATGAGAAAACTCTGAAATTCATCGATAATGGTATTGGCATGACTGCTGATGAAGTAGAGAAATACATTACCCAGATTGCTTTTTCAGGTGCAACTCAGTTTCTGGAGAAATATAAAGACAAAACTACAGATGATCAGATGATCGGTCATTTTGGACTTGGATTTTATTCTGCATTTATGGTGGCGGATGAAGTGCATATTGATACACTTTCCTATACAGAAGGTGCACAGCCTGTACACTGGTCCTGCGATGGCGGAACAGAATATGATATCCAGGAAGGTAACAAGAATACGATTGGTACAGAAATCACCCTGTTCCTGAATGAAGACTGCCTGGAATTTGCAAATGAGTACCGTATGCGTGAGATTCTTGAGAAATACTGTTCCTTCATGCCGGTTCATATTTACCTTTCCAAAGCAAATGCACCTCAGGAATATGAGACAATTGATGAATCTGAGTTAAGAGACGATGATGTAGTTGTTGAACATATTCATGAGGAAGCAAAGACAGAAGAAAAAGAAAATGATAAAGGTGAAAAGGAAGTTGTTGAAATTTCTCCTGCAAAGGATAAAGTAAAGATCAATAAACGTCCGGTTTCCATCAGTGATATTAATCCGCTCTGGATGAAGCATCCGAATGAATGTACAGATGATGAATACAAGGAATTTTACCGCAAGGTATTTATGGATTATAAGGAACCGTTATTCTGGATACATCTGAATATGGATTATCCGTTTAATTTAAAAGGTATCCTGTACTTCCCGAAAATCAATACAGAGTATGATTCCATTGAAGGAACGATCAAACTTTATAACAATCAGGTATTTATCGCAGATAATATCAAGGAAGTAATTCCTGAATTCCTGCTTCTTCTGAAAGGTGTGATCGATTGTCCGGATCTTCCATTGAACGTGTCACGAAGTGCATTGCAGAATGACGGATTTGTACAGAAGATTTCTGAATACATTTCCAAAAAAGTGGCAGATAAGCTTACCGGAATGTGCAAGACTGACAGAGAATCTTATGAGAAATACTGGGATGATATCAGCCCGTTTATTAAATATGGCTGTATTAAAGATGCTAAGTTTGCAGAGAAAATGGGAGATTATGTACTCTTTAAGAATCTTGATGGCAAATATCTCACATTAAAGGACTGCATTGAAGAGAATAAAAAAGAAACAGAAGAAACTGAGGCTCAGACAGAAGAAAAGAAAGAAGATGCAGCAGAGTCTGAAAACAAAGACAATGCGGAAGCGAAAGAACCTGAGAAGACAGTAATTTTCTATGTAACTGATGAAGTTCAGCAGAGTCAGTATATCAATATGTTTAAGGAAGCAGGAAAAGATGCCGTTATCTTGAAGCATAATATTGACAGTGCATTTATTTCCAGTCTTGAGCAGAAACATCAGGAAGTACAGTTTAAGCGTATTGATGCGGATCTGACCGAAGAAATGAAGGGTGAGGGTACTGCCGATGAAGAAACTGTCAAAGCACTGACAGAACTTTTCCGCAAGAGCCTTAATAAAGATAAACTGGAAGTACATGTTGAGAATTTGAAAAATGAAAATGTATCAGCAATGATGACTCTTTCCGAAGAGAGCCGCCGTATGCAGGATATGATGAAGATGTATAATATGTATGGAATGGATCCGAATATGTTTGGCGGACAGGAAACACTGGTTCTGAATGCGAATCATCCATTGGTTAAATATCTGGCAGAGAATCAGGAATCTGACAAGGCTCCGCTTATCTGTGAACAGTTGTATGACCTTGCGATGATGAGCCATAAACAGCTTTCACCGGACGAAATGACCAGATTTGTTCAGAGAAGCAATGAAATTTTGCTGATGGTTGCAAAATAAGATAGACAGAAGGCAATTTGCCGGCAGATCAATGAGAGGACAGATACTCCTGTCAGAATAGCAGAATATCAAATAAGGAGCAGAGAATAATTTTTGCTCCTTATTTTTGTGGAAAACAATTACATTGGTATTGACAAATGTCTTATGAATTCCTATTATTAAGTTGCCGATATTTTAATGAATATGCCGAATCCGCAGAAAATATAACGGGTTACAGAGAATAGTGACTGCAATGGTGCTTCCGGGCAGCCAATATCGTGACTTTCATTTACTTATAGAGAAATGTGTGTAAATAAATGAGATATCCAAATCTGTAAAAACACAGATTATGGAAGTTACAGGAGGAACGATGTATGAGTGCAGTTTATGGAGTTATTAGAAAATTGGGTGCAACATCAAAGTATAAAGGATATTATTATGTTGTGGATGCAGTAGAAATGGCGCAGAAAATTTATGAGCGTCCGGTAAAAGTCACCAAAGATATTTATCCGGTCATTGCAAGAAAATATAAATCAACGCCGTCTAATGTAGAACACAACATAAGAACACTGGTAAACTTATGTTGGATGAATCATAAGGATACACTGGAAGAAATGGCAGGGTGTACAATGGCGGATAAACCGACGAACAGTGAGTTTATAGATATTCTGGTATATTATCTGCGTTATTCAGATAAAGACTGATAACAGAATCTGCTCATAATTTTTCACAGGGAATGTGATGACTGGAGAGAAAAACAGCCATGGAATCATCCCAGAGATGTTCCAGACGTTTATCTGGACTGAATGAAGTATAAGAAACACCTGTTGTACATAAAAGGGACTGGTTCTTGTACCGGATATTCAGATAAAAGCTTTGCACAGGAATATCTGCAATATGCTGTTCATTTTTTAACAATGACTGTGTCTGATCATGAGAAAGTTCAAATACAATCCTGAAATTCAAAGGTGTGCGTCTGCCGCGTATGATAGAAAAACAATAAGGTTTTACATCATGCCAGAGGGAATATTCTGTGGAATTCTCCTCAAAAGCAGCCTTTGTGTCAGTATCAAAGAAATCGTAATGAAGTTTTCCGTTTATGGTAAAAGTGTTGAAGGTTGTCACAGATGCCTCGACAAGAGAAAAACGGTCAAATACCTCACCGATCAGGAGTTTATTCATAAAATCTTTTACATCAGTAATTTTTAAAGCAAGCATACAACACCTCTCTGATAACATGATTTACAGCTGTTCAGAATTAAAAAAAAGACTTCTGGATTGCTGCATATTTCTGAACATATTTTGTGGATCAGGCAGCGCTTCCTGCACTTTGCGGGAAGCGTCTTTTTATTATAAAGCACTTTTGAAAAAAAGAACAGTGTTTTTATTAAAAAGTCTTTTCAAACGTAAAGCGGTGTGATAAGATATATCTGGTATTGAATACTACATATAATGGAAAAGAGGACGATATAATTGAGATATAAGATTATCATAGATAGTTGTGGAGAACTTTTGGACGAATGGAAGAAAGATGAATGTTTTGAATCCATTCCACTGACTCTGATGGTAGGAGCTGAACAGATCATAGATGATGAAACATTTGATCAGGCAGATTTTATTGATAAAGTGGCAGCCTGCCCGGAATGTCCGAAATCAGCCTGCCCGTCACCTGAGAGATATATGAGAGCATATGACTGCGAGGCTGAGCATATTTATGCAGTGACTTTGTCTTCTGAGCTGAGTGGTTCCTATAACAGTGCGTTACTTGGCAGAGATCTTATTATGGAAGATCATCCGGATAAAAAAATACATGTGTTCAATTCGCGTTCCGCATCCATCGGGGAAAGCCTGATCGGAATGAAGATACAGGAATGTGAAGAAGCAGGGATGAGTTTTGAAGAAGTTGTTTCAACTGTGGAACATTATATTGAAGGGCAGCATACTTTTTTTGTACTTGAGAATCTTGATACTTTGAGAAAAAACGGCCGTCTCAGCAAAGTAAAAGCGTTAGTGGCCAGTGCATTGAAAATCAAACCGGTCATGGGTTCTACGGATGATGGAAATATCTGCCAGCTGGATCAGGCAAGAGGCATGAATCGTGCTCTGATCAAGCTTGTAGAGCAGGTAATCGAGAAAACCCCGGACAGTGCGGAGAAGGTTCTTGCCATCAGTCACTGCAATTGTCCGGCAAGAGCACAGGTGCTCAAAGAGGCCTTTGAAGAGAGAATGAAACTTGCAAAGATCGTAGTCCTTGATACAGCGGGTGTAAGTTCTATGTATGCAAATGACGGCGGAGTGATCGTTGCAGTATAAACTAATTGTTTTCTTTTGCAGTAAAGTGTGCTATAATCAGAAAATACGAAATATTGATGCAAAGGAGATCTATCATGAGCCAGAAGAAAGTCGATGCTTATAAGGCCAGAAAAGGACTGCATAACAAAACAGACAGAAAAGAAAAAGTACTTTTTGGACTGGAAATGTTTGCCTGGGCATTCATTTGTGTTGTGATTGTTGCATGGATTGGTTATTCTGCATATGTAAAAGTGACAGGAGCCAAAGAGAATGTGGTTCAGAATACAGTAATGGATACTACTGCACTTGACAATTACATTTCGAATCTGTCAACAGATGCATCCGATGGTACAGACAGCACTGATGCAGATACAGCGGAGGAAGAAGATACAACAGCTTCCACTGATACAGACAGTGAAGATGCTGATGCAGCAGACACAACCGCAGATGATTCTGAAACGGAAACCGCAGATAAATCTGAAGAAGCAGATGATACAAATGTAGCAGACGATAAAGCTGCAGAAACAGCAGATTCAACAACGGATGCAGACAGCGCAGATGCTAAATAGAAATTGAATCTCTGATGGATTCACAGAAGAAAAGCAATAAAAAATCCCCGGATGATCCGGGGATTTTTTTGAGGTTTAATCCGTATAGAAAAGTGCGGAATTCAATCCTCTCGCGTTAACAAAAATTATAAATTATAATTTTGTAACGTTTGCAGCCTGCATACCACGAGCGCCTTCTGTTAAGTCGTATGTTACAGCCTGTCCTTCTTCAAGGGATTTGAATCCTTCACCATTGATAGCGGAGAAATGTACAAATACGTCTGCACCGTCTTCACCAGTGATAAATCCGTAACCTTTTTCTGCGTTGAACCATTTTACAGTTCCCTTGTTCATGTTGTTACCTCCATAAAAAATAAAAAAATTATATAGTTTCTGGCAAATAAAAAAATCACCAGATTTTACAGATTATATACTGTTATATAATCTCTAAAAACCAGTGACTATACATTAAATAATCCAGATATGAACTGATTATATCTCCCGCATTTTGAATTGTCAAGCAAAAAAGACTGCACATCAGTAAAAAAAGGCTTTATAAAAGAAGAAGTTTCGTGTATTATGTATATCAGAAAGTTATTGTCAAACGACAACGAAGGGAGAGAATTGCATGGGTATTCTGATTCAGGGAGGACGTATCGTAGATGCGGCTACTGACACTGATAAAAAAGGCGATATTTATCTGGAAGATGGCGTGATCACCGAGATCGGTGAGAAACTTAAAATAAAAGATAAAAACGACAGAGTAATAGATGCGAAGGGATGTCTGGTAATGCCGGGACTGATCGATCTTCACGTTCATTTCAGAGATCCGGGACAGACACAGAAAGAGGATATAGAGACAGGTTCCCGGGCTGCTGCAAGAGGTGGTGTGACAACGGTTGTTGCAATGCCGAATACAACACCGGTAATTGACAGTCCGGATCGTGTAAATTATGTGCATAATAAGGCAAAACAGCTTGCCGGCATTCATGTGCTCCAGGCAGGTGCCATTACGCAGGGGGAGAAGGGACAGGAACTTTCTGATATCGAAGGAATGGTAAAAGCGGGAATCCCGGCATTATCGGAAGACGGCAAATCTGTTATGAATACCAGACTTTGCAAAGAAGCTATGGAAGTAGCAGAGAAATTCAATGTTCCGATCTTTGCTCACTGTGAGGATATTGATCTGCGCGGTGATGGATGTATGAATGAGGATGAGAATGCGCGGAGACTTGGTCTGCCAGGTATCTGCAATGCAGTTGAGGATGTGATCGCAGCGAGAGATATTCTTCTTGCCAGAGAGACAGGGGCAAAACTGCATCTGTGCCATTGTTCCACAGAAGGTGTTGCGAAGATGATGGAGATTGTGAAGGAAGAGGGATTGGACAATATCACAGCAGAGGTTTGCCCGCATCATTTTATCCTCACTTCCGATGATATTAAATGTGATGATCCAAACTATAAGATGAACCCTCCTCTTCGTACGAAGAAAGATGTAGATGCACTGATCCGAGGACTGAAGGATGGTTCCTTTAAAGTGATCAGTACAGATCATGCACCTCATGCAGTGCCGGAGAAGACAGGCTCCATCCGGAATGCGGCTTTTGGCATTGTGGGAATTGAGACAAGCTTTGCATTGTCTTATACTGCACTTGTAGAAACCGGAATTCTTACAATCTCACAGCTTATTGAGAAAATGAGCTGGAACCCGGCACAGATTCTGGGAAGTGACAGAGGTACACTTCAGAAGGGACATCCGGCAGACATTGTCATTGCAGACATTGATCACGAATATAAAATAGATAAAAATGAATTTGCTTCCAAAGGACGCAACACACCATTTGACGGATGGAAAGTAAAGGGAAAAATTCTCTATACAATCTGTGATGGAAAAGTTGTATACCAGAATGCATAAAAATACCATATCAATATTCAGGAGGAAAGACTCATGATCAACAAACTTATTGAAAACATTAAAAAAACAAACGCTCCTATCGTAGTAGGACTGGATCCGATGCTCAACTATATCCCGCAGCATATTCAGAAGAAAGCTTTTTCTGAACTGGGGGAAACATTAGAGGGAGCAGCAGAAGCTATCTGGCAGTATAATAAAGGAATCGTTGATGCGATCAGCGATCTGATCCCAGCAGTGAAACCACAGATCGCAATGTATGAGCAGTTTGGTATTCCGGGCTTAATGGCATATAAGAACACCATTGATTATTGCAAAGAAAAAGGTCTGGTAGTTATTGGAGATATCAAACGAGGTGACATTGGTTCCACATCTGCTGCATATGCAGTCGGACATCTGGGTAAAGTTCAGGTGGGAAGTAACAGAATCGCAGGTTTTGACGAAGATTTTGCGACAATCAATCCATATATGGGATCTGACAGTGTCAACCCGTTTATCGATGTATGTAAAGAAGAGAACAAAGGGCTTTTTGTACTCGTAAAAACATCCAATCCGTCCAGCGGAGAGTTTCAGGACAGAATCATTGACGGACGTCCGCTTTATGAGTGGGTTGGAGAAAAGGTTGCCCAGTGGGGAGAATCACATATGGGAAATGAATACAGCTATGTAGGTGCTGTAGTAGGTGCAACCTATCCGGAAATGGGAAAAACTCTCCGTAAGATCATGCCGAAAACCTTCATCCTGGTACCGGGATATGGTGCACAGGGCGGAAAAGGTGCCGATCTTGTTCATTTCTTTAATGAAGACGGACTTGGTGCAATCGTCAATTCCTCCAGAGGAATCATTGCAGCTTACAAACAGGAAAAATATGCTTCCTTTGGTGAATTAAATTATGCAGATGCATCCCGCCAGGCGGTAAAAGATATGATCGAAGACATCAGTACTGCTTTAAACAATCGCTAGGAGGCATGAAATGAGCGAAAAGACAAGAGAAATCTGCACTGTTGTAAGTCAGGAGAGCATTGGTGCAGGCATTTACAGTATGTGGATCCAGACTGACAGAATTGCAGCAGATGCGAAACCGGGACAGTTTGTATCTCTTTATACAAATGATAAATCCAAAATTCTTCCCAGACCGATCAGTCTTTGTGAGATTGACAAAGAAAATGGCCGTCTTCATCTGGTTTACAGAGTGACCGGACAGGGAACCGGAACCGATGAATTTTCACAGATGAAAGCCGGAGATATCATTCCGGTACTGGGACCTCTGGGAAATGGTTTTCCTGTAGAGAAGGCTGAGGGGAAAAAAGTTTTCCTTATGGGTGGTGGAATCGGTGTTCCTCCGATCCTGGAACTTGCAAAGCAGATGAAATGTGAGAAAAAACAGATCATTGCAGGATACAGGGACTGTCATACGTTCCTCAGAGAGGAATTTGAGGCGGCGGGAACACTTTATATTGCCACAGAGGATGGCAGTGTGGGAACAAAAGGCAATGTTATGGATGCTATCAGAGAGAATGCTCTGGAAGCGGACGTGATCTATGCCTGCGGACCAACTCCGATGCTTCGTGCAATCAAGAAATATGCCGAAGAAAATGGGATTGAATGTTATATTTCCCTGGAGGAACGTATGGCATGCGGAATCGGTGCCTGCCTTGCCTGTGTGTGCAAATCCAGAGAAAAAGATGCACATAGCAATGTGAATAATAAGAGAATCTGCAAGGATGGCCCGGTATTTCTTTCTACGGAGGTGGAAATCTGATGGATATGAGTGTAAATATTGCCGGCGTAGAGTGGAAAAATCCGGTAACAGTGGCATCCGGAACCTTTGGTTCAGGAGCAGAATTTGCTGATTATGTAGATATTAATAAGCTGGGAGCAGTGACAACCAAGGGCGTAGCCAATGTCCCGTGGGCCGGAAATCCGACTCCGCGTGTGGCTGAAGTTTACGGAGGCATGATGAATGCGATTGGTCTGCAGAATCCTGGTATCGATCTTTTCTGTGAGAGGGATATTCCTTTTTTGAAACAGTATGATACAAAGATCATTGTAAATGTATGCGGTCATGCGCCGGAAGAATATCTGGCAGTGGTGGAACGTTTGGCAGATCAGCCAATTGATATGATGGAGATTAATATTTCCTGCCCGAATGTAAACGCAGGATTCCTTGCATTTGGTCAGGATGCACATCATGTAGAGGAACTTACCGCTCAGATCAAAAAGATTGCAAAACAGCCTGTGATCATGAAGTTAACACCGAATGTCACAGATATCACAGAGATTGCAAAAGGTGCACAAGCAGGCGGTGCAGATGCGGTATCCCTGATCAATACACTGACAGGAATGAAGATTGATATCAACAGGAAGACTTTTGCGCTTGCAAATAAAACCGGTGGTGTTTCCGGACCGATCGTGAAACCGATTGCTGTCCGTATGGTTTATCAGGTTGCACAGGCAGTCAATATCCCGATCATCGGAATGGGCGGAATTTCCTGCGCAGAGGATGCAATTGAGTTTATTCTTGCAGGAGCCAGCGCAGTATCTGTGGGTACTGCAAATTTCCACAATCCGGCAGTGACACTGGAAGTGATCGATGGAATTGAAGCGTACATGAAGAAGAATGGATTCAATTCCGTAAAAGAGATGGTTGGTATTGTAAAATAAAACAGATACAGGAGGCATAACATAAGATGGAACAGTATAAACAGGAATTTATTGAATTTATGGTAGACAGTGAAGTTCTGAAATTCGGAGAATTCACCCTTAAAAGCGGAAGAAAGTCCCCGTTTTTTATGAATGCAGGCGGATATGTGACAGGTTCTCAGTTAAAGAAACTGGGTGAGTACTACGCACATGCCATTCATGATAAATATGGCGATGATTTCGATGTGCTTTTCGGACCTGCATATAAGGGAATCCCGTTAAGTGTTGTAACTGCAATTGCATTCAGCGAATTATATGGAAAAGAAATCCGCTACTGTTCAGACCGTAAGGAAGAAAAAGACCATGGTGCAGATAAGGGAAGCTTCCTCGGAAGTAAATTAAAAGACGGCGATCGTGTAGTGATGATCGAAGATGTAACAACATCCGGTAAATCCATGGAAGAGACAGTACCGAAGGTAAAAGGTGCGGCTGATGTGGAAATCGTCGGTCTTATGGTTTCTCTGGACCGCATGGAAGTCGGTAAAGGCGGCGTGAAGTGTGCCCTTGACGAAGTCCATGACCTTTATGGGTTTGAAACAAATGCGATTGTTACAATGAAAGAGGTCATTGAACATCTTTATAATAAAGAATATAAAGGAAAAGTAATCATTGACGATACATTGAAAGCCGCAATCGACGCATATTATGAGCAGTACGGTGCAAAATAAGCAAATACAGGTAACAGCGATTTATAAATAAGATATCATGATCTGCGAAAGCAGATCATGATACTGATGAGGACGATTATGAACGAAAAAATTTATAAAACCATGTCTTCCACAGGAGCCTGCAGTCTGACAGTCGGGATCATTGTACTGGTAACGGGAATCGTAACAGGGATCATGATGATCGTAAACGGTGCAAGACTGCTGAAAAAGAAATCAGAGATATTGATATAAAAGGCTTCAGAAACAGGAGAAAACATTGAAAAAAGAAACGAAGCATATCATACGGACACTGGGAACCATTTTGTTTATCCTGTATGTTCTGGCACTGATTTATTTTCTGTTCTTTTCAGAAGAATACGGAAGAGCAGCAATGGAAGAAAGACAGTACAGATATAATCTGATACCGTTTGTTGAGATAAGGCGTTTCTGGGTATACAGGAAACAGCTTGGACTTATGGCGGTAGTTACAAATCTTTTTGGAAATGTAATTGGTTTTCTTCCATTTGGATTTATACTGCCGGTTATTCTGGACAAAATGAGAAGCGGATGGCTGATCGTACTGGCAGGATTTGGGCTTAGTGTTACGGTAGAGGTCATCCAGCTTATTACAAAGGTTGGGTGCTTTGACGTAGATGATATGATATTGAATACAGCAGGGGCGGCTCTTGGATATCTGCTTTTTGTTATCTGCGATCACCTGAGGAGAAAAATTTATGGCAAAAAGATATAGATATGCGTTTGCAAAGAAAAGAGAGGCACAGCAGGGAAAACTGTCAGCAGTGCTGGCGGCTGTTTCACTGGTTTTATTTGTGACTGCAGTTTTGCTGGCATTTTTTTTGCAGGGACAATACGGATATATTGTAGGCGGGATCAGTCTTTGCGCAATGCTTCTGTCTGTATATGGATTTGCGATGGGACTTAAAAGCTTTTCAGAAGAAAACCGGACACACAAAGCAGGTATGATCGGCTCTATTGCAAACGGAATCATAATGATCGGATGGCTGGGAATCTTTCTGATGGGAATTTCCGGCTGATTAACAGGGAAGTCTGATAGAAAAAGGAGAAATATAGTTTGGACGAATGGGTTATGGAACGGTATGAACTGGCGAAAGAAAGAATCGCTCAGATACCGGACGAGAAAATGGCAGAAGAACCGTACTGCGATTTTTTTACAAAAGAAGCAATGTTTTTACAGCAGGTGATTCATGTGATGGACCATGGAATTGCGGGGAAAAATCTTGAAGAACTTCAGGAACAGAATCATGAATTATATCAGGATATTCTGCCCGAAAATTATGAAAATTCTTATGGAAATCCTGCATATGCACAGAAAATGCTGGGAGAATACGGAAAAGTATTTACCTTTCTTTATACAGAACTTCATGGCACGATTGCTTATGCGTTTGAAAAAAAAGCATGGGATATTACGGTTGTACTTGAATTGTTTCTGGAAATCTATTCTGCATTTACGCAGGAAGAAATTCCTGCTGAGAAACAGGTGAAAGAAATTCTCGTTTCCTATGTGAATGACTACTGCCAGGATATGGTGGAAAATCGGATCAGAGAGGCGATTGATCCTGAGAATAATTTTGTGGTTGAAATGATCATGGATTCTGATCTGAGCGATCTGAGTTATCTGTATCAGTCCGGCGAATATGTATCGGAAAATGAACTGAAAACAGCAGAATTTATGAATTCACTTTCCCAGAGGGAAATTGATGAGATGGCACGTACTTATACAGAAGGCTATCGGATGGGATTCATCACAGGAAGAAAAGATATTACAAAGAAGAAAACGGTTAACATACGTTATCACCTTGGCTTTGAGCGTATGGTAAAAGCGGCTGTTCTTCAGTTCCGGGAGATGGGGCTGCAGACGGTTATTTACCGCCATGCACTTCATGCGGTGAACAGACGGAATCAGTTCAGAAATGGATTTACAGGAGGAATTGCAAATCCGCAGTTTGATTATGACCACAGACAGGACAGTGCGCTGTTTCTGGATCCGGATTTTGTAAAGCGTAAACTTCGTGCCATGCAGACTTCTTATGATGAATATGCAGATCTGGCAGATGTACATGGCGGACCGGCTGTGATCGAGACATTTGGAGAGAAGCCGTTTTCACCGGTAAGTAAACCGGAAAGCTGGGCGTTTACAGAAGCACAGCAGAAGCTTCAGCTGGAACTGGACAATGAATCCGGTCAAATCACAAATCGTTATATCAAAGGTGAGGAAAGAAGTTTTACGATCATTGCTTATCCGATACCTGAGATCGGAGAGGATTTTCCGGAAATTTTCCGCGAGATCGTAAAGATCAATACATTGGATTATAAGAAATATCAGAAGATCCAGCAGACGATCATAGATACTCTTGATACCTGTGAATGGGTGGAAATCAAGGGAAAGGGAGAGAATGAGACAGATCTGCTCATTCATCTTCATACATTAACAGATGCGAAAACACAGACAAATTTTGAGAACTGTGTGGCAGATGTAAATATTCCTCTGGGTGAAGTATTTACTTCACCGGTACTTGCGGGAACAGGCGGAATGCTTCATGTTTCAAAAGTATATCTTAACGGACTGCAGTTTTGTGACCTGAAGCTTGTGTTTGACTGCGGACAGGTGATCGATTACAGCTGTTCTAACTTTGAGACAGAGGAAGAGAACCGTAAATATATTGAAGATAACATTCTGTTCCATCATCCGAAACTTGCAATGGGAGAATTTGCGATCGGAACTAATACAACAGCTTATGTGGCAGCGCAGAAATATAATATCGCAGACAAACTTCCGATTCTGATCGCAGAAAAAATGGGACCGCATTTCGCAGTTGGTGATACCTGTTACAGCTGGTCAGAAGATACTCCGGTCTATAATCCGGATGGTAAAGAAATCATCGCAAGAGACAATGAGATTTCCGAGATGCGAAAAGAAGACGTCAGCCTTGCTTATTATGGATGTCACACAGATATCACGATTCCATATGACGAACTGGGAAGCATCCGTACGATTGATGATGAGGGGGATATGATTTCCATTATTGAAGATGGAAGATTTGTCCTTCCGGGTACGGAAGCTCTGAACGAGCCGTTTGGGGAATAAAGGCATTTTCCTGTTAAGTTCGGAATACAAAAAAATTTATTAGTTCGTTAAAATATTTCTTTGCATTAATTTTATTGACAGAAAAAGGGAATCTTAGTAGAATCTACGGTTAGAGAGGGTTTTGATAAAATCTTTTCTGACCGTACTTTTTTTATCAATAAAATAAAAACAAAGTCCCGGACAGATAAAATCTGGTCTGTCTGAGAATACTTGAGAAGAAAAGGAGAATAATCATGGCAAAAGTAGGAATTGTGATGGGCAGCGACTCAGATATGCCGATCATGAGCAAAGCAGCAGACATTCTGGAGAAACTGGGAATTGATTACGAGATGAAGATCATTTCCGCACACAGAGAACCGGATGTCTTTTTTGAATATGCAAAAACAGCAGAGGAAAAAGGCTTTAAAGTAATCATCGCAGGTGCAGGAATGGCAGCTCATCTGCCGGGAATGTGCGCAGCAATCTTCCCGATGCCGGTTATCGGAATTCCTATGCACACCACTTCTCTGGGAGGAAGAGATTCCCTTTATTCTATCGTACAGATGCCGTCAGGAATCCCGGTTGCAACAGTTGCTATCAATGGAGGAGCAAACGCCGGACTTCTGGCAGCTAAGATACTTGCAACATCAGATAAGGAACTTCTTGCAAAATTAAAAGCTTACAGCCAGGAATTAAAAGAACAGGTGGAAGCAAAAGACGCAAGATTACAGGAAGTCGGATATAAAAATTACTAAGATAAAATGAGGATAACTCAGATCCATAAACAGGATCAGGGGTAAAAACGGAGGATTATCATGGATTACAAGACCGCTGGAGTAGATATTGAAGCAGGATATAAATCAGTAGAGCTGATGAAAGAGCATGTAAAGAGAACCATGCGTGAAGAAGTGCTGGGAGGACTGGGAGGATTTTCCGGTGCCTTTTCTCTTGCTAAGATTAAAGAAATGGAAGAACCGGTATTATTATCAGGTACAGACGGATGTGGAACTAAAGTAAAACTTGCTATGGTTATGGACAAGCATGACACCATCGGCATTGATGCAGTTGCCATGTGCGTTAATGATATTGCATGTGCAGGTGGAGAACCATTATTCTTCCTTGATTATATTGCATGTGGTAAGAATTATCCGGAAAAGATCGCAGCTATCGTAGGCGGTGTGGCAGAAGGCTGTGTACAGTCAGATGCAGCTCTGATCGGCGGTGAGACAGCAGAGCATCCGGGACTGATGCCGGAAGACGAATATGACCTGGCTGGTTTCGCAGTAGGTGTCTGCGATAAAAAAGAGATGATCACAGGAGAAGATTTAAAAGCCGGAGATGTCCTGATCGGTATGGCTTCCACTGGCGTTCACAGCAACGGTTTCTCACTTGTCCGTAAAGTATTTGATATGACAAAAGAATCCCTTGATACTTACTATGATGAACTTGGAACAACACTTGGTGAAGCTCTTCTTGCCCCGACAAGAATCTATGTAAAAGCATTAAAGAGCATCAAAAATGCAGGTGTCCGCGTACATGCATGCAGCCATATCACAGGTGGCGGTTTCTATGAAAACATTCCGCGTATGCTCAAAGATGGTACACGTGCAGTAGTAGAGAAGAACAGCTATCCGGTACTTCCAATCTTCAAACTTCTTGCAGAGAAAGGTAACATTGAAGAACAGATGATGTACAACACCTACAACATGGGACTCGGAATGGTTCTTGCCGTAGATGCAGCAGATGTTGATAAAACAATGGAAGCAATTAAAGCAGCAGGCGATACTCCATATGTAGTCGGACGTATCGAAGCAGGTGAAAAAGGAGTGACTTTATGTTAAAAGTCGGTGTACTGGTTTCAGGAGGCGGCACAAATCTGCAGGCCATCCTGGATGCCATTGACAGTGGAAAGATCACAAATGCAGAAATATCTCTGGTCATCAGCAACAATCCAAATGCCTATGCGCTGGAGAGAGCGAAGAACCATAACATAGAAGCCGTATGTATTTCTCCGAAACAGTATGAAAGCAGAGAAGAATTCCACAAAGCACTTCTGGAAAAGCTGAAAGAGAGTGGCGTGGAGCTTATCGTTCTGGCAGGATTCCTCGTAGCAATTCCGCCGATGATCGTGGAAGCATATCCAAATAAGATCATTAATATCCATCCGTCACTGATTCCGTCTTTCTGCGGAGTTGGTTATTACGGACTTCATGTGCATGAGAAAGCGTTAGCAAGAGGGGTTCGTGTTACAGGTGCTACGGTACATTTCGTTGATACTGGCACAGATACCGGTCCGATTATTCTTCAGAAAGCAGTGAAGATTAAATCTGATGACACTCCGGAAGTTCTCCAGAGACGTGTTATGGAGAAAGCAGAGTGGAAAATCCTTCCTAAGGCAATCAATCTCATTGCCAATGGCAAGGTGAAGGTTGTGGATGGAAGAGTGGAAATAGAAGAATACGATACGGAAGAGTAGATACAAAAAGGAGCGGCAAGATAAAATGAAAGTCTTAATTGTAGGCAGCGGCGGCAGAGAACATGCGATTGCATGGAGTGTTTCAAAAAGCCCGAAAGTAGATAAAATTTATTGTGCACCTGGAAATGCAGGAATTGCAGAGCTTGCAGAATGTGTAGATATCGGTGCAATGGAATTTGAGAAACTTGCTGATTTTGCACAGGAAAAAGAAATCGATCTTACGATCATTGGCATGGATGATCCGCTGGTCGGTGGTGTCGTAGATGTATTTGAGTCCCGCGGTCTGAAAGTATTCGGACCAAGAAAGAACGCTGCAATCCTTGAGGGATCTAAAGCTTTCTCAAAAGATTTAATGAAGAAATACAATATCCCGACAGCAGCATATGAGAATTTCGATGATCCTGAGAAAGCACTGGAATATCTCCGCACGGAAGCCAGATTTCCCATTGTTCTGAAAGCAGATGGTCTTGCACTCGGCAAGGGAGTGCTGATCTGCAAGGATTTGAAAGAGGCAGAAGACGGCGTAAAAGAGATCATGGAAGATAAGAAATTCGGAAATGCCGGAAATACCATGGTCATCGAAGAATTTATGACAGGACGTGAAGTCTCTGTGTTATCATTTGTAGATGGAAAAACTATCCGTACAATGACATCCGCACAGGATCACAAACGTGCTCAGGACGGTGATCAGGGATTGAATACTGGCGGAATGGGAACTTTCTCCCCAAGTCCGTTCTATACAGAAGAAGTAGATGAATTCTGCCGGAAATATGTATATCAGCCGACAGTAGATGCAATGGCTGCAGAAGGACGCCCGTTTAAGGGAATCATTTTCTTTGGTCTTATGCTTACACCGGATGGTCCGAAGGTTCTGGAGTATAATGCCCGTTTTGGCGATCCGGAAGCGCAGGTTGTTCTTCCTCGTATGAAGAACGATATCATCGAAGTGATGGAAGCCTGTGTAAACGGAACTCTGGATCAGATAAATCTTCAGTTTGAGGATAATGCGGCAGTATGTGTAGTCCTTGCAAGTGACGGATATCCTGTGAAATATGAAAAAGGTATTCCGATGTACGGATTTGAGAACTTCAAAGGTAAGGATGGTTATTATTGTTTCCATGCAGGAACCAAATTAAAAGATGGTCAGATCGTAACCAACGGAGGTCGTGTCCTGGGAATCACAGCTACAGGAAAAGACCTGAAGGAAGCAAGAAAAAATGCCTATGAAGCCACAGAGTGGATCACATTTGCAAATAAATATATGCGCCATGATATTGGAAAAGCAATTGATGAAGCATAAAAAATATTGATGTTTAAAAATAAACAGGAGACAAGGCTGGGATAAAAGTCCCATTCTTGTCTCCTGTTTTATGGTTGGCAGATACTTCTTCTGTCCAAAATGATCTCGATGTAATATTTTTTGAAAGAACGATAGAATCCACATAAATTATTTTGCATAAATAATACGAGCGATTTCCTTTACTTTTCATGCAATCTGTTATAAAATAGAAAAGTGCTGTAAAGCAAAGTTACAGATTGAGATGAATTGTAACGTAGCAGAAACAGCAAGGAGAAAGTTACTGTTCAGCATATGCACAGTAATGGGAGAAATATTATGAACAGGAAAAGTCAGAAAGAGATTCAGGTGACGACACATATGGTGCGCCAGTTTCTGCAGGAGAATGAAGATACCGGTTATCGGGATTTTCACAGCAATCTTCTGCCGGGTGTGGACAATGTTATGGGAATCAGACTTCCGGTGTTGCGAAAATTTGCAAAGCAGCTTTCTGGTATGGACTGGCAGGAATGGTTTGAACAGGCGGATGACCAGTGGTATGAAGAAACGATGCTTCGCGGATTGGTGAGTGCTTATGCAAAGATGGAATGCAAAGAACGCTTAACATATGTGGCAAAATTTGTGCCGGACATTAATAACTGGGCAGTATGCGATTGCTTTTGCAGTACATTAAAAGATGCAGATAAATACCAGACAGAATACTGGGATTTTATTGAAACGTATTTTACTTCGAATAAAGAATACGAAGCAAGATTTGCGGCAGTCATGCTTCTGGGACATTTTGTGAAGCGTGAATATTTGAAAGAGAGTATCAGACGTCTGGAGAGTATCACTCAGCAGGGATATTATACAAAGATGGCAGTGGCGTGGGCAGTATCTGTATATTTTGCGGCATTTCCGGATGAGATGCTGACATACTTGCAGGACGGTCACAAACTGGATGAATTTACATATAAGAAATCACTACAGAAGATCACAGAGTCTTATCGTGTTGATAAGGAAATGAAAAAGATCATAAAAGAAATGAGACAGAGAGGATAAAATAATGGGAATCAGCAAAGAAGAAGCAATCAAGGAATTACAGAACAGAGAGACAGTATTTGTTGCATACTCACAGGCTACCAAACTGCCATATGTGAAATGTGACGAAGAGACTTATAATGACCAGGCATGGATTTTTTCCACAGAAGAAGGAATCAAAGAATTCGGCAAAAAAATGCTGGAAGAAAAGGTTCTTCTTATGGGTATGAAATTTACCAAGAAGGATTATCCCAGATTATATGGAACTTTCTATGCAATTGGCGTAAATACAGTTGTATGGGTAGATGGTGAAGATAAAATTGAGATTGATCTTCCGGATGTTGCAAAACAGGCAGATATGAGCAAGATTGAGCCGACTAAGAGACCGCTTCTGAATCCTACACTGGAGCTTTCCGGCATTTACTTTATGCAGGAACTCCGCCGTCCGGTAGAGAAGGATCAGCATGGAAATCTTCGTGAGCTTGAGGAAGAACTGATCGTAAACCTGAAGAAATCCGAATATCTGGTTGCTATGAATGTAGATCCTGAAGATCCTAAGAAGATCAATATTCCGTATCTCAAAAATAAAAAAGAAGAAATTCTCCAGCCTGTATTTACAGACGTTATGGAACTTGAGAAGTTTACAAAAGGTCAGAAGCTGCGTATTGCGAAAGTACCGTTTGCAAAACTTCCGGAGCTGTTAATCGATAAGGCAATGGCTTATGCAGTTAATCCATTAGGCTTTAACCTTGTTCTGAACAGAGAACAGCTCAATAAGATCATTGGCTTAAAATAATCAAGTCATGTAGATGAAATTCAGTTGACAGAAAGAAGATAAAGGGTGTGCATGCTGTGTGAGAACATGGCAGTACACCCCTTTTTGTTTTGAAAAATAATACAGCAATACGTCTTTCTGTTGCAAAAAATGTTGGTTTGTGCTAGGATATGTGTAACACAAAAAGGAGAAGAAAACGTATGATGATAGAAATAGATTTCAGCAGTGATGAAGCCATTTACATCCAGCTGACCAATCAGATCATCATGGGGATTGCTACGTCAAGACTGCAGGAGGGAGATACACTGCCATCAGTGAGACAGCTTGCAGATACAGTTGGGATAAATATGCATACAGTAAATAAAGCATATTCACTGTTGCGACAGGAGGGATTTGTCACTATCGACCGCAGACGTGGTGCAGTGATTTCCATTGATGTAAATAAAAGAAAAGCCTTAGAAGAACTAAAGCAGAATCTTATGGTAGCTCTTGCCAGAGGATGCTGTAAGAGTGTGACCAGAGAGGAAGTACATCAGCTTATTGATGAGATTTTTGATGAATATAATAAAGACAGATAGGAGGATTTTTAAGTGATCGATAATATTGATATTAGTGATTAAATGTGTTGAAATATGCTCATGGAGGTATTGCTATGAACACATCGAAAACACATCGAATATCACTAATTATAAAACAAAAGATTTTGCTGAATTATTAGGTGTCTCTGTGAAAACATTACAGCGTTGGGACAGGG
>OGZV01000887.1_pt1 | contig 30576 bp, 29 predicted proteins | sample 1576861 | NCBI WGS metagenome assembly OGZV01 (sample SAMEA3541501, study PRJEB24748) | human gut metagenome | biome: human gut; feature: human-associated habitat; material: faeces | place: China | collected 2012
AAACTACATTAGGTATACGCCAGAGAAGTTTTTCAAGAGTCTTGGAATCTGAATCGCTCTCTATAAATATGTATCCTGCAAATAAAATGTCATCGTCAAGATGCCAAGAACCTTCATATATGAAAAAGAAAAAATATATATCATTACACATCTGCAGAAGGGGCTAAAGACATATTAGTAAATCAGACATTAAGATTTTCTGATAGATATTTTCTTAATGATTATAGTGAGGGGAAATATGTATTTGAATTGTGCGTTCAACACATAGAAGAAATGCTTGATCCGGGAGAATTTAGAGATTCAATAAAAGCATATTTGGAGCAACGCATAAAGAATCCACAAATAGATTGTTTTTATGTATATCAATGTTCTTTTTCAACCAATAAAGACAGCCTTTGTATGTGGAATTATTATACTAAAAGTGACAGTATAAAGGGGTTTAATCTTAAATTTGATAAAATGGAAGATTACGATTTGTTGAAAATAAAATCTAAAGATGGATTCGGCAAATTAAAAGTATATTCTGGCAAAGTGATATATGATACAGATAAACAAATAAGCACGCTTAAAGATGTATTAAATCAATTTGAAAAATTTACTAGAAGAAGCGGTTTGTCAGCTGATATGATAGCAAAATATGCAGTAGATAAAATTGCACATATAGGTGAATTCTTTAAAAAATCGTGTTTCAGGGTAGAGGAGGAGTACAGAGTAAGTATTAGCCCAGTTCTGAATGATGATGGAACTTTTATGACAATAGATTATGAAAGAAAATTTAGAGAGAAAAATGGATTATTCATTCCATACATAGATATTGAATTTAATTCTGAATTGTTAGTTGGTATTACTATGTCACCAACATTGAATCCTGATGATACGATTCAAGGCATTCTATCATTAACAAAAAATAAATATCATAATATTACAAAGGATTCAATTGTTCCATCGGAGATTCCTATAAGGTATTAAGCGAGGGACAAGATGAAATTTACAATGGCTTATTGAAATAAATTTAGATACAAGCTTTAAATGAAATTTATAAGCACTGTGGTGGTAAAAAACCTAGAATACAAGTGGTTGGACTTAAAGCTATGCAAATGCTAATATAAGAATGTAGGAACTTTGAACTGCCAGCTCTTTTTCTCGAAGACAAATGATTTTTTAAGCTGCTATCTTCACTGTCAGGCAGCAAGGAGCGTACATACAATAGAAACTTATCGTGATGGACTCACTGTATTCCGGAGATACATTACAAATGTACGGAAAATATCCATAAAAAAGTTTCTGTTTACTGATTGCACCAGTGAACTTATGCTGGATTATCTGGGATATTTGAACAGCCAGGGATGCGAAGCTTCTACCTGCAAAAACCGGCTTGCTGCACTAAGGGCCTATCTGTGGTATGCGTCGGATATGGATATCTCTCTTCAGTCGATAGCGTTATCTGCATCTCATGTACCCTTTTTGAAGGAGCCAAAAAAGGAAAAACAGATCATTCAGGACGAGGATATGAAAGCCTTGCTTGCAGCTCCTCCAGATACACAAAAAGGAAACCGTGACAGGATGATCATGATTCTCCTGTATGATACAGCGATTCGCATAGCGGAGCTTCTTGAACTTAAGATATCATCCCTGAAACTTACATCCGTTCCAAGCATTCACATACATGGAAAAGATGATAAGGAACGTTCCGTATCCATTACAGATGCAACAGTATCTCATTTAAAAAAGTATTTAAGACAGTTTCATCCGGAAATGCTTCCTGATCAACCCTTATTCTATACGAAAATCAAAGGAAGTATTGCTCCGATGTCCCCTGGAAATGTCTCAAGAATCATCAATAAGTATGCGGATGCGATCAGGTCAGAACACCCAAATCTCCCGAAACATCTGCATTGCCATATGTTCCGGCGTATCAGGGCAACTGGTTTATACCGAAACGGTGTTGAACTGGAGATGATATCTGTAATTCTTGGACATTCATCTACTGAAACAACCAGGATTTACGCAACTCCATCCATTGAAATGCTTGAAGAAGCAATGAATACTGCTAATTCTACGATTCCAGATGAGACTCCGAAATGGGAAGAAAATGAGGATGAACTTGCTCGCATCTATGGATTGAGATAACATTTTTATAAGCCGCATACCAGATAAATCTTTGCTACGCCAGAGAAATCACCTAACAGAGCTGTTGCAACGCAGAAAGCGTTGCCTGGATAATGGTGGCATCTGCATCATTGCTGATAGCCAGCATGACACCATGGTATTCAAGACGGATTGCAACAGAATTCGCTCCATTTTTAGCACTTACTGCTTTTGTTTCAGGCAGTTCATTGTAGTGAATTGGTACAACTTCCTGTTTCGCTGCAACTTTTGGGACAGATACAGGTACATCAGATGCTTTCATGCGCAGCCTTTTGATGTTGTAATAAAAAGAGCTTGTAGATATGCCATTCTGATGGCACCATGCATGGTCTGATAAGCCACTAACGCGGCATTGCTGGATGCAATCCATCCAGTATTTATCTTTTTGAGCTTTTGTCATTGATAAAATCCTCCAAAAATATTTGGAGTAAAATGATTCAAAAGTTTGATATAAATAGCAGCGAAATGCTACAACTTTTGTCGTTCAAGATTAGAACTTAGAGTAATTTACTCCAACTATCCTAATCTTACGACAGAAACAGTCAATTGGCACTACGGTGGATTATGTAGCGCTTACAGAGCATTCATCTGACGTTCCATTCCACGCTTGTGATCACAGAACCACCATGCACTTCCAAGCTGAACTTTTCCTCGGATGTTCTGGGTGTTACTTTGATAATTTCCCACCATTGCCGCAAGCACATCTGCGTCTTTTGCATAAGATGCCAATATCGCAGGTAAGTAGGTTTCTTTCATTGCATTTTCCTTCCGTATAAAAATCACGATGGATCACCGATAACTATTCTTTGCTCTTTTGTGAACTCTACTCAATAATAGAGTAAAGAAATAACTGCAAGAGTTATCATTGGTTCTCAGAACCTTTACGGCCATCTTGCCCTGCTCCAGTTGCTCACCAACGAAAATAGGAATCAGATACTCTGCTTTCAGAGGATTACCCGGTACATCCTTCTCGTAGTCGCTGGTGGTATTGGTTTTGGGACGATTATTGCTGCCTTTCGTTCTGGGTGCTCAACAGTATCGTTTATACTTAATTTCTTTTAACCTATCAAGGAAATAATTGAAATAATAAAGAACCGTTTCATCTTTCAGCAATAATAAAATAACTGCGTATATCACAGTCCCACCAACTCCCAATAGCAAGAAAGATAATATTCCATATTCAAAACTTCTTTGTAGAATAAACAAAATAAAAAACATTATTGTAGACGCTATACAATAATTTTTAGATTGTACAATTATTTTTTTAATAGATATATATTTACCTTTAACAACATAAATCAACAAGACAAAAACTACAACAAATTCAGCAATTGATGTTGTAATTGCCGCACCAACCGCACCAAATTTTCTTATTAATATAAAATTAGAAAAGAAATTCACAAGCGCCGCACTAAAAGTTGCAATAGTTGTGTATTTTTCCCTTCCAATCGAAACAAAAAGTTGGTTTCCAAATATTTCACTAAACCCCGATAATAGAAACCTAACAGACATTATTCTTAATAACAATGGAACCTCATAAAAGCCTCCTCCCAAGAACCAAGAACACAAATTGGGTGAAAGAACCAAGAAAAATGCTGTTAGTGGTAAGCCAATTAGCCATACATAATTACTTGCTAAATATATATTGTTCTTTAATTTGTCTTCATTGCCCATGGCATGTTCATAACTATTTCTAGAAGAAAAAATAGGAGAAATAACTGTTATCAAAAGCAATGCTATGCTATTTAGCTTATACGCTTGTTCATAACAACCGTTCTCATAATCAGGAGAAACAGCTAAAAATCCTATCATTGTTTTATCTAAAACAGAATAAATCGTAACTGCTAATGCCGGCAAAAAGATAACTATCGCTGGTTTAATATGCTTCTTTAATTCTACGTCTCGAAAAGTAATTTTTGTGCAATCTCTGAGTACAGATGGCCATAAAACAAGATTTGACAACATTACTGAAATCGATAAGCAAAGTGCATAAATCCACGTGTCATTTTCTGTTTTTACAAACAAAAACACTCCTATCAATCCCATAATTTTTAGAATAATAGATCTAATCGCAATTGCTCTAAAATTTTCTAATCCTTGATAATAAAAATTGATATCAAACGGAACTGCAATTAATTGTATTGAAAGAGCAACTATAATTAGAGTATATTTTTCTCCAAATATGCCAAAAAACAATGCAATGAATAATATTAAAATGGCAATGAAGGTTGTAATACTTCTTACAATTGAAATTTCTGCCAAGACCTTCGTTCTTTTCATTGGATCATTACGATATTTTGAAATCTCACGTTGTCCATATGTATTAAAACCTAAATTAGCAAATAATATAAAGTATGTAATTATAGAAAACGAGAAACTATATTGACCATTTCCATTCTCTCGAAGAACCCTCGCAATATAAGGAGTTGTCACCATCGGTATAATAAGAGTAAGTATTTGACTTATAAAATTATAGATGTAGTTAACTTTTAAACTTAATTTACTATTCATTTTCTTTTCCTCAATCTATAAAGTTTATAAAGTCCAGATAACAATACTGATGGAGTAATATAGCATGGAAATGTAGCAAGCCAAAACCATAAACTATTTTTTAAATTATTGTAATGTGACTTATTAATTTTTTGCTTAACACCTATTGCCTTCAGTATTAATGTAAATTTAAAAATAAAATAACCAAAACTCCTACTATAAATCTTCCGTATTTCCTTATTTGATAAATTTGGAAGTGCAATTTTATATAAAGCAATAATTCCGTTTACAAAAACAGTATAGAAATCATAGTTGGCCGCAGACGTATCTCCATTAAATGAAAACGGATTATAAAAGTATACTGAATAGCGCATTTTTTCATTTTTGTGAATTACGTTAATAGCTAAGAATGATTGATATAAATTGGTTTCATAGTTTATATTGTTTTCTAACACTTTATGTAAGATTTCAGAATTAAAAATCATTATGGACATAAATGTGATATGAGGGCCTAATAGTAACAAAAATTTATCCATATCACTTATTCCAAAACTGCAATACTCTTTACCTTCTGATTTTTTCATCATTTCTTTAGATGATAATGCAACAAATGAGAACTCGTTTTTTTTCAGAAATGGAAGGACTTTCTCAAAAAAATCATCATTTAAATAGTCATCGTCACCAAGAAGCAAGGAATATTTTCCTTGGCCAAGAGACAACACGCGCTTAAAATTAGCATCTGGTCCTATATTTTCTCTATTTCTAAAATATTTGATTTTATCAATATTATTATTCTTAATATATTCTGTAACCCTTTTGTAAGTATCATCAGTTGACGCATTATCAGAAATAATTATTTCAAAATCGTATTCTTGATGTTCGCAAATATGTTGAAGATTATTCATCAAATATTCACATCTATTATACGTTGGAATACATATAGATAAAACAGGCATTAAATCGTCCTCCTTGATTTTCTATATCGATAATACGTTATAGGCAGGTAAAATAAAAACAAAACAATTCTCTTAATTCTAGCTGCAATTACATGCATAATGTTATGTCTTTTAAAAGTAGATAGATTATTTCCATGTCTTCTATACGTCATTAAAATATCTTTTTCAAGATAACAATTTTTAAAAAAAGACACACAAAACATTATCCAACTATCGAACCCAAATCTAAAAGGGATGAGGTATTCTTTTGCTCTTTTTCGGAACGCAAACATACATCCCCAAAAATGAAAATACAAGAGATTATCAAAGAATTTATTTGAAACAGATAAATAATCAAACAAAGAAATATGCAGAATATCGTTAATATCTGCGCCAGACACCTTTGAATTATGAAAAACCAAATCAATCTCTGGATTATCCTGAAAAGCATTGCAAATTTTGCTAACCTTTTGGCTATCCCAAACATCATCTTGATCAGCTATAAAAATAATATCCCCATTTGTCATACTAATTAGTCTTTCAAGATTATTTGTTGTTCCTAGTTTTTGACTCTTAACAAGCTTTATGTGTGGAAACTTATCTAAATACTCATCAATAATAGAGATAGTGTTATCAGTAGAGCCATCATCCCCAATAATCAATTCATCATTTTCTGTAATGTTTGTTATTATTGAATCCAATTGCTCCCTTATATATTTTTCGCCATTGTATGATGTCATGACGACAGAAATCTTATTTATTTTATCATTCATTTTGTCACCTCAAAAAATAATGTGATTATTAGGCAATGCAATCACAACTGAATACATAATTGCCAATGCCGTAATGCCAAGATAGAAATAATTCTGATTTTTGATTCTTTTTTTCTCTAAAGTGCTTTGTTTTACAAAACTATTGCTCGTTATCAGTAATTGAGGTATGCAAAAATAATAAGAAATTCTTACCATATCCTCGACAATGGTTGTTGACGCAACAAATAAAACTACCGCAAGCGAACACGCAACTAAAACATCGTTTATCACTGTTGAACTTTTACTATATCGAAAAATAAGGTAAGCGGCTATTAATGTATTTACTAACAAAGGAGCTATCCATACATTTCCTTCTGTAGTATATAAATTAAGTGCATATAAATTACTGTATTTAGATCCTACCGGTAAATAGTCAAGCAAGAACAAAAAACTTTTAGGCATCAAAATCAATGCAAGTGTTATTCCAATCATAAAAATATAAACTATTCGCTTATCTATTTTAAAATATCTAAAAATCATAAAAAATACTATAACGACACCTATTGGAACAATTGCTATTGAGTGGATAAAAACGGATAATACACTCCAAAATATAAATCCGCTATATTTTTTCCACCAGTTCTTTTTGTTAAAATTACTCAAAAACGAATTTATTGCAAATGCCATCAAACTCATTGAAAAACATTGTCTTATTAAATAAAATCCAAATGGATAAATAAAAGCAACAAACATTAAATGAGCTATCATTTTATTGTGGCAATGATTCAAAAGCAATCTTTCAAAAGCAAAAACAAAAATAGCAGACATTACAATTATATAGATTCTAAAACTATTAAAACCAAGAAAACTAATGGCTTTCATAATACCTATAAAAAGTGGAGATGTATATTCTGCAATTATGCTACCTTTCAATGATGACCAGTTGCTACTTGTTACTATTTCAAACATTCCTTTATAAACTTCTCTTGTATCATTTAACCCCTGGTCAAAACTTCTAAACGCTAATCCGAAAAACAAAAGAATGCCTATGGTTATGCAATATTGTTTTCTTTTAACATTCATTTTATCAAGAGTAAATATACTGAAATATACGAAGCAAAAGAAAACTATGTATATTACACTAGTAAACGTATCAATCATATAAACAACTCCTAATCATTTTTTCAAAACGCGTTTCTTATATTTTTCATATTTTGTAAGTCGAACTTTTTTGTAGTATAGTCCCGCAAAAAAGCACATTAAATTCTTTGGAACAATATGAATAATCATATAAATAAACTTACTTTTCTTCGTAGCTATGACAGGAGAAAATTGTGGAACATCCATCGAATATCTATTAAAATAATTGCTCAAAACATGATTATTATTTAAAATCCAAGCTCTACCGTACACTAAAAATATGCTTGTAAAATGAATTATTGCTGGATTATTTCTTGCATATTCTATTTCTTTATCGGAATAAGAGTTGTAGGGTTTTCTTAAATAATAAATCTGTTTTTTTGTCAAACAAGAAGGAACCGATGTTAAATTATATTTCAAATCTACTACCTTAATTCTTTTTCTACAAACAACGTTTAACACTGTCTGTTCAGAAAAAAATACAAATCCTTTTTTTTCTTTTAGATAATTAGAAATTGATTGTTCTATCCCCATCCTTCTCCAATTATACAAATTGAAAAGCATAACTCCGGAATTACAATATACATCCTCTTCATCAGTTAAACCAAAGTAGTCATAATACTCTTTACTAATAAAATCTTTGACTGCTGCCACGGCATAATTATCAAGATTCATATGATAAAAATCATGCAAATTCTCACACACCACAGTGTCACTATCCAAATACAAAACTCTTTTGACTGAACTAGGCAGCAATTTTCCTAAAAGCAATTTGCAAAAAGAATCAATCCCCCATTTACCTTCATAGTCATCAAAAGTCAAATCAAATCTGTCTTTTAGATTTGAAATATTTATTATTTCTACATTATCTCTGTTAAACCCAAATTTTTTGAGCAAACCTTTAACATTTTCCAAACTTTCATATGAAAAATCTTTCGAAAGAATATATACATATATATCATCTTCATTTAAATTATTTTCAATTAATGAACATAATGATACTAAACATATTTTTGAAAAAAATTCTGAACTTTGATACGCAATTACCATCATCTCTCTAACCTCTTAAAAACTGTTTAATAATCTACATTTAGTTTATCCATTTTTCTAAATATCTTCTTATTGCATCTTTCCTTGTTTGGAGTAGTTCAAATCCATTCTCCAACAATTTGCTCTTATCCAATCTACTATTAATTTGACGCGCAGCTTTACTTAATCCGAATTTCTCTTTGGTTACTGTAATTTCTTTATTGTTAACCCATACTGATTATAGACGTCACACCCGCTAATATAACCACCTTCGTTCGTAGCATGATAGTAACTTTCTGTTTCACACATATCCGCTAAAAATCATCTTCGATAGTTGAAGGGTTTGTAGCATAAAATTGACTGAGCACCACACCCAGGCGTTAAAAGCTTTCTATTTTCACTTGAATAAGTCCTTTTCTTATTACAATTACATGCTATAATACAATTTGCACAGCATCAGCCGTTTGTTCATATGGAAAATCAGGATTATAACCAATTAATAAGTTCTAAACTTCTAAACTATTGCAAACATTAAAACCATTTAATTCAAACTCTTCAACCAAGTTTTCAGATCCCCAAATATAAATGTTGCTTATATTGTGCTTTTTAGTATGTAATACAGCAATGTATCCTTAAGTCAGAACTTCTTCAAGTTTACAATCCCCATGTTTATTAACCGATTGTAAATTTGTTTTTACGTCTTAGTTGAATTGTTTGTTGCAAAATATACATACCAAGATTTCTAAAATACTTGATATTTTCATTCTAAAGCAAAAATAGCTACATCGATTGAATTTTTATCTATTGTTATCAAAATTCCTTCATTGACCTCCTTTTTAGTAGCATATTTATCTTTTATTTACGTTAAAAACTAAATCCCTAATACCATCTTCAAATGTATATTTAGGGATATATCCAGTATCGTTAACCAAGTTTGAGATGTCAGCTTCCAAGTGCATTACTTGATTTGGATAATAATCTATTTCCCCAAAACCAATTTCGCATTCGGGATTAACAATTTCTTTTACAGCTAAAACATACTCTTTTAAAGTTCTTGTTTTACCATTGCCTAAACAATAAATTGAGCCATTTTTTCCATTTGCAGCAACCAATAAAAATGCTCTTGCAGCATCTTTTGAGTATATATAGTCCCATATTTGATCACATTTTGTTGTTTTAAACTTTTCACCTTTTTTTAGCGAAGCTATCAGTGAAGAAATCAAGGTATATTCTCCATCAAAAGGTCCAAACAATGAAACTATCCTACACCATTCATGTCGCATTCCTAAATTATTGCAAAGTAGTCTTGACATCTGGCATGCTTGTAATTTTGCAATTCCATAACCATTATCAGGATTGCATGGAGCATAAGGATGTAGAATTCCATCGATATGCCCAAATTCACTTTGAGACCCTGCGCCTATAAAGACTCTACAATTTAAAAATTTAGCAAGATTAACTGCATCAAGAGTATATTTCACATTACTGTTTTGTAAGTATAAGTCTTGCCTAGATTCGCCATATGTTCCATCCCACCCAAAGTGATAAAAAACATCGTAATCATGCCTTAAGACTTTTTCTAAAGTGAGCAACTCATCTAGATTACATTCAACAACTTTTACTAACTGGCTCTTTGGCAGATGGTCTATTCTTTTCGAACTTTTTCGACAAACAGCTGTAACACTTATACCATTCTTTATACATTCATTAATTAATGCGATTCCAACAGCACCAGTTGGACCGGTAATAATAACATTTTTTATTTTCATAATTTACTTATTGAACAATGGATTTCCATCATTCAGCATAGGAATAACCATAATTTCTTCAAGTTCTTCTCTAGGAAGGAATGGTGCTAAATCCTCTAGAGGTGGTGACACTAAAGTTCCATCTGGATATTTTTTTGTCGCAGATTTTGGTTCAAATACTTGTTCTCTATCAACAAAGACTTCTACAATGCAATAACCCTCTTTGCTTAAAATATCATCTAATTTCATCATTTCATCATTGTTTGAAATTGAAACATAAGGTATGCCATATGCATTTGAAATTTTCTCCATAGAAGGAAATGAGATGTCAAAACTGTCACGTGGTCCAACACCAAATTTTGAGTGTTCTGGAAACAAGTTACTTTCTGTTTGTCTCATAGAGTGATAACCTTCATTGTTGATTACAAATATTTTAATTGGTAGTTTATGATGAACGATAGTTTGTAACTCTTGCAAATTCATTTGAATCGAGCCATCACCTGACAAACATATAATCTCTTTATTTGTTGCAAATGCAGCACCAATTGCTGCAGGTAAATCATACCCCATTGAAGCAGCGCCACTATTAATAATAAACCTTTGACCTTTTTTAATTTCATAACCGTGGCTACCAACAACACACGCACTACCATTACCTACAACTGTAATTTTGTTTTCTGGTAATCTCTTACTTAATTCCTTAATAAAGCAATAGACATTAGCTAAAGGAGCTTTTGCATAGTGTTTTGGTAATACTACAGGATAATTCTTCTTCCAGCCTTGACATCTTTCATTCCAAACTACATTTGGTTTCAACGGCATACCATTTAGTTTTGTAACTAATTTAGTTAAGAATTTTTTTGCATCAGCTTGAATTGGCATCTCAACATGAATAGATGGTTTTGTTAATTCTCCCTTATCAATATCTATCATAATTACAAATGATTCTCTTGCCCATTTTGTCTTATCATAGCCAACTTGTCTTACACCAAGTCTTGATCCTACCGAAAGAAGTAAATCACTATTTTGAACTGCCCAGTTGCCTGGTCTATCACCCATTAACCCTGCACGACCAACATATAGGTTATGTGTATCCTCAATTAAATCAATACTATCCCACCCCGTAACAACTGGAATATTTAATAAATTAACAGCGTCCATAAATTCTTTGTGAGCTTCTGCAATTCTAATACCATTCCCCGCATTAAAAACAGGTCTATCTGCTTTCTTTACTAATTCAATTACTTTTTCAATTGTAGCATCATCAACATCGTACACATTCTCTTCGTATCCTTCTTTTAGCGGATCAAAGTGAACAAAATCACTTTCTTCCATCATTGCACTTTGAATATCAAGTGGTACGTCTAGCCATACCGGACCCGGTCTACCTTCTTTTGCTAGATATAGTGCTTTTTCAAGATGATACATTGCCATTTTTGCGTCGCTAAGCATTTCAGCATATTTTGTCATGGGAGCGACTACTCTAGTAATATCAAATTCTTGATCACCCATTGCACGAATTGGAACCCCCGCTGCCCTAGCAGTAGTCGCATAACGTACTTGACCAGAAATAATTAACATTGGTATTGAGTCCAGCCATGCCCCAACTACACCTGTCAACGTGTTTGTTCCGCCAGGACCTGTAGTAACGCAGACAAGCGGGATTTGTTTATGTAATCTTGCATATGCTTCCGCGGCGATAGCGGCAGATTGTTCGTGTTGAACAAAGATACATGTCATACCATCAGTATGAGCAAAAGCATCATCAAGATGCATTGCACCACCACCAGGCACAGTAAAATCCATTATTATGCCGTTTTTAACTAAAAATTCTCCATAATAATCAGATACTCTTTTTTTCATGCAATTATCTCCTATCTATATTCAAAAATTCGTTTATTTCTTTATCCATACATGCACGGATATCGCCATTTTCTACCCAGCACTTAGACCATTCACAAACCTTTTCAATTGCTTTATCTAGATTCCAGTGAGGTTTCCACCCAAATGTTGTTTTTAACTTGGAACAATCAAGCTTTAAGAAGTTAGCTTCATGTGGGCCACCATCATATTTATTAACCCATCTCATGCCCTCTCCCCATTTTGATACAAATACATCTACGATTGCACCAGTTTGATAACAATCAACATCGTCTGGTCCAACGTTATAGTATCCAGCATACTTCTTATCTTCATATTGCATTGCTGCAATCATTAGATATGCATATAAAGGTTCAAGTACATGCTGATATGGACGAGTTGAGAAAGGATTTCTAACTACAATATCTTCATGTTTTACTGCAGCTCTAATGCAATCTGGAATGATTCTATCATTGGCGAAATCTCCTCCACCGATAACATTACCAGCTCTAGCAGTACTTACGGATATACCCAAATCATTAAAGAATGAATTGATATATGAGTGAGTTACAAGTTCAGAGCACGATTTTGAATTTGAATAAGGATCATATCCATCTAATTCTTCGTTTTCTCTATAACCCCAAGCCCATTCTTTATTTAAATAAACTTTATCTGTCGTAACATTTAAGAATGATTTAACAGTTTTAGAATGTCTTACACATTCACAAATATTAACTGTACCCATCACATTTGTTTCATATGTATAAACAGGATTTTTATATGAATCTCTAACAATCGGTTGAGCAGCTAAATGAAGTACAATTTCAGGTTGAGCTACATCAAATGCTTTTTTTAAAGATTCTAAATCTCTGATATCACCTATAATTGAGTGGATATCGTTTTCAATTCCCGCTATCTCAAAAAGAGCTGGATTTGTAGGCGGGTTCAAAGAATAACCAGTAACTTCAGCTCCTGCATTCACAAGCATCTTACATAACCAAGAGCCTTTGAATCCAGTATGGCCTGTTACCAATACCTTTTTTCTTTTGTAAAACTCCAAATCAAACATCAATTAGTCCTCCCATCTAATCCAAGGCGCTTTCCCCTTAGATATTAATTTTTCTAATTGTTCTTTCTCGCGCATGTTATCCATACATTGCCAATATCCCGTATGTTTGTATGACATCAGTTCCCCCATATTTGCTAAAGACTCAAGAGGTTCTTTTTCAAATACAGTTTTATCACCTTCGATATAATTAAAAATCTCAGGATTCAAAACCATATATCCAGCATTGATAGGAGCACCATCAGATATACTCTTTTCCCTGAATGACTTAACAGCATTGTCACCGCCAATATCAAGCACGCCTTTCGACTGGTCTTGAAGAACTGCAGTTAAAGTAGCAATCTTTCCATGGGATTTGTGATATTCCAAAAGCTTGTCAATCTCAACATCGCAAACGCCATCTCCATATGTCATGAAGAAAGGTTCATCTCCAACATATTTTTGGATTCGTTTAATTCTTCCACCAGTCATAGTGTTAAGACCGGTATCAACAACAGTTACCTTCCAAGGCTCACAATGGCTCCGATGAATTGTCATTTCATTCTTTCCATCGTTATAATCGAAAGTAACATCTGAATTAGATAAGAAATAATCAGCAAACCATTTTTTTATATATTCCTGTCTATATCCGGCACAGATAATAAATTCTTTATGTCCGTAATATGCATATTCTTTCATAATGTGCCAAAGAATAGGCATACCACCAATCTCAATCATTGGTTTAGGTTTAAATGTTGATTCTTCAGAAATTCTTGTTCCAAATCCTCCAGCTAATAAAACTACTTTCATTTTTTAGTTCTCCTTTGTTTCTAATTTACAAATATAAGATTCTGGTGTGAGTTCAAAGCCTTTTCCACTAATTTTGCCCGGTAGACATCAATTAAAACTGCAATATCATAACTTATTCTTAGATAATCTCGTGCTACAATATTTATCAATCAAATACTCCTACTATATTTCTTCATCTAGATTTCTTACATCAACTCCATTACGCTATCCTTCCCGCCGCATACTCCTCGGCGGTTAATTTTGCTCTTACTTCCAGCCCTGCCTTTATACGGCGGGGTTCTTTCCAAAGTTCAATTCCAAGTTCAGCGATTCTCTTGTGTCTGTCGATTCGAGTTATATAGGTCTGACAGTTGTTAAGTGGACCTTTTTCGACTATAAGCCTGTCATCTACAATTATTCCGCATGACATTCTGATGCAGTTGTTTTCATCCATCAGCATCTTAAGGATTGCTCTTTCCTCTTCATATATAGGATTAAAGCCTCCTCCTATACGCACAGGAACAACCGTAGTTGGTATTCTCTTAAGCTGTTTTTCAAGTTCATTGGGTAAATTACTTTCGATAAACACATAGCCTGGAAACAACCAGTCTTCTTCAAGATTCCACTTCCCTGAATATCTTTTAAGATACTGATATGTAGGCGCAAAAATATTGACTGCAGCATCTGTACTCAATGCATTCCTGCATTTTTCGATGGCAATCTTCTCTCTGCCTTTTCCAGCCATTACTACATACCACATACATCCTCCTATCAGAACTGATTGACTTTGGATATAATGGCACGCACTATCTGCAACATAATAAATATTATGTTGTAAATATCACAAACCATCTCATGTACTTTACCACAATCAAAATAAAAATACAACAGTTATTGTATCTAATTATATCGAATTTACAATTGAATTGTCGAAAAATCAATTGTAAATATTTTCTATTATCTTGTCTGATTTTTATAAAACACAGTAAATAAGCCTGTTTACAGCAGCTAATATATTCAGAAAATTCATTTACAACATAATATTTATTATGTTGTACTTTTTACAAAACATTTTCTATCCACTACTTTTTTAATTATATAATCACTTTTTACAACCATCTTCATACTGTCCAGCAGCTTTCTATGTTCTTCCCCTGATGATTTCACATATATACGGGTTGTCTCAATATTGCTGTGACCAAGCACATCCACAAGACGTGCTATGTCCTTTTTAATATTGTAGAAGCTTCGGGCAAACAGATGTCTCATATTATGTGGAAATACTTTTGATGGGTCTATTCCTGCTGCCACACTTAACTGCTTCAGCATTTTCCAGATGTTGCACCTGTTTAAAGGGCTTCCGGTTCTTGTTATGAATATGCTGCCCCTCACTATTCCATGTCTGTCTGCATATCTTATGAGTGCATTTCTTAATTGTGACGGATATAATATTCTTCTTAATTTTCCTTTGTTATGAATATCTGCTACGCCCATGATTACAGATTCCAAAGTTACTGATTTAAGTTCACTTATTCTTATTCTGGTACTCCCCAGAGTCTGTATAATAAGTGCAAGCTGTTCATTTCCCATAGAAACAGCCGTATCAATAAGACATTCATATTCACCTTTCGTAAGTTCGCATTCCTCTGAGACAAACATATTTTTCTGTACCTTTATCATCTTCACTTTCATATCACCGTACCCCATAACTTCGAGATAATGATTAACAGATGCAAGAAATGAATTAATGCTGGATATCTTATAATTTCCGGTGTTTTCCAGATAGTATTTATAATCAATAACCATCTGTTTACTTATACATTTGCCATCAGCATACTCATAAAATTTCCGTATATCTCTTATATACTTTTCAACAGTAAGTGTTCCTTTCTCCTCTCTGATAAGCAGTTTTCTATATTCTTTAATATTTTTCTCCGTAACATACAGTTTTCTCATGGTTTTCTCCTCGTATATCCTCATTTTTTATCAACGTTTTTACTTTATAGGATTAGGGTATCAAAAGGTCATAATTTAAAGTTTGCAGGGCATATTGCACAAAGAATGAACTTTTTTATGACTGGGGAGATATTTAGAAAATCTTAGCTTCATGTAAAATTCTTAGCAACCATCAGACACGATGTCTGATGGAAGTGCCACTGAGCCATGGATGGCGAATGGCACTGTTTGCGTGAATAAAGAAAGCCTGCTCATGAAGCTTAGAGTTTCTTAATATCGGACCTCGGAATAAAAAAGGACATTTTTTGTGCAATATGCCGATACAATATTTCAAAACGACCTTTTGACACCCTAATCCTATAAAGCAAAAAAGCCCGCCGGTTAAATTCTTAACCAACGGGCTGTTACTGTTCTTTCATTATTATATTGTTATTATCTTTTATTCCTTGTCTTCTCCATTACATCAAGAGTATGCATCTTACCATATGCATCTCTCTTATGCTTCGGAACTTCTCCTGCTTCAGAATTAAATATACCGACATTCTGACCTTTATTATGCTTTGCTGCACATGCCGGACAATATCTTCCGTATCTTATCTCTGCTCCGCAGTCCTCACATTTGATATAGCTGTCCGAACCGTCAGGAATCTCTATTCTTCCTTCTCTCAGATATCTGTTAATTGTTGATACAGGAACCCCTGTTCCATCTGATATATTAGCTGCATTAGAAGGACCATGGTCTTCTATATATTTCCTCACTTTGCCAAAAGATGTCATTTCCTCTGCTCCACAGTTGTCACACTTAAACACTTCTCCAAATGCATAACGCATAAGTTCACCACACTTTGGACATATCTTGGCACGGTCATATTTAATCAGTGTATCAATCTGGCGCTTTTCCTTTTTCTGCTTTTCTCTTTCCTCAATCTGCCTTAAAGTAGGTTTCATAATCATACCTTCTTTCTTTCAAGTGTATCTCTGAATATATCTCTTCTTTCAGTTTTACCAACTTTATTAATATCTCTTTCTTTATATGTTCCGTCATTCTTAATCTGCTTTTTCTTATAATTCTTATCATCCGGTTCGTCTTCCTGTGTTGTCCTGTCTGCCCTGCCCGGTTCCTTAAGAGCTTTCTCCAGTATCTCCTTATTCTGAAATGCAGAATTGCCATGGTTCATTGATAACATCTGTCTCTGCTTCTGGCTTATATACTGTTCAAGGTTAGCATTACGCACGCCTAACCTGCATCCGTATACTATCTTGTTCTCACCGATAACAACCTTCCTCACAATAATCCCCATAAGACTATAATTCTGATTAAAGTCAGCAAATACAAGTCTTACCGGCATATTAATGACATTGTCCATATCCTCCATGCCAACAAAAGAGAATCCACTCTCACTCACATCTTTAACAATAACATCAACTGCCTTACGGTTAGTCCCTAACTGTGCAACTCCCGAGATACCTATAAACAGCCTGAAAGCCCCTCGTCTGTTAACTTCAAAGCCTTCTCCATTAGCTGTAATCTTATAAAATGTTCCATTATCTTCTCTTATTGAATTAACCGCAACGCCCTTCCATAACATTGGTGGCTTACTGTCCCTTATCATATATACACTTACCATAATACCGCCACCTGAAGAATTAAAGCTTAATATCTTTCCATTAATTCTTATTGGCTCAACCAATACGCTTTGGTTAACTTTTCTGATAACCTTCGATGGAAACTCATATTTCTGTCCATTCATACTTAATTCAATTACCAGGTTATTATCCTCGGGTATGTCCTGTAAAAGCATAGTTATTCTCCATTACACGCAATTAATGATATAATGATAACACATTTACAACAATAAAAAAAGACTCTCATGCCAAACTTGCATGAGAATCTTCTTTCATGATTAATTATTCTTCATCTTCTTCTGGTTCATTCCAGTTATGATATACATTCTGAACATCATCATCTTCATCTAAAAGTCCTAAGATTCTGTTCATCTTCTTAATATCATCCTCAGATGTAAGGTCTACAGTTGTCTGTGGAATCATAGTAACCTCTGCTGAAGCAAATGTTACTCCGGCATCAGCTAATGCCTGATTAACAGCATCAAACTCCTCTGGTGAAGTAAGGATTTCATAACAATCCTCTTCTTCATTGAAATCATCTGCACCAGCGTCAAGAGCTAACATCATAAGCTCATCAGCATCTCCGGTATATTCTTCCTTGTCTACAATCATCTGTCCCTTGTTATCAAACATGAATGATACACAGCCTGGAGTACCAACATTACCGCCACCCTTAGTGAATGCACTACGGATATTAGAAGCTGCTCTGTTTCTGTTATCAGTAAGAGCCTCTACGATAATAGCTGTTCCGTTAGGACCATATCCTTCATATGTAACTGATTCATAGTTAGACATATCATTACTTGCAGCCTTCTTAATAGCTCTGTCAATTGTATCATTAGGCATATTAGCTGCTTTACACTTAGCAACAACCTGTCTTAACTTACTGTTATTATTAACATCCGGACCGCCTTCTTTAACAGCTATCATAAGCTCCTTACCAAGTCTTGTAAAGATTTTACCCTTAGCTGCATCATTGGCTGCCTTCTTATGCGCGATATTCGCAAATTTTGAATGTCCTGACATAAAAATACCTCATTTCAAATTATTGTTGTAACTATTCAGAGCCAGCCTCCAAAATGCTTCGCATTTTGGAGGTGTGGCGTATCCGCCAGATAGAATTTCAAAATCAGATATAGAAATGCAAGCATTTCTAATCTGATTTATGAAATTCTGCCTGGCTCTGAACAGTTACATATTAGCTTTAATCTTCTCAATCATCTCTGCATATTCAGCATCTGTAAGATACTTCTTATCTGGGTTCATAAGGAATACGCCACCCCATTCGAACTCGTCCTTATACTTAGGGCAGAGATGGAAATGAAGGTGATGACCTGTATCACCATATGCACCATAGTTAACCTTATCTGGGTGGAAAGCAGCCATGATAGCTCTTGCTACTCTTGCAACATCCTCAAAGTAAGCAGCTCTCTCTTCTGCAGTTAACTCGTTCATATCACCAACATGCTTCTTATGTGCTACGATACATCTTCCAGGATGACTCTGCTCCTTGAACAGATATACCTTTGATGTCTCAAGCTCACATATCTTAATACCAAACTTAGCTACGAGGTCACCCTCTACACAATATGCACAATTCTGATCTACCATTTTATTTTCTCCCTTCACGTTGCGTTAGAAATATTTTTGTTTCTAATTTAACTAAATCATTTTCTAATTATTTTTTACATTTATGTAATGATTTCAAGCTTTCACCTTATGCATTCTAAATGACTCTTCCTATTACCTGCAAAGCATCACCACAAGCGGTATTGTTACCAGACTTGCCAGTGTAATAATAAATACACCCTGCGCCGCATAATCAACTTCTGTTGAACCGAAGCTTTCTGCCATAATCGGAATACTTGCCATACTCGGAAGTGCAATAATCAACGTCCAGATATTTCTCGCAAGATCATTCACGCCAAGACACGTCATCACACGGAATATGACAACCGGCATAACTATCAGCTTAATGATTATGACAAATACTACTGGCCATGCTTTCTTTAATGATCCTGATTCCATCAGTGCAATCGTTCCTCCGATATACAAAAGCGCCAATGGCTTTGCACAGCTTCCTATTGTATCAAAGCTTCGAAGGATCAGTAAATCCGATGGCACTTTCAAAATCATCAATACCAGTCCAATCAATACGCCTACAATGACTGGATTAGACAGCTTCTTTATGACCAGCTTCAGGGATAACTTCTGTCCTCTTTCTGACTTTGAAGTAAGTAATACTCCCTCGGTCCAGAGAAACAGATTATCTATTACAATGCAGAAAGAAAATGCTACTACTGCAACCGGATCAAATATCTCTTTTACAAGAGGCAGTCCAAAGAACGCCATATTTCCGAAAAGACATTGGGCAGTAAAGATTTTTCTTTTATCTCCCCGAAAATGTAATAACGTTCCTGTCAGGAATCCAACTCCTGTAAGCAGCGGATATGTAATCAGTGCATAGGGAATTACAGATTTTGCAATATCCCATGCATTTTCTTCCTGCACTGCTGACGGAAACACTGCAATCAGCATCAACGGACAAACAACGCCCATGAGCAGACTGCTTAACCCATGAATGACTTCGGCTTTCAAAAGCCCTAATTTTGCTCCTATAAAACCACAACCGAGAATGACAAAAAACATAATCATTTGACCAATCAACGTATTCATATCTATAGACATTATTTTGTTTCCTCCATTCTCTCATTTCAATTTTATATCCATGATATGAAACTCTAATTCAATTCATGGTCTACATTATGTATATTTTTTAATTTGTATGTTTCATCAAAAATCCCACTACAACACTGTCATATGGCTCAGGATATTCCCACTGATGTACATGTCCGCCTTCCGGTGCAAGATAGAATTCTGCCTGTGGGATTCCATGTACTAATTCCATGGTCTTCTCTATATTCATGAACAAATCCTTTGCCCCTGCAGCGATCAGTACCGGCATTTTAAGCTCATGCAGTCTGCCTGCTGTATTGTGGCTGAGGCATGCCCCACACTGTGCCTTATAGGCATACACAGGCATTGGATAAGGGTACGCTGCATCTTCTTCAATAGATTTCTCAATCTTCTCTGGATGATGTATCTGCGTGTATTGGCCATAGGTCATCCAAAGATTCAACTGCTTTAATACTGCCGGATCCGTATCTTCTTTCAGCTCACAGATTAGTTTTAAAGCCTTTTTAAATGCCGGACTTACACTTGCAAATGTACTTGTCAAAATCAGACTCAGAACTCTGTCCGGAACTTTCAGTGCCACCTGCTGTGCAATGGCGCCTCCCATAGAGACACCCATAACATGGGCTTTTTTGATATCTAATGCATCCATGATACCGATGATATCGTCTGCCATCTGCTCTGTTGTATAACTCTCTGCTTCCGGTTTGTCGCTTAATCCTGCTCCTCTGTTATCCGGAACAATACACCAAAACCATTTACTTAATAGCTCATAGTTATGCTTCCATTTATCTCCCGGTGCTCCAAGTCCCATAATCATAATAATAGGGACACCGCTTCCAAATGTCTGTACATGAAATTTCAATCCATTTACATGGACATCCATACATTCTTTTTTCTGATTCATTTTATGAACCTGCACTTTCTGCTTTTTCTACTCTTAACCGACCTTTGAATATTTCTTTTGGCTAGTCGCGCTCCTTACGTGGTGTCTTGCCATCATAAATGTACATCTTACGACTGTCGCACTCTGGAAGATCCTTTCTCATGCGGTCAAATACCGGCTCATAATCGAGATCCTGAATCGGCAGGTCTACACGCACATTGTTCAGTGCTGACAGGCACATTCCTTCCAGAATTTCATATCCGTGATATGCTGTATCAATGTTGCAGCTGTGAACTTTTGAATCGTCCTCCATCCACTCTGCAAACTCTGTATAGTAAGGTGTCTGAATCGGAATCTGCTGATGGTTTCTCCATCCTGGATCCTTTCCTTCTATCAGACGACCATTTGTAGCCTTTGTGCAAGCTCCCCAGAACCCGTCTGTCTCAGCATATACATAACCTTCTTTACCATAAACAGTCAGACGATTATCACTGCTTCCATACTCCGGTGGGTTGTGAGCCTCTGCAAGATATCCACACTCTACATAAGCATGTACTCCATTTTCCAGTTCCATAGTACCAAGCAGGTAATCTGGTGCCGGATGGTTATCATCCAGACAAATCGGACCGTGTACATGTCCACATACCCATTTTGCACGATGTCCGCCATTCGCCCAGAGAATATAGTCTACATAGTGTGTTCCAAGCTGGCTGAACCAGGCCTGACACTCTACATGTATTTTTGTGATCTCGCCAATTTCGCCGTCCTCAATACGTTTCTTTAGTGTCTGCATCTGGGACAGATATTTCTGCTGATGACAAACAACTGCTTTGATTCCGTTATCATGGCACAACTTTACAATTTTCTTTGCCTCCTGAAGACTCTCAGCCATCGGTTTTTCAAAGGAAATTCCTTTTACACCGTATTTTACTGCCAGTTGAATGACAGAAAGCCGGAGATCTGGATATGTAACAAATACAAATATTTCCGGTCTTGTCTCCTTTAACATCTCTTCTGCATCCGTAAAAAGTGGTACATCGTCCAGATGGTATTCCTCAGCAACTGCTTTCATCTTAGGCTCATCAATATCGCAAAGGCCTACTACTTTATAATAATCTGGATTTTCCAGAAGCCCGTGAAGATGAATCTTACCACGGACTCCGAGACCCATTACCGCAACTGTATGCATACTCATAGTCTCTTTTCCTCCTGAGAAAAAACTTTTTTGTATCTTTACTGAAATATCTCTTCTTCCAGCAAAGTCTGTTTCTGTCTGATTGCTTACCTGTAAATCTGCCGGCACATATATTTTCCGTCCTCAGCAACAACTCCGTCACTGTCTGTCTCTGCACGCGGGCTTTCATCTTCCACCATGATCCAGCCAAGGTATCCTGTCTCTGCCAGATATCTGATAATTGCAGGATAGTCAATCTTTCCTTCTCCCATAACAGCCCATTCATTCTGAGCAATACGGTCTTTAAAATGTACGTGGCGGATCAGATCTCTGTGTGCTTTCATCTGTTCAATTGCACTCATACCACCATTCTCAATATGTCCTACGTCCGGAGCCCAGCCAATAGCAGTCGGCTGAATCAACTCAAACATGGCTTCATAGTCTTCTTCTGTACGAAACAACGAATTCTTTGCGCTGTTCGGATGGAAACAACATACGATTCCTGCCTCTGCTGCCTCAGCCGCTACAGATGCCATGCAGCTGATCAGGCATTTTCTTCTCTCTGCCAGTACATCACCTTCACCTCTAGGTACGTTACCTGCATGATGGCTCAACATAATTTTCGCATTCGGAAAATGCTTCACAAACTCAATTGCTTCACGGCTTAACGCCGCTTCTTCCACAGTCTCCTCCATGCCATTCCAATCCTGATGAAGAACAAGTGCCGCAAATTCTATGTTATATTTCTCAAGCTGTTTTTTCACACCTTCCGGGTCATGGAACCATGTTCCAAGCATGTCGATTTCGCACTCAATGCTCTGAAATCCTGCCTCTGCTGCCACTTTAAGCATTCTCGGCAACTGACCAAAATGCTTTCCCATCTTCCATGGATAGGACTGACAGCCAAATTTTAAATTGTACACTTCTTCCGACCTCCTTTATAATTTTTTGTAAATATCCGCATCAAGCTTATTGTATAAAATACTGATAAATGCATAAATATTCTTATTTATTACAAAATTGTCTGGATTTTTTTACAAAAAAGGCTCTCAACACATAATCTCGCATAATTATGTCGTAGAGAGCCTGTTTTATTGTCGCGATGCAACTAATGCATTACGTAAGATACTATACTAAAGCTTTGATAGCAGCAATCTGATCTTCATTCAAATCTAAGATATCGCTGTTGTCCATGGATGTGTTGGAGTCCTCAATCAGGATCATCTTTGTATCCTTGCATGTTACTGTGTTATGCCACAGTGTAGCCGGGATATTGTAAACCTTATTTGGCTCCATCTTAACTGCCTTGATATCAAGACCGCCTTCTACTTCATTTGCGTAGATCAGTGTGCAAGATCCGGCAACAAGTACAAAAAGCTCATCAGTCTTGTTGTGACGCTCCAGATTGTTGATTCCTGTGATGTCGTTAGCTGGTTTCCAGTTTTTGATACCAACTGTCCATTTCTCGTTCTCGAATACTCTCTGCATTCCTTCTCCGTCAAATGAATAATTTAAAATTTCCATGATTCTTATCTCCCTTTTATATAATAAAATGAATTTGATCAGATTCTTATGCTAATGTTGCTTTGCATTTTTCAACGATGTTCTCAGCTGTAAGTCCATAAGCTGCAAACAGCTCATCTGGTTTACCGGATTTTCCGAATTTATCCTGGATACCAACTCTTTCGAATTTAGCTCCGTCATGTCCTGCAAGGACTTCTGCTACAGCAGATCCAAGTCCACCAATCACAGAATGCTCCTCAGCTGTTACGATACCTTTGCACTTTTCGTTCATAGCAAGGATTGTCTCAGCATCGATAGGTTTTACTGTGTGCATATTAACAACTGCTGCAGAAATTCCTTCTGCCTCAAGCATCTCAGCTGCTTTTAATGCGATTGGTACCATAAGTCCCATTGTGATGATGCAAACATCATTACCATCTTTTAAGATGTTAGCTTTTCCCGGGATAAATGGTGTATCCTCTGTTGTGATATCCTCACAAACAGGTCTTGCAACACGGATGTAAACTGGTCCGTCAATCTCTGCTGCTGCAAATACCGCTTTCTCCATCTCTGTAGGATCACATGGTACAAATACTGTCATGTTCGGCATCTCTCTCATAAGGGCAATGTCCTCGATAGACTGATGACTTCCTCCGTCCTCTCCTACTGAAAGTCCGGAATGAGATAATCCAAATTTAACATTTGTGTTTGTGTATGCAATAGAGTTACGAATGATCTCATAAGCTCTTCCTGATCCGAAAAGAGCAAATGTGCTTGCAAATGGAATGTATCCTGTATGAGCAAATCCAGCTGCCATACCCATCATATTACACTCTGCAATTCCTGCGTTAAAGAAACGATCTGGAAATGCCTCAGCAAATGTAGCTGACATTGTTGCATGTGCAAGGTCTGCATCTAATGCAACGATCTTATCGTTCTTCTGTCCTAATTTAACTAATGCTTCTCCGTAAGCAACTCTTAATGATTTTCCCATCTTCTTACGCCTCCAATTCTTTCATAGCTGTCTCGAACTCTTCTGGTTTCAACGGTCTTCCGTGCCATCCTACCTGATTCTCCATGAAGGATACACCTTTACCTTTGATTGTGTGGCAGCAAATGAATTTTGGCTTACCAGATACTGGAGCCTCAATTGCTTTGTCAATTTCTTCGATGTTATGTCCATCTACTTCAAAGCATTCGAAACCGAAGGCTTTAAACTTCTCAACGATGTTTCCAAGTCCCATAACCTGATCGTTAGTTCCATCGATCTGAAGTCCGTTATAGTCAAGTAAAACGCAAAGGTTATCAAGTTTGTAATGAGCTGCTGCCATAGCTGCCTCCCATACAATACCTTCCTGACACTCGCCATCACCAACTACTGCATATACTTTGTAGTCAGCTTTTGCATGCTTAGCTGCAAGAGCAAGTCCTGTTGCCAGAGACATTCCCTGTCCAAGAGATCCTGTGTTCATATCAACACCTGGAGTCTTGTTGCAGTCCGGATGTCCCTGAAGATGGCTGTCAATCTGACGAAGGTGTGCCAGATCCTCTTTCGGGAAATATCCCAGATCTGCCAGGATTGCATATAATGTAGGACAAGCATGTCCCTTACTTAATACGAGACGGTCTCTGTCTGCTTTTTTAGGATCCTTAGGATCAAGATTCTTCATCTCATCATAGTAGAGAGCCATAAGAATCTCAACACATGATAATGATCCGCCCGGATGACCTGACTGGCAGGCAAATAAACTCTTCAATATCTCTTGGCGCAATTCCTTTGCTTTTTTCTCGTAATTCATTTTTCTTCCTCCTTATATTAACCTTTAACAGCTCCTGCTGTTAATCCCTCAACTAATCTCTTCTGTGCAAAGAAGAACATGATACATACTGGAATGATTGTAATAATTCCACCTGCTGTTAACAGACCCCAGTCAACTCCAAGCTGACCGATCAGACTCTTCAGTGCTACAGGTATTGTTCTTGTCGCATTGTTCGTAAACATTACCGCAAATGTATACTCGTTCCATGATGTCATGAAGATATATACACCGGTGGCAACAAGGCAAGGACCTAATATAGGTAAAATGATCTTGAAAAATGCCATCCTTCTATTACATCCATCAACCAATGCTGCTTCTTCAAGTGATAGTGGCAAGTCATTAAAAAATCCATTCAGCAACCATACAGAAAATGGAAGTGTGAACGTTGTATATGCGAGTACAAGAGCCCATGGAGTATAAAGTAACCCCAGATTTCTCATTATAGAGTATAATGGGATTAAAAGCAATACCGTAGGGAACATATTATTGCTTAAAAACAATGCCATCATTGCTCTACGTCCTGCAAATCTGTATCTTGAAAACGCATATGATGCTAATGTTGATGCTGTCAGAGAAACAACTGTTGTTACTGCCGCAACAATAAAGCTATTCTTCATGGCAGCCAGGAAATTTACTGTTGTAGTAAACAGTTTCGTGTAGTTCTCCCATTGAACTTGTCTTGGCCAGTATGTAACTGCTCCGTATAACTCTGTGTCCGGTTTTATAGATGTAATAAATGTCCAATAAAACGGGAACAGGATGAAAAGTAATATTACGATCAGTGGAAGATATAATGTTAAAAATCTCTTTAAGAATGATTCCCTCTTCATACTACTTATCCTCCTCTCTAAATGTAAAGATCAAATACGGAACTGCAACCAGGCAAAGTACAAGTGCAAGCAAGATTGCCATTGCTGATGAGTATCCTAAGTTCAATGCCTGAGCTTTATTAAACACATATACACTCAGTGTCTGTGTTGCATAAGCCGGTCCACCTTCCGTCATGTTGAAGATAACATCGACTGAGTTTGCAACCCAGATAATTCTCAGAAGTCCTGTGATAAAAATTGTATTCTTAATACTTGGAATTGTAATCTTAAATAACTTCTGGAATCCTGTCGCGCCATCCATATCGGCTGCTTCGTAAAGTTCTCCTGGAATCCCCTGCAGTCCTGCAAGGATCATCAGTGCAAAGAATGGAATTCCCTGCCAGATAATCGTTACTACAACTGCCGGAAATGCTGTATTCGTCTGTGCTAAAAATGGTATGCTCTTATTAATTATGTGTAATTTCTGAAGAATGTCATTGAGTACACCATAGTTACCGTCATACATCCATCTCCACATAAGACCAATCAAAATACCAGGTGTGACCCATGGAATCAGGCTGACTGCACGGACAACACCGCGGCCTCTGAACTTCTTGTTAAGAAGCAACGCCAGTATAAAACCAAATACAAACTGAAATCCAACGCCAAATACCACCCAGAGAATCGTCTTCCAAAGTGCTTTCCAGAACAGCTCATCTTTAAATGCCGCGATGTAATTTGCAAGTCCGACAAACGCAATGTCATTCGGTCTTCTCAAATCATAACTCTGGAAACTCATTCCAATCGCATTAACAACCGGAATGAATACTACGCACAAAATGATAATCAGAGCAGGTGCTACCAATAAATATGGATAGATACTTTTCTTTTTTACCATCGTGTTCTTTCCCTTTCAATCATACTGCCCTGCCAGTTGCCTGACAAGGCAGTTCCATAAATCAATTATTATCTAGTTGTTACAAAATCTAGTTTCTACTCGTTAAGAGCTTTGTCCAGCTTATCCATACACTCTTTAGCTGTAATCTCGCCTGTCAGAGCCTGAGAAATTGTTGCCGGCCAATTACTAATCCACTCAGTTGTTGTATCTTTTACCGGAACTGTACCTGCGATATCAACACCTTCCATAGATACTTTCATGAATTTGTCATTCTGGAAGTAATCTTCCTGCTGAACAGTCTGGCTTACTGGAACCTGTCCTGTTCCTTCACACCACATTTCCTGTCCTTCTTCTGTTGCAAGATATTTCATCCACTCAAATGCTGCTGCTTTGTTCTCGCAAGAATCGAACATTACAGTCTCTGTATCTCCCATGGATGTCCACTGTCCTTTTCCTTTTGGAATGATGAATGCATCAACATCATCACCAAGTTCTTCTACCATACCTTTAGAAGATCCGATATGATGTATGAACATAGCTGTCTTTCCAGACTTGAAGTTAGCAACTGTCTCGTTGAATCCATCGTTCGTAGCTGACTCCGGAACATATCCGTTCTTATACAGATCAATGAAATCCTGCATACCCTGTACAGATGCATCAGATGTCAGATCATCGAAGCTTCCGCCTTCACCATAGATGAAGCTTCCCCATGGCTCCTGTCCACCGGAAGCACCACGCATACCAAATCCGTATACATCTGTCTTTCCATCTCCGTTAGTATCCATTGTACATTTCTTGATGTCCTCAAGGAACTCATCGTATGTCTTAGGTGTCTCTGTGATACCAGCCTCTTTGAAGATTGATGGTCTGTAGTATACATAGAGTACCTGAATGTTCCATGGCATCAGATAAAGTGAATCGTCAGATCCGCCCGCCTTTTTCATTACATTGTAGATGTTGTCAGAAATGTCATCTTTCTTATCCCATGCATCAACATAAGGTGTTAAATCTGCAAGCAGGTTGTTGTTTGTGAACATCGGTGTTGCGGAAAGCTTAAAGGTTGCTACATCCGGTGCTCCACCACCCATAGCTGCGTTGAACAGTGTGTTGGAATATCCTCCACCATCCCAAGGAACTTCTTCACCTTCAACAGTGATTCCGTACTTATTCTCCTCGTTGAACTTCTTGATGATGTCCTGCATCAGGGAAGAATAATCTGTGTTATCTGCCCAATACTGGAACTTGATTGTGCACTCTTTGATATCATCGGTTGACTGAGCTTCTTCTTTTTTGTCTGAGCTTCCACTATTGGATTTAGATCCGCAAGCTGTCATTCCGAGTACCATAGCTGCTGTCAGTAATACTGCTAATAACCTCTTTTTCATTGCTTGTCCTCACTTTCTATATTTTGTTGTAACTAGGATCTCTGACTGATAACCTGTGCTTTCCTGATCCCCCTGTTTCAGCCATCTTCCTAACGCAACGAAGAACTTTTCGAACTGAAATGCCTTGCGAATTGTAAACGCTTACATTTTAATTTTAAAAAAAATCGTAAGGCATTTACCGTCCTTGTAAGCTCTTACATTTGATAGTTCAATTATATCCTTTTGACACTTTCCCGTCAATGAAAGAAAGTACCAAAATAGGGAAAGCTCTTTTGTTACATTTCACTAAGAGTACATTGTATACTCCTACACTTCCTCACGAGTTTCACAAAAAGCACGCATAGAACTGACCACCATTCGATAGATAAAGTCTGCTGCGAACTCTGGTGTACAGGACTTTTTATCGGCAAGCCAGGTCTTTACAAATCCAAGACAGCCATTCAGACAATATGCATAAAAATAATCCATCTGATCACTTTTTTCCGGAAACATCTGCTCTAACACTTTCCTGCTGTTTCTTGCCAGAATAACTTCCACTTTCTGAATAAATCGCATATCTCCGTAAGGTCCGACCAAAGCAGAAACAATCTCTCGATTGTTGTCTAACACTTGAAATATGTCCTGAAGAAAATAAAATCCATTATCCTCTCGCTTTTCAATTGGATGCTCTCTGATTGCACGTTCCATCTCCTCTGCCAGATCATTCTCAATCTCATACAACAGCCCTGATATATCTGGATAATGCAAATAAAAAGTAGATCTGTTAATATCTACCTGATCTACCAATTCTTTTACTGTAATCTCACCTACACTTTTCTCCTTCATAAGCATGGCGAGCCCATTTCTAAGCTGGGTCTTTGTCTTGCGGACCCGACGGTCTGTCTTCTTCTGCATATGTTTCCTGCTCTTTCTTTCATTATAATGTTAAATTTTTATAACATATTGATATAATGCAACATTTTTAATATTTTCTGTCTATTAATCAGCACTTTTTAACCTTTTAACGGTTGTAAATCACTTTCTTCCTTAATATAATACTTTTTGATAAGATAATCAACATCGTATCTATTACTAGAAAAATATTTACACAAAAGGAGCATTTTACTTATGAGGAACGCATTTCGGATTTTCCGCCGGGACATGAAACGTCTGCTTCGCAGTTCTGCTGCCGTGCTGGTCATGATCGGCGTATGTATTATCCCCTCTCTGTATGCCTGGTTCAATATTGCAGCCAATATTGACCCATACAGCAACACCTCTGGCATTAAAGTAGCCGTTGCCAATAACGACGAAGATGCAACAAGCAATGATCTTACAATCAATGCCGGGAATGAAATTATTAAAAATTTAAAAGAAAATGATCAACTCGGATGGACTTTTACGGATGAAGAAAATGCTGTTGAAGGAGTCAAATCCGGAAAATATTACGCGGCAATCGTAATTCCGGAAGATTTTAGCAGTTCTCTTCTGAGTATCCTCTCCGGCAAGATGGAGACTCCGAAACTGGATTATTATCTTAATGAAAAAATCAATGCAATTGCACCAAAAATCACAGACAGTGGTGCCAGCACAATCCAGCTTCAAATCAACAATACCTTTTCATCCATTGCATCTGAATCGGTTTCAAATGTATTAAAGCAGTCTGTTACTGACCTGGCCGGTACTATCGATACTGTCAATTCTGATCTTGTGTCAATGCTTGACAAAGTAAATGATAATATTGCCGAGTACCAAAAGATTCTGGATTCCTTCAATTCCAGTGTCGGTGGTACACAGACTTTAATCGATAACGCAAAAAGTGCCACTTCTGCTTTAGGCGACGCAGCAACTTCCGGTGCAAATGCACTTTCCGATGCAGACAGCGTATTAAAGGAGACACGAACAGCTAC
>OGZV01000898.1_pt1 | contig 30421 bp, 6 predicted proteins | sample 1576861 | NCBI WGS metagenome assembly OGZV01 (sample SAMEA3541501, study PRJEB24748) | human gut metagenome | biome: human gut; feature: human-associated habitat; material: faeces | place: China | collected 2012
TCTTGGATCGCAATACAGCTAATGTACATGATGATGAATTGCGTTTCTATATGAACGAAATGGTAATCTTCAGCTTGAACGAAGCCATGAAAGACGGTAATAATCGCGTGAAACCTGTGGACGAAAAAGCAGCTCCTGCGATGGATGAACTTCACACAGTGGACCTTCGTAAAGCGATTAATGCACCTACAATTCAATAATTTTAGATGATTCAATTATAAGAATTAAGTGTTGTTGTGTTGTATTGTATTTCTTATAATTGTATGACCGATAAAAAATATCGGGGTGTTGTTTGTATTAACAAAACCCCGATATTTTTTATGCATATAATTTTGCAATCAATGTGATTCGCTGACCTTGAATCACCTTATATGTAATTTTTTTTACGATGGCCGTAAAGTTGTGATGCAGAAATTGTAACTGATCGTTAGGTTGAACGTCCGCATCATATGTGAATACGCCTTCTTCCCCATTAAAGCGACCTTTGATTGTGAAAGTTTGATTATCTCGTGTAACTACGATATCTTCTTCGGTAACCGTATTCGGTTTATCTATATTTTGTTGTAAGATATTGAGTTCTGACATAGATTTCTTCCTCCTTTCTGCTTTCAGTATAACAATAAAAATTAAAAAACACATGGAGTAATCGTATAAATTGTTTTTATACACATATGCTCTATTTCTATAAAGCCTATAAAGCCCGCCGGTACGCCTTTAGAGGGACTTGGAATAAAAAAAGGAATGACGGCGATTTGAATTTCACCTGTCATTCCTTTTACTATATAATAAAATGCTACCTTTATTGATTGTGCAATAGTTAATTGGCTTAAGTAGGTATGTAGTAATTGTGTACGTACATTGAGTCAAAATGGCAGAAACACTGTACGATATCCGTTTATGAAAAGATATCATTCTATTATATGGTCTATCATAAATCAGAATGATGAAGAGAAGATAAATTGGTTACATATGGTGTGATATTGGGACATAATAATGGAAAGTTTTGTATTATTTATGAAAGTAGGTGAATAATAGTAAAAAAATACAGCATTTATGCAGAATATTCAGTATATTTAATTTTATCGAAATTATTAATAACTTAAACACAAAAGTTTTATGAAAATAAAATGAAAAAAAGTTTACTTTTCCCGTAATTTGTGGTATTTTAGATATACACATTCAAGAATGTCGATGAATTCTCAATACATCATCGATACATCATTGTTATTTCATTAAATATGTAGATAGTTAGTTAGTAAGTTTTATAAGTTTTATAGGAGAAAGATTAATGAATCGAGTATTTAAAGTGATTTGGAATCGCACAAAGGGCTGCTATGTTGTGGTGGCAGAAACAGCAAAGAACATGACGAAACGTTCCTCTTTGTCGGTTGTATTCTCTAAAATGGTAGGTGCTACAGCAGTTGCCGTTATGCTGACAGGCGTTATGATGCCTACCGATGCCTTAGGGGCACCTATTACAAGAGGTAACGGTGCACAAGCTGAAAATGACGGTGGTATTGCTATCGGTGATAATACGGCATCTAAGGGTGACTATAGTATTTCAATCGGTACTAATGCATCTGTAGGTAGAGGTGATACTGATGAAGGTAAAACACAGAGCGGTATTGCTATCGGACAAGGTGCAACTGTAACTGTTGATGTTGCCAAAGGGGCAGATGTTCCAGCAGATCAAAGAACAGGTGGTATCGCCATCGGTCAAGGTGCAACGACCAAGGTTGTTAATGCAATTGCTGTTGGTTCCGGTACTAGTGCTGATGGTGCACAAGCTGTAACTATCGGTCATAACTCTCGTTCGATTACCAATAACAGTGTAGCATTAGGTAATGAAACACGCGTGGCATCTCTTAATGGTTTTGCTCTTGGTAATAATGCGCGTGCCGGCTATGATGAAACCAATAAATTGATAGGTCTTCCTAATGACCAAGCCTTCGGTTCCAATGCACGTGCTTATGGTGGTTCTTCCATGGCGTTCGGTAATGATGCGAAATCCAGTGGTGGTGGTGCGGTTTCTATAGGTAACGGTTCTCAATCTAGAGGTGATTGGGCGGTAGCTATCGGTAATGGCTCTAAAGCTTTGAAACAGGGCTCTTCTGCATTGGGGACGAATGCTACAACTAATAGCTCTCACTCTACTGCACTCGGTTGGGGTAGTACTACAAATGGCTACGCTGATATCGCGGCTGGTGATGGTTCTGTTGCATCTGGTGGTAATTCCCTAGCAATAGGTGTGCAATCTTCTACATCTACTGGTGCGGTAGGTGCTGTAGCATTAGGTTTAAGCAGTAAAGCTGAGCAAACAAACTCTATGGCATTAGGTGTATCTGCTAATGCTGCACATGAACGTTCCGTTGCACTAGGTGCTAACTCCAAGACTGATGCTACAGTAAGCACACCAAATCAATTGGTAAATGGTTTATGGTATAAAAACTATGCCGGCGGTTCTGCTGATTCCACAATCAGTGTAGGTAGTGATACGGTAAAACGTACCATTACAAATGTAGCTGCCGGTCGTGTGAATGCACAATCTACAGATGCAATCAACGGTAGCCAATTATATGGTGTTGCTAATACTTTAGGTAATTTGGCAAGTACTACAAAAGGCATTTTAGGTGGCAATGCAGCGCTTGACCCTGATACGGGTAACTTGTCGATGAGCAATATCGGTAACACAGGTAAAGGCACGATTCACGATGCTATTAAATTCAATAAAGACACAATAGATAAAGGCCTTAACTTTGATGCTAATACAGGTGGCACGAAAAATAATCTATTAGGTTCTAAAGTTACCATCAAAGGTGACGGCAACAATATTAATGCCGCAATTACACAAGCTAATGGTGATACAACTATTAATATGACTTTGGGTAACACCGTTACAATAGGTGCAGCGAACCCTGTAACGATTAATGGTACTACAGGCCATGTAACAGGCCTTCAAAATAAAGACTGGAATGTAGATAATCCTGTAGCTGTATCCGGCCGTGCTGCGACAGAAGATCAGTTGAAAAAGGTAAACGATAAAGTTAATACCAATAAAGCTGCCATCGATAAAAATGCTGGAGATATCAATACTAACAAGCAAAATATCACAAAAAATGCTGGCGACATTGCGAATAACAAAACTGATATCGCTAAAAATAAGCAAGATATTTCCACTATTAACACAAAGATTAATAAAGGCTTGAACTTTGCTGGCGACACAGGCACTGTAAGTAATCGACAATTAGGTGATACTGTAACTGTTAAAGGCGGTGCTACAGGCACATTGTCTGACGGTAATATCGGTGTTGTATCCGATGGTAATGGCACATTGAATGTGAAATTAGCTAAAACATTGACAGGCTTAGATAGCGTTACAGCTGGTAATACTAAGATTGATAATGGTGGCTTGACCGTAGGTGGTAAGAACTATGTATCTACAACAGGTCTCAATGCGAATAATCAAAAGATTACTAATGTTGCAGATGGTAGTAGCACTAATGATGCAGTTAACTATGGACAATTACAAGCTGCTATCGGCGGTACAGCCAAAGCATCCACTGTAAAAGCAAAGGATGCGAATGTAACTGTAACAGAAAGTACAAACGCAGCAGGCGGTAAGGAATATACTGTTGGTTTAGGTAATAAAATTACCGTAGGTACTGCAAACCCTGTAACTGTAGACGGTGATGCTGGTCATGTAACAGGCCTTACAAATACAGATTGGAATGTAGATAATCCTGTGGCTGTATCCGGTCGCGGTGCTACAGAAGATCAGTTGAAAAAGGTTAATGATAAAGTTAACACTAATAAAACTGCTATTGATAAAGGTTTGAACTTTGATGGTGACTCCGGTGCAGTTATCAATAAAAAATTAGGTGAAAAACTGTCTGTCAAAGGCGGTGCAACAGGCACATTATCCGACGGTAATATCGGTGTTGAATCTGATGGCAATGGCACATTGAATGTGAAATTGGCGAAAACGTTAAGCGGTTTAGATAGCGTTACAGCTGGTGGTACTACTATCAACAACAGCGGTTTGACTGTAGGTGGTAAAACATATGTATCTCCAACAGGTATCAATGCAAATGACCAAAAGGTAACGAATGTTGCTAACGGGGATGTGTCTGCTAATTCCAAAGATGCAGTCAACGGCGGTCAATTGCACGATGCTAAAAATGAACTTATCAACAAGGGCCTTCGTTTCGATGCTGATAATAACGATGTAAAAACGAACAAACTTGGTTCTAAAGTAACAGTAAATGGTGATGGTAATATTACTACTGAAATTACGCAAACCGGCGATGATACTACAATCGGCGTTAAATTGAACAAAAATCTTAATGTTCAAACATTGACGGCTACAGATACTGTGAAAGCCGGCGGTGTAACAATGGGTAAACACGCTGATTCTAACAACTATGTAACTGGTCTTGATAATAAAGATTGGGATGTGAATACAACTAATCCTGTAAGCGGTCGCGCTGCTACAGAAGATCAATTGAAAAAGATTAGTGATGTTGTTAAGAACCAAGGTGCTGCTGCTACAGATTACCGTTTGGTGAAAAATGCTGCTGCTGCAGATGGTGCTTATACAGTTGATTCTAACGGTGATGTTGACTTGACTGTAGAAGATAAAAACCATGCAGGTACAAAAGAAACCGTTAAGATTAAGGACGTTGCGTCTAAATCTAGCCTTGATAAATTAAATGATCGTGCTGTTAAGTATGACTTGGATCCTGCTGGCAGTCCAGATTACACAAAAGTAACTTATGAAGGTCCTACCTATACTAATAAAACTGGTGGCACTCATGTAACAAACGTGGCGTATGCTACAGGTAACGATGGTAGCGAAGCGGTTAATGTGGATTACTTGAAAGATAAAATCAAAGATAGTGAAGACGCATTAACTAATAAAGGTTTGAAATTCGACGCTAACAGTGGCGGCATAAAAACTAATAAACTTGGCTCTACGGTTACGGTTAAGGGTGAAGGTGCTGATGCTGATGCTAACTACAGCGGTGAAAACCTTAAAACTTTCATCACACAAGATCAAGATGGTAACACAACTATCGATGTGAAGATGAACAAAAACCTCAAAGCTAATAGTGTGGCAATTGCCGGTAAAAACGGTCAAGACGGCGTTACACTTAAAGGTGGCGACGCTAAAAACGGTGTAGATGGCACAAGCATTAATCGTTTAGTGACCGAAGATAAAGACGGCAATACACATACGCTTGCAACCCTTGATGATGGTATGATGTATGGCGGCGATACAGGTAATGTAATTAAAAAGAAACTTAACAATCAAGTGAATGTTAAGGGTGGTATCTCCGATGAAAGCAAATTAGCTGCTGAAGATAACATTGGTGTAGTTTCCGACGGTTCCGATACATTGAAATTGCGCTTGGCGAAAGAATTGAAAGGCTTGACATCTGCTACTTTTACAAACGGCGGCAATAATACTGTTATCAATGGTGATGGTATGACCATCAATCGTGCTGGCGGCAATGCAGTGAGTCTTACAAAAGACGGCTTAAATAACGGCGGTAACAAGATTACGAATGTAGCTGACGGCACGGACCCTAACGATGCAGTTAATAAATCTCAATTGGATAAAGCTACAGCAGCTGCATCTACAACGGTATCGGCAGGTAATAATATTACTGTGACACCTAGCACCAATGCGAATGGTTCCAAGAACTACGAAGTAAGTCTTAAAGATCAAGTGACATTGGGCTCTGATGCTACGAAACAAATCGCAATGGATGGTACTACAGGTACTATCAAGGCTGGTGATAAAGTTACAATCGACGGCAACAAAGGTACTATTAAAGCTGGCAATGTAACAATTGACGGTGAAAACGGTACCATTAAAGCTGGCGACAAGGTAACTATCGATGGTAAAGATGGTAAGATTGCAGCAGGCAAGGTATCTGTTGATGGTAAAGACGGCTACGTGACAGGTTTGGAAAACAAAGATTGGGATCCTGACAACATCACAAGCGGTCGTGCTGCTACAGAAGATCAATTGCAAAAATCTCACAAATCCTTGGATAATAAGATTAATAACTTAGGTGATGAAATCACGAAAAAAGGTATGAATTTCGCCGGTAATACAGGTGAATTCCACCGTGATTTAGGCCAAAAGGTTACTATCAAAGGTGAAGGTACAGAGTCTGACGATAAATACTCCGGCGAAAATATTAAAACAGTAGCCGACCAAGATGGTAATGTTAATATCAAGATGGCGAAAAACCTTAAGACTGACAGTTTAACTACTGATAAAGTGAAAGTTGGCAAAAACGGTCAAGACGGCGTATCCATTACAGGTCCTAACGGTGCTGACGGTACAGACGGCAAAGTAGGTATCACAGGCAAAGACGGTAAAGATGCTGTATCCATGTCCGGTAAAGACGGTGTTGGTCATATTGGTTTAACTGGTAAAGACGGCCGTAATGCGGATATTACCGTTGATAAAGGTGATCCAGACTTAGACGGTAACAACATCACTCGTATTAAGTACCAAGACGAAAATGGTAAGACACACCAAGTGGCAACTAAAGACGATGGTATGAAATACGGTGGCGATAGCGGCTCCGTAATCAAGAAAAAGCTTAACGAACAAGTTAATGTAGTGGGTGGCATTACTGATGCTAGCAAGTTGACTACAGAAGATAATTTAGGTGTTGTATCCGATGGTACTGGCAACCTTAAGGTTCGTATGGCGAAAGACTTGAAAGGTCTTGAAACAGTAACCACTAAGGATGCTGCAGGTAATACTACTGTTATGAACGGTGGCGGTGTAACAATTACACCTGCTAGCGGTAATGCAGTAAGCCTTACTAAAGATGGCCTCAACAACGGCGGTAATACAATTACCAATGTAGGCCCTGGTGTAAACGGCACTGATGCAGTTAACGTAAATCAATTGAAAGGTGCTACAGATGGGTTAGCTAATGCTATTAACTCCGTAGCGGGCGAAACACAACGTGTAGGCGCACATGCAGCGGCTATGTCTGCATTGAAACCTATTCAATATGATCCATTGGAACCAACTCAAGTGATGGCTGGTATCGGTAATTACAGAGGTGAAACTGCGGCGGCTCTTGGCGTTGCACATTACACAGCAGAAGATACTATGTTCCATGTAGGCGTATCTGTTGGTAGTCACCATAACATGGTAAATGCTGGTGTAACTCGTAAATTCGGTACTTCTGATGCGAAGAAAGCGGTTCCTGAACGTTACAAAGGTGGACCTATTAGCTCCATGTACGTAATGCAAGATGAAATGACTGCTTTGAAAGCTAAGTATGAAAAAGTACAACGCGACAACGAAGAAATGAGAGCACAAATTGCATTATTGATGCAACAAGCGGGCTTGAAATAATATGAAATAACATATTGATACGGCAGTGCTTATAAAAGGCGCCAAAAGCGAAATGCTTTTGGCGCCTTTTTGCATGCAAGAAATAGATTCAATAGCTATTTGAGCATATATATGTCATAGTATTTTGTAATGTAATTAAAATAGGTGAGTAATAGTCAGATCATAATAGTTTACTAAGGTGAAATACATTTTTTTTATGAAGTTAATTTTATGCGAAAAAATTAGTACATTTAGCATATTCATAAGGTATATGGCGGAGTTTTTGTATATTCATAAATATTTATGATTTGGAAGTGAGTGTAGAGTGAAAATTTTTTTACTTTTAGTATAGAATATGATATGTTTAATATGATATGCATCGGTAAATAGCCATATATTAACTGTATTTTTACTTTTTAAAATAATTATAAAATATTTTATTATATTCATATAATCTGATAGTTTTATGCAAGGAGTAAGACGAGATGAACCGAATTTTTAAAGTAATCTGGAGTCGTACAAAGGGATGTTATGTCGTTGTGGCTGAAACAGCGAAAAATATGTCGAAACGATCGACAATGACATCGGTATTTGCCAAGATGTCTGGGTCTGTAATTGCTACGGCTTTATGTATGTCCATGATGTCTCCAATGATCGTGCATGGGAGTACTATTGTGCAAGGGGCTGGTGCTCAGGCTAAAAATGGCACTGTAGCGATAGGTGACAATAGTACAGCAATGGCAGATAACAGTGTGGCTTTGGGGACAGGGGCTACTGTTACAAAAACTAATAGGGCTAATGTTGGTAATGTGCAAGGCATTGCAATCGGAAGAAATGCAACCGTTGAAGTAAATAATGGCGTTGCTATCGGTAATTTGACAAAAGTAGCTTCTTTGAATGGCTTTGCCCTTGGTAATACATCCTGGGCTGGATATGATGAGGCCGGTAACTATGTGGGCGCCGATAACGATCAGGCATTTGGTACTAATGCCAGAGCTTGGGGTGGATCCTCTATGGCATTTGGTAATAATGCTAAAGCTGCTGCCGGTGGTGCCGTTGCAATGGGTAACGGGTCGCAGGCAAGAGGTAAATGGGCCGTTGCAATCGGTAATAATGCACAAGCTAAGGGCGAAGGGTCCAGAGCTCTTGGTGTAAACTCCTATGCAGTAGGACTCAACTCCATTGCAATGGGCTGGGAAAGTAATGCCCGTGAGGATTCTTCTATAGCTATTGGTACAGATTCTGACTCAGTTCAGAAAAATAGTATTGCCATCGGTAATCGTGCAGTTAGCTATGCAGAGGATAGCGTTACACTTGGTAGAAATACAACAGTAGGGAAAAATCATATTCGTTCTGTTGCATTAGGTGCAAATTCTGCAACTGCGGATACTCATAGTACACCGAATCAACTTGTAAATGGTTTGTGGTATAAGAATTTAGCGGGGGGAACGGCGGATTCTACCGTAAGTATCGGTAATGATACGGTAAAACGTACGATTACAAATGTGGCTGCAGGTCGTATGAATGCTTCGTCTACAGATGCTATTAACGGTAGTCAATTGTTTGGTGTCGCAAATAGTTTGGGAAATTTAGCCACTACAACTAAAAATATCCTTGGCGGTAATGCAGCTCTCGATCCTGATACCGGTAAATTAACGATGAGCGATATCGGTTTTACAGGTAAAAGCACAATCCACGATGCTATTAGATATAATAAAGACAATATCGATAAGGGATTGTTCTTTTATGGTGATAACTTTGTTCAGAACCAAGTAAAATTAGGTGACACAGTAAGAATAAAAGGTGGCGCTACCGGTGCTTTGGCTGACAACAATATTGGGGTTCAAGCAGACGGAAATGGCACACTAAATGTGAAATTGGCTAAAAAATTAACTGGTTTGGATAGCGTAACAGCAGGAACTGCTACGATTGATAATAAAGGGGTGTCTGTAGGCAATAAACTCTATGTGTCAACCGGTGGCCTTAATGCCAATAATCAACAGCTTAGAGGTGTTGCAGACGGTACAGGTAGTCAGGACGCAGTTAACTACGGTCAGTTGCAACGAGCAATTAACGGTACAGCTAAAGAAGCCATTGTAAAAGCAAATGATGATGGTAATATTACGATAAGGGAAAACTCAACGGCGAAAGGTGGTAAAGAATATACTGTCGGCTTAAACTATAAGATTACTGTAGGGAAAGGGGCGGCCTCGCATCCTGTAACCATAGATAGTGGTACAGGAACGGTCACAGGTCTTACCAATACATCATGGAATGTAAATAATCCAGCACCTGTTACAGGGCGTGCTGCTACGGAAGATCAGTTAAAGCGGGTTAATGAGAGAGTTAATTCCAATCAGTATTTTATTAATCAAAATACGCAGAATATCTCAGATAACTCAAGCCGTATTGGTGCCAATGCACGAAATATCACAAAAATACAAGGTGATATTACTACTAATAAGAATGATATTAACACTATCAATAATACTCTTGAAAAAGGGCTCTATTTTAGCAGCGATACAGGTGCTTCGATTAAGAGAAAATTAGGTGATACTCTAGTCATTAAAGGCGGTGCTACAGGGGCATTATCCGATAATAATATTGGTGTTGTATCCGATGGTACCGGTAGATTGACTGTAAAGTTGGCAAAATATTTAACAGGATTAGAGAGCGTTAATGCAGGAAATACTACTATTAGTAAAAATGGTTTGAGTGTAGGTGCTAGAACCTATGTAACACCTGATGGCATCAATGCTAATAATCAAAAGATTACTGGTGTTGCTAATGGTACAGCGCCTAACGATGCGGTTAATTTCAGTCAATTACAAAGTGCTATCGGTGGTACTGCAAAGGCGACTACAGTAAAATCAAAGGATGCAAATGTAACCGTAACAGAAGGTACCAATGTGAATGGTGGTAAGGAATACACTGTTGGATTGGGCAATAAACTTGCGGTAGGTACGGCACATCCTGTAACTGTGGACGGAACCGCAGGAACTGTAACAGGACTTACTAATGCTGCTTGGAATGTAAATAATCCACAAGCCGTAACTGGTCGTGCTGCAACGGAAGATCAGTTAAAAACTGTTAATACGCAAGTCAATACAAATAAGGATAAAATAGCTCAGAACACAACTGACATTGCTCAAAATGCGACTGATATCGGTAAGAATAAACAAGATATAACTAAGAACAAGACTGATATAGCTCAAAATACTACTGATATCGGTAAAAATAAGACTGATATTGCACAAAACAAGCAAAATATTACTCAGAACACACAAGATATTGCGACCAATAAAAATGCTATCTCTACAATCAATACAACTATTGCTAAAGGTCTTAACTTTGATGGAGACAGCGGTGCTGCAATCAACAAACAGTTGGGCGATAAGCTTAGCATCAAAGGTGGTGCCGCAGCTGCGAATTTGACAGACAATAATATCGGTGTCGTATCTGATGGCAGCACATTAAATGTGAAACTAGCTAAGACATTAACTGGTTTGGACAGTGTGACAGCTGGTGGTACAACTATCAATAATGGGGGCTTAACCGTAGGCGGTAAGACCTATGTAACTCCGAGCGGCATTAATGCGAATGACAAGAAAATAACTAATGTTGCTGATGGTGAAGTAGCAGCTAACTCCAAAGAGGCGGTTAACGGCGGTCAACTTCATGCGGCTAAAACCGAATTAAATAACAACATTAATAATGCTAAAACTGAATTAAACAAAAATATCGGTGATGCCAAAACTGAACTTAATAAGAATATTAATGACGCTAAGACTGAACTGAACGGCAATATAGATAATGCTAAAACCGAGTTAAACAATAACATATCGACTGCGAAGAATGATGTGATTAACACAGGCCTTAAGTTTGATGCGGATACAGGCGGTGTTAAGACCAATAAACTGGGTTCCAAGGTAACGGTAAATGGCGATGATAATATCACGACAGAAATCAGTCAAACCGGTGATGATACTAAGATCGGGCTTAAATTAAAGAAAGATCTTAATGTTACTACTGTTACTGCTACTGATACTGTGAAAGCTGGCACTGTGACTATAGGCAAACAAGCTGGTGGTGCTGGCGGTGCAAACGGTAACTTTGTGACAGGGCTCGATAATAAGTCTTGGAACGCGGATAATCCTCAAGCTGTAAGTGGTCGTGCTGCTACGGAAGATCAGTTGAAATCCGTTAATGATAAGGTTAATACAAATGTAACTAATATCAATAAAGGATTAAACTTTAACGGCGATAGCGGTGCTACGATTAATAAAAAATTAGGCGACACTGTTACCATTAAAGGTGGTGCTACGGCGAATCTTACGGATAATAATATCGGTGTCGTGTCCGATGGCAGCACATTAAATGTAAAATTAGCTAAAACATTAACCGGTTTGGATAGCGTAACAGCTGGCGGAACAACCATCAATAGCAGTGGTTTGACCGTAGGCGGCAAGACCTACGTAACGCCAAACGGTATCAATGCAAATAATCAAAAGATTACCGGTCTAGCAAAAGGCACAGATCCTACTGATGCGGTTAACTTCAGTCAGTTGCAGGATGCTATCGGTGGAACTGCTAAGGCAAGTACTGTGAAAGCTAAAAACAGCAATATCACTGTAGAAGAAGGTACAAATGCAGCCGGCGGTAAGGAATATACTGTCGGATTAGGGGATAAAATCACCTTAGGAACTGCTAATCCTGTATCTGTTGATGGTACTGCAGGCACTGTAACTGGTCTTACCAATACTACTTGGGACGTAGATAATCCGCAAGCCGTAAGTGGTCGAGCTGCAACAGAAGATCAGTTGAAATCTGTTAATACACAGGTTAATACAAACAAGGATAAAATAGCTCAAAATACAACTGACATTGCTCAAAATGTGACTGATATTGGTAAGAATAAACAAGATATAACTAAGAACAAGGCTGATATTGCTCAAAATACGACTGACATCGGTAAAAATAAGACTGATATTGCACAAAATAAACAAAATATTGCTCAAAATACGCAAGATATTACGACCAATAGAAATGCTATTTCTGCCATCAATACGACTATTGCTAAAGGTCTTAACTTTGATGGAGATAGCGGCGCTGTAATTAACAAACAGTTGGGTGATAAGCTTAGCATCAAGGGCGGTGCAGCGGCTGCTAACTTGACGGACAATAATATTGGTGTCGTATCTGATGGCAGTACGTTAAACGTGAAGTTAGCTAAAACATTAACTGGTTTGGACAGCGTAACAGCTGGTGGAACAACCATCAATGGTGGTGGTTTGACCGTAGGCGGTAAGAATTATGTATCTCCAAATGGCATCAATGCGAATGATCAAAAGATTACCAATGTTGCTAATGGCGATGTGGCGGCTAACTCCAAAGATGCGGTGAACGGCAGTCAATTGCATGACACTAAAACTGAGTTAAATAAAAATATTAGCGATGCTAAGACTGAGTTGAATAAAAATATTGGTGACGCTAAAACTGAACTTACCAACAAAGGCCTTCGTTTTGATGCGGATAATAACGCTGAAAAAACGAATAAACTAGGCTCTAAGGTAACAGTAAACGGCGACGACAATATTACGACGGAAATCACGCAAACCGGTGACGATACGAAGATCGGCCTTAAATTGAAGAAAGATCTTAACGTTACCACTGTTACTGCTACAGAAACTGTGAAAGCCGGTACTGTAACTATGGGTAAACAATCCGATGGTGCAACCCCTGCTAATACGGGGAATTACGTAACAGGTCTTGATAATCAGGCATGGAGCGTAACTAATCCGACTGCTGTCAGCGGACGTGCTGCAACAGAAGATCAATTGAAGACAGTTACTGAAGCTATCAAAACTCAAGGTGCTAATGCAACGGACTTTAGTCTCGTTGAGAATCCTACGGCAGGTTCCAATGGTGACTACACTGTAGATGCCAACGGTGACGTAGCATTGACAGTACAAGATAAGAACCATCCGGATCAAACAAAAACCGTAACGATTAAAGATGTGGCATCTAAATCTGAAGTGGATAAAGGCTTGAACTTTGACGGTGACTCTGGTACGACTATCAACAAGAAGCTAGGTGGTACTGTTGCCATTAAAGGTGGAGCTGCGGCTGCAGATTTAACGGATAATAATATTGGTGTTGTATCCGATGGCACAGGCACATTGAATGTGAAGTTGGCAAAAACATTAACCGGCTTGGACAGTGTAACAGCTGGTGGCACAACCATCAATAGTGGTGGTTTGACCGTAGGCAATAAGACCTATGTATCTCCAAACGGCATCAATGCGAACGACCAAAAGATTACCAATGTTGCTGATGGTAATATTGCTGCTAATTCCAAAGATGCGGTTAACGGCGGTCAATTACATGACGCTAAAACTGAGTTAAATAAAAATATTAGTGATGCTAAGACTGAACTTACCAATAAAGGCCTTCGTTTTGACGCAGATAATAATGACGAAAAAACGAATAAACTAGGCTCCAAGGTAACAGTAAACGGCGACGATAACATCACCACAGAAATTACACAAACTGGTGACGATACGAAGATTGGTCTTAAATTAAAGAAAAATCTTAATGTTACCACTGTTACGGCAGCGGAAACTGTGAAAGCTGGTACGGTAACTATGGGTAAACAATCCGATGGTGTAACCCCTGCTAATACGGGTAACTACGTAACAGGTCTTGATAATAAGACATGGAGTATTGATAATCCTACGATTGCATCTGGCCGTGCAGCAACGGAAGACCAATTGAAAACGGTTAGTGATGAAGTTAAGAAACAAGGTGCTAGTGCAACAGACTTTAGTCTCGTTGCGAATCCTACGGCAGGCTCTAATGGTGACTACACTGTAGATGCCAATGGTGACGTAGCATTGACCGTACAGGATAAGAACCATCCGGATAAAACAAAAACCGTAACGATTAAAGATGTAGCATCTAAATCCGAAGTGGACAAAGGCTTGAATTTTGACGGTGATTCTGGCACAACTATTAACAAGAAGCTAGGTGGTACTGTTGCCATTAAAGGCGGAGCTGCAGCTGCAGATTTAACTGATAATAATATTGGTGTCGTATCTGATGGCAGTACGTTAAACGTGAAGTTAGCTAAAACATTAACTGGTTTGGACAGCGTAACAGCTGGTGGAACAACCATCAATGGTGGTGGTTTGACCGTAGGCGGTAAGAATTATGTATCTCCAAATGGCATCAATGCGAATGATCAAAAGATTACCAATGTTGCTGATGGTAATATTGCGGCTAATTCCAAAGACGCGGTTAACGGCGGTCAATTACATGAAGCTAAAACTGAGTTAAACAAGAATATCGCTGATACAAAGATTGAATTAAATAAAAACATTGGCGATACTAAAACCGAATTAAATAAAAATATCGCTGACACTAAAACTGAACTCAACAATAATATTAATGACGCTAAGACTGAACTGACCAATAAAGGTCTTCGTTTTGACGCAGATAATAATGATGCAAAAACGAATAAATTAGGCTCCAAGGTAACGGTAAACGGCGACGATAATATTACGACGGAAATCACGCAAACCGGTGACGACACTAAGATTGGTCTAAAATTGAAGAAAGATCTTAACGTTACCACTGTTACGGCTACAGAAACTGTAAAAGCCGGTACTGTAACCATGGGTAAACAAGCCGATGGTGCAACCCCTGCTAATACAGGTAACTACGTGACAGGGCTTGATAATAAGACTTGGGACGCAGGTAAAGTCGTATCCGGTCGTGCTGCAACAGAGGATCAATTGAAACAAGCTTTGGCGGGTCAAACTGATACAGGTCTCAAATTCAATGCCAATGTAGGCGGTGTACAAACTAATAAATTAGGCTCTACTATCACTGTTCAAGGTGAAGGCAATGCTGCTGATACCGACTATAGCGGTGACAATATTAAGACGTTCATCAAACAAGATGCTGCAACAGGTAATACAACAATTGATGTAAAAATGAACAAAAATCTTAAGGCTGAATCCGTGAAAGTCGGCAAAGACGGTAAGGATGGCGTATCTCTCACAGGTCCAGATGGGGCTGGCACCGACGGTAAAGTAGCTGTTACAGATAAGAACGGCAAGGATGTAGTGTCTATGTCCGGTAAAGACGGTGTAGGTCACATCGGTTTAACTGGTAAAGATGGTCATAGTGCGGATATTATCGCTGATAAAGGCGCTGCTGATATTAATGGAAATGAAATCACGCGCATTAAATATCAAGATGAAAATGGTACAACCCATCAAGTGGCAACCAAAGATGATGGCATGGCATACGGTGGCGACTCCGGCACTACCATCAAGAAGAAACTTAATGAACAATTGGACATTAAGGGCGGTGTCACCAATGAATCTGAGTTGACCGAAAACAATATTGGAGTTATTAGCAAGAATAATATCCTTAATGTTCGTTTGGCAAAAAATCTGAAAGGCCTAGATTCCATAACTTTCAACAATGGCACTAATGGTGCAAACGGTAAAACCGTTGTTAATGGTGAAGGCATGACCGTTCAAGATAAGGATGGCAACCCGTTGACTGCTATTACAAAGGACGGCGTGAAGATTACCAATGGTCCATCTATGACGAAAGATGGTATTGATGCAGCCGGCAATAAGATTACAAACGTAGCTGACGGTACAAATCCTAAGGATGCGGTTAATAAATCTCAATTGGATACAGCGGCTAACGCTGCTAAGGCAATCGTAACAGAAGGTAATAATATCAAAGTTGATAAGACCACTAATGGTGATGGCTCTACAAATTACAAAGTGGGCCTCAAAGACCAAATAACAATGGGATCTGATGCTACGAAACAAATTGCGATGGATGGTACAACAGGTACGATCAAAGCCGGTGACAAGGTTACAATCGACGGCAACAAAGGCACCATTAAAGCAGGTGATAAAGTTGAAATCGATGGCGATAAAGGCACAATCAAGGCTGGTAATATTGCGATTGACGGTACAAACGGTACAATTAAGGCTGGCGACAAGGTAACTATTGATGGTAAAGATGGTAAGATTGGAGCAGGTAAGGTCTCTGTTGATGGCAAGGACGGTCATGTGACAGGTTTGGAAAACAAAGATTGGGATCCTAACAATATCACAAGCGGTCGTGCTGCTACAGAAGATCAATTGCAGAAGTCCCATAAAGCCTTGGATAATAAGATTAATAACTTAGGTGATGACATTACGAAGAAAGGCATGGATTTTGCCGGTAATACAGGTGATTTCCACCGTGATTTAGGTCAAAAGGTTACCATCAAAGGTGAAGGTCAAGGGGCTGATAGTGACTATTCTGGCGAAAATATTAAAACGGTAGCCGAAAATGGTAATGTTACTATTAAAATGGCTAAGAATCTTAAGACCGATAGTATTACTACCAAAACAGTTACTGCTGATACGGTCAATACTGATAAGGTGAAAGTCGGCAAAAATGGTCAAGATGGCGTTTCCATTACAGGTCCAGACGCTGCGAATGGCACAGACGGAAAAGTAGCTGTTACAGGTAAAGACGGTAAAGATGCTGTATCTATGTCAGGTAAAGACGGCGTTGGTCACATCGGTTTAACTGGCAAAGATGGTCGTAATGCGGATATTACCGCTGATAAGGGCGATTCTGATCTCGGAGGCAATGCTATTACTCGTATTAAGTACCAAGATGAACAGGGCAAGACACATCAAGTGGCAACCAAAGACGATGGTATGAAATACGGTGGCGATTCTGGTAATGTGATTAACAAAAAGCTTAACGAACAGGTAAACGTAGTCGGTGGTATTACTGATGCTAGCAAGTTGACGGCCGAAGATAATTTAGGCGTCGTATCTGACGGCACTAATCTTAAAGTTCGTATGGCGAAAGATTTGAAAGGTCTTACGTCAGTAACGACTAAGGATGCTGGAGGTAACTCTACGGTTGTGAACGGCAGTGGCGTAACCATTACTCCTGCTAGCGGTAACACCGTAAGCCTTACTAAAGATGGATTGAATAACGGTGGTAAAACAATTAGCAATGTAGGTCCTGGTGTAAACGGAACGGATGCGGTTAACGTAAATCAATTGAAGGGGGTTACGGAGGGAATGGCTAATGCAATTAATTCCGTGGCGGGCGAAACACAACGTGTAGGTGCTCATGCGGCGGCGATGTCTGCGTTGAAACCAATTCAATACGATCCGTTAGAACCAACTCAAGTGATGGCTGGTATCGGCAATTACAGAGGTGAAACCGCAGCGGCTTTAGGTGTTGCGCATTACACATCGGAAGACACTATGTTCCATGCAGGCGTATCTGTTGGTAGTCGTCATAATATGGTGAATGCTGGTGTAACTCGTAAATTCGGTTCTTCTGATGAGAAGAAGGCTATTCCTGAACGCTACAAGGGCGGTCCTATCAGTTCTATGTACGTAATGCAGGATGAAATGACCGCTTTGAAAGCTGAAAATGCACGCATGAAAGCGCAGGATGAAAAATTAACTGCAGACTATGCGGCATTAAAAGAAGATAATCTTCGTCTACAGAAAGATAACGAAGAAACTAAGCGACAATTGGCTCTTATTATGAGTCGTTTAGGCATGTAATTCATACCTGTTTCATCTTACGTTCATGCGATAAAAAGCGAGCTGATGTACCAGAAAATACCCATGAAAATTAGATGATTTTAACCCTATATGGTATATAAAATGAAAGAACGAAAGTCTACTGTGAAAGGACTTTCGTTCTTTTTTTGTGTTTGACTTCACAAACTTTTCATAATAGTGTATAATACAGAACATATAATTTTAATCGAAAATTATAAATGTGATTAATTTACTATAAAATCATTAGCTTTAGATTATAAGTGTTGTTTGGCCCATTGTTGTAAGGGTTTTTATGATTGAAAATATATTTAAATGAGTAAGAAAATCAATTTTTAAAAGAAGTTTAAAGTTCTGAAAATAAATGAGCGAAATATGAAAAAAATATATTTACATTCATAAACTAATCTGATATTTTATATGTATAGTAATTAAATTTTTGATGAAAATTTTATTATTTTTAGTGTTTTAGTGTTGGTTTTAGAATCCCTTATAAAACTGTGTGAAAGGTAGGTACTACTAAATGAATCGTATTTATAGGGTAATTTGGAGTCAGGTACGAGGCGCATATGTCGTTGTATCTGAAATCGCAAAAAGCCATACTCGTGGCTCCAAAAGCTTTGTTAGTAATTCCGCTAAAGCTTCGGTAAAAGTTGGCTTGGCGGCTATGGTTTTAACCTGCGGTAGTGGGTTGATTTCGGGTGTTGATGCAGCGCCTAACAGAGGCCTTTCTTTGGCTCCTGGTGAAGGTCCTAATGATGGTGGGTTTACATATTTATACCCTAGCCAAAATTCTCCTTATATTCAAATGTATGATTACAAAACACCGGGGAATCCAGGACAAGGATATTTATATACAAATAATAAGGTGTTTGGCATCCAAATCGGTAACAATGCGAATGCCCGTGCTAATGATGGTTCTGTGTCTGGTATTTCTATCGGTGACTATTCCCAATCTCGTGCGTTGGGTATCGGTTTAGGCCACTATGCTCAATCTGAACAAATCGGTGCTATTGCTGTTGGCTCTGCTGCGAAGGCAAAAGGCTTTAACTCTTTGGCGATGATGCGTCAAGCCTATGCAGGTGAACAATATGCGGCAGCTATTGGTACGGCAGCATCTGCACAAGGTAAAGCGAGCTTGGCTATGGGTCACTCCGCATTAGCAACAGGTGATCAATCTATTGCTATTGGCTCTGCAAATCCAACACCAATGAAGGATGATAAAGGTACACCGTATACAGCATATGACGGAACTACTAATACTCAAGCTAATGCAGCTCGTTCTATTGCTATCGGTCAAGGTGCTAAATCAAATACCGTAGATAGCATAGCTATGGGTACAGGTGCTAATGTAGTAGCAGGCACAAATTATAAAGGCGAGAATTATACTCACGGCATAGCTATCGGCAGTAATGCCCTTTCTCAGGGAATACAAGGTGTAGCTATTGGTAACGGTGCAGCACATTATCGTGATAATGCGGTTGCTCTTGGTAACAATGCGCAAACTCGTGCGAAAGATGGCATCGCTATTGGTAATAATGCTGAATCCGGCATTCAAAATGACCCAACTTATAAAGTAAATAACTCCGTTGCTGTAGGTAACTCTGCACGTGCTCATGGTGGTTCTGGTGTTGCTCTTGGTAATGATACATATGCATTGGGCGGATCCTCTGTGGCTGCAGGTAATGCGGCATGGGCATTAGGAGAACGTTCCACAGCTATCGGTAACAATGCTCATTCCGAAGGTTACGGCTCTATTGCTATGGGTCGTGAAGCGAGTGCTTTGAGCACTCAAGATGGGGACAAGAAAAATGTTGTGGCTATCGGTGATGATGCACAAGCAACTGGTTCCCGTTCCATCGCATTGGGCGTAAGCGCTCAAGCTGGTACATTAGAACGTGTACGTGATCGTAGCGTTTACAAAGATAATCCTGAATTAATCACTAAACTTAAAGCTCAAAAAGAAGTAACTGATGCGGTAGCAATCGGTAGCGAAGCAAGTGTACAAGAAAACGAAGGCTTAGCTCTCGGTAGCAAAGCAACAGTAAATCACGTTCGTGGCGTTGCCTTAGGTGCTAATTCTGCAACAGCTGCTCCTGTAAGTACTGCTAGTGAAACAATTAACGGTTTGAAATACAACTATGCAGGTGGTAGTGCTGATTCCACAGTTAGCGTAGGTAATACTTCTACAAAACGTACAATTACTAATGTTGCTGCTGGTCGTGTAAGCGCACAATCTACAGATGCTATTAACGGTAGCCAATTATATGGCGTTGCTAATGCAGTAGGTAATGTAGCTAACAGCACTAAGAATATCTTGGGCGGTAATGCTCAGGTTGACCAAAACGGTACTATCACCATGACTAATATTGGTGATACAGGTAAAAACACTGTTCATGAAGCTATTAAATCCGCAAACTCCGGTTGGGAACTTCAAGTTAATGGCCAAAAGGTTAAAGATGTAAAAGCTCCAAACCGTACAGTGAACTTTAACGCTGGTAAAAATATTAAATTAGAAGGCGCCGGAGACAATGTTACAGTTGCAACAGTTGATAATGCAAACTTCAACTCCGTTACAACTGGTAGCGTATCTATGAGCAAAACCGGTATCAATGCTGGTGGTTATCAAATTACCAATGTACAATCTGGCGGTGATACATTAACAAATGCGGCTAATATCGGTGATATTTCTCGTATTGCTGCAAAATACGATAAATACTTGCAACGTGGTTCTGCAACGTATGAAGCAAACGGTAATGGCAAGATTAACATGACCGGTACAAATGGTTTGACTGCTGAAGTAACAGGTTTGAAAAACACGTATGTTACATCCGGTACAGTATCCAATGACGGTAAGAGATTGACATTGACACGTAATGACAATCAAACATTCGATGTTGATATCTCTAAAATCTCTAATGGTCTTTCCAAAACTGACTACCGTTTGATTGCAAACCCTGCAGCAGGTAGCAATGGCGAATATAAAGTAGCTGCTGATGGTAGCATGACATTGACTGTTGCTGATGCTGATGGTTCCAACCCTAGACAAGTTAAGTTGACGAACCTTGCTTCTAAAGAGCAACAAGATATCAATACTACTAATATCACAAATAACACTAACAAAATCGCTAAAGGCTTGAGCTTCAGAGGCGATGACAATGTTAAAATCAATAAACAACTTGGTGATACTTTAGGTGTTACTGGTGGCGCTACAGGTGCTTTGTCTGACAACAACATCGGTGTTGTAGCTAAAGACGGCAATCTAAATGTTAAGTTGGCAAAAGACCTAACAGGTTTGAACAGCGTAACTGCAGGTTCTGTTCGCGTAGGTAAACATAGCGACAATAAAAACTATGTAACTGGTTTGGACAATAAAGAATGGAATGTTCAAAACCCTACCATTACATCTGGTCGTGCAGCAACTGAAGATCAGTTGAAAAAAGTGTCTGATGAAATTAAGACTACTAATGCGGCTAAAACAGATTACCGTTTGATCAACAATGCAAACTCTGCAGACGGTTCTTACTCTGTAGAAAACAACAAGGTTGATTTAAAAGTTAAAGATGAAGCTCATCCTAACAGCCCTGCTAATACAGTAACAATCAACAACATCGCATCCAAAACTGAATTGGATAAATTGACAGAACGCGCTGTTAAATATGATCTTAACGGTACTACTGTTAATAAAAACAAGGTTACTTTGGAAGGCCAAGGCGGTACAACAATTACTAACTTGAAAGCTGGTGAAGTATCTTCTACTTCTACAGATGCTGTAAACGGTAGCCAATTACATGATGTGAAAATCGAAGCAGGTAAACATTCTAAAGTTACTGTTTCCGATGATAACCTCAAATTGACAACTACTCCTGCTACAAGCACTGAAGGTGCTAAATATGATCTTCGTTTGAACAACAAAGTGACATTGGGTAGCGGTAACAATCAAGTAGTTCTTGATGGTACAGCAGGTAGAGTAACTGCTAGTGGCGTTGTAATGGGCGCTCAAACTGTTCAAAATACGAAACATGCAAGCGAAACTGGTAATTATGTAACTAACTTGGACAATAAGAACTGGGATTCCACATCTATCGTATCCGGTCGTGCAGCGACTGAAGATCAGTTGAAAAAAGTTAGCGAGCAAATTACTCAACAAGGTAGCAGTGCAACTGACTATCGTCTTGTAAGAAACTCCAGTGCTGATGGTTCCTACAAGGTAAACGACAATGGTGAAGTATCCTTGACTGTAGAGGATAAAAACCATGCAGGCGTTAAAGAGCAAGTTACAATCAATAACATTGCATCCAAGACTTCTGTAGATAAATTGACAGATCGTGCTGTTAAATATGACATCAATAACGGTGTTGTTGATAAAACTAAGGTAACATTGGAAGGCGCTAATGGCACTACTATTACAAATGTAAAAGACGGTGCTGTAACAGCTACATCTACAGATGCTATTAATGGTAGCCAATTGTTCAAGACTAAAGAAGAATTGATCAATAAAGGCATGAAATTCGGTGCTGACTCCGGTAACGTAATCAATAAAAAACTTGGTGAACAAGTAAACGTTAAAGGTGGCATCACAGAAGCATCCAAATTGACTGCTGAAGACAATATCGGTGTTGTATCCGATGGCTCTAACGACTTGAAAGTTCGTTTGGCTAAAGACCTTAAAGGTTTGAACAGCGTAACTGTAGGTGATACAAAAGTTACTTCCAACGGTGTAACTATCAGCAACGGCGCTACAAACAATGCATCTGTATCCCTTACTAAAACAGGCTTGGATAATGGTGGTAACAAGATTACTAACGTTGCTCGTGGTACAATCGACAGCGATGCAGTAAACTTGGCACAATTGAAAGAAGTATCCAACAGTGCATCTGCAGCAAATACAAAGGTAGCTGAAGGTAAAAACATTAAAGTTGATGAAAGCATCGACAATGTAACTAAAGCTAAAACATATACTGTAGGCTTGAAAGATGAAGTAACATTAGGCGCAGGTAACACAGCTATCAATATCAACGGTACAACAGGTATCGTGAAAGCTGGCGTTGGTGATAATGCTGTGACTATCAACGGCACAAATGGTACTATCAACTCCGGTAAAGTAACTATTAATGGTACTACAGGTACTGTTAACGAATTGACTAACAGAACTTGGAACCCTAAAGCTATTACTAATGGTCAAGCTGCTACAGAAGATCAATTGAAAGTAGTAGACAATAAAATTGATACTACAAAAACTGAAATCGTAGAAAAAGGCTTGAATTTCCAAGGCGATGCAGGTACTGCAATTCATAAAGACCTTGGTCAAACATTGAAAATCTCTGGCGGTCAAGCTGACGCATCTAAACTTTCAGAAAATAACATTGGCATAGTTAATAACAACGGCGTATTGAATGTTAAACTTGCGAAAGACCTTAAAGGTTTGGACAGTGTAACAACTGGTGCTACAACTATTAACAACAACGGTTTGACAATCGGTGGTAACACATTTGTTACAAGCAACGGCTTCAATGCTAACGATACTCAAATCACAAACGTGAAAGCTGGTACAGAGGATAACCATGCAGTTAACCTTAAACAGTTGAAAGAAGTATCTAACAACGCAGCTGCAGCTAAAACTGTTGTAAAAGCTGGCAAAAACATCAATGTAACTGATTCTGAAGATCCACTTACTAAAGCTAAAACTTACACAGTTGGTTTACAAGACACAGTAACATTGGGTTCCGGCAATACAGTTGTTAATATCGACGGTACAAAAGGTATTGTGAAAGCCGGCGAAGGCAATAATGCTGTAACTATCAACGGTACAAACAGCACAATTAATGCTGGTAACGTAGCGATTGACGGTGTAACAGGCAATATCAATTCCGGTAAAGTTCTTGTTAACGGTGCTAAAGGTACTGTAAACAACTTAACAAATATCACTTGGGATGCTGACCATATCACAAGCGGTCAAGCTGCAACAGAAGATCAATTGAAAGTTGTTGATAAGAAAATTACTGACAATGGTAGTAACTTGACTAAGAAGGGCTTGAACTTCAAAGGCGATGACGCTACAAGCATTCATAAAGATCTTGGCGAAACATTAGATGTTGTAGGTGGTACTTCCGATAAAGCTAAATTGTCTGACAATAACATCGGCGTGGTATCTGAAAACGGTAAGTTGAATGTTAAACTTGCTAAAGAGTTGACTGGCTTAACAAGTGTAACAACTGGTGCTACAACAATTAATAACGAAGGTTTAACAATTGGTGGTAAGAAATTCGTTACAGCTAACGGTTTTGATGCTAACAATACACAAATCAAAAACGTAAAAGCTGGTACTGATGGCAATGATGCAGTTAACTTGAATCAATTGAATGAAGTTAAAAATGCATCCAACACTACAGTTGAAGGTAGCGAAAACATCAATGTTAACTCCACAGTAGATCCTAATACACAAGCTAAAACTTACAAAGTAGCGTTGAAAGACGATGTAACTTTGGGTTCCGGCAATAATGCAATCAACATCAACGGTACTACAGGTATCATAAAAGCTGGTGACGGTGCAAATGCTGTAACTATCAATGGTACAAACGGCACTATTAACTCCGGTAAAGTGACTGTCAACGGTGCTGCTGGTACTGTAAACAACTTGACAAACATTACTTGGGATGGCAAAAACTTCACAAGCGGTCAAGCTGCAACAGAAGACCAATTGAAAATTGTTGATAAGAAAATCACTGACAACAGCACTGACTTGACTAAGAAAGGCTTGAACTTCCAAGCTGATTCTGGCGAATTAATTCATAAAGATCTTGGTCAAACATTGGATGTTGTAGGTGGCATTACTGAAAAATCTAAATTGTCCGACAACAACATCGGTGTAGTATCCGAAAATGGTAAGTTGAATGTTAAACTTGCAAAAGATTTAACAGGCTTGAACAGCGTAACAACTGGTCAAACAACTATCAACAACGATGGCTTGACAATCAACAACAAACAATTCGTTACAGCTAATGGCTTCAACGCTAACAATACGCAAATCAAAAACGTAACAGCTGGCGTAGAAGATAACGATGCTGTAAATGTTAAACAATTGAACGATGTAAAAGCTGCATCTAATACAAAAGTAAAAGGTAGCAAAAACATCGACGTTGATGAAGCTGTAGATCCAACTACAAAAGCTAAAACTTACACAGTTGCATTGAAAGACACTGTAACATTGGGTTCCGGTAACACAGCTGTTAACATCGACGGTACAACTGGTATCGTGAAAGCTGGTAACGGTGCGAACGCAGTAACTATCAATGGTGTAAACAGCACAATCAACGCTGGTAAAGTAGCAATCGATGGCGTAACAGGTAACATCAATGCTGGTAAAGTTCTTGTTAACGGTGCAAACGGTACTGTAAACAACTTGACTAACATTTCTTGGGATCCTGCACACATCACAAGTGGTCAAGCTGCAACAGAAGATCAATTGAAAGTTGTAGATAGCAAAATCGATAAGAACACTGAAGACTTGACTAAGAAGGGCTTGAACTTCCAAGCTGATTCTGGCGAAGTAATCCATAAAGATCTTGGTCAAACATTGGATGTTGTAGGTGGCATTACTGATAAAGCTAAATTGTCTGACAACAATATCGGTGTTGTATCCGAAAACGGTAAGTTGAATGTTAAACTTGCAAAAGATTTAACAGGCTTGAATAGCGTAACAACTGGTCAAACAACTATTAACAATAATGGTTTGACAATTGGCGGTAATACATTTGTTACAAACAACGGCTTCAATGCAAACAATACACAAATCAAAAACGTTAAAGCTGGTACAGAAGATAGCGATGCTGTTAACCTTAAACAATTGAATGAAGTAAAAGCTGCGTCCGATACTAAGGTAAAAGGTAGCAAGAACATTCATGTTGAAGAAGAAATCAACGATCTTACAAAAGCTAAAACATACACTGTAAACTTGAAAGACACAGTGACATTGGGCTCTGGCAATACATCAGTTCATTTCGATGGTACAACAGGTATCATTAGAGCTGGCGAAGGTTCTAATGCTGTAAATATCAATGGTACAAACGGTACAATCAACTCCGGTAAGGTAACTATCAATGGTGGTTCTGGTACTGTTAACGATTTGACTAACAGAACTTGGGATCCTAATAAGATCACTAATGGTCAAGCTGCAACAGAAGATCAATTGAAAGTTGTAGACAACAAAATTGATAAAAATACTGAAGACTTGACTAAGAAAGGCTTGAACTTCAAAGGCGACTCCGGTGAAGCTATCCATAAAGACCTTGGTCAAACATTGGAACTTAAAGGTGGCGAAGCTGATGCTTCTAAACTTTCAAATGGTAACATTGGCGTAGTTAATGAAAACGGCAACTTGAACGTTAAACTCGCTAAGAATCTTAAAGGTCTTGATTCCGTAACTGTTGGTTCCGATCCAAGCAAACAAGTTGTTCTTGATAATAAAGGCGTGTCCGTAGGCGGTAAAACATACATTTCTAACGAAGGCTTAAACGCAAATAATCAAAAGATTACTAACGTGGCAGCTGGTGTAAATGATACAGATGCAGTTAACGTTCAACAGTTGAAGAGCAGCATGGCGGCAGCAACTACAACAGTGAAAGCTGGCGATAGCGGCAATACAACTGTAACATCTACAACAAATGCGGATAAGTCCAAAACATACACTGTAGATATCAAAAAAGACTTGAACTTACGCAGTGTGATTACCACTACTGACGATAAGAAATTCTCTACTGTAACAAACGGTGTAGGTGTTACAAGCACTGATACATTAGGCAATACAACTGCTCTTACTGCAGGTAATGTGAAAGTATCTGATAATCAAAATAATACAACTCAAACAACAGCTAAAGGTGTACTTGTAGATAATCCGACTAAGGCCACTGAATTAACTGCTAATGGTATTGTAACTACTGATAAAAAGACTAAGAGCACAAGAACAAATGCAGACGGCATGGTTGTTACATCCGGCATGGGTAGTGAAAAAGTAACTACTACTGTTAGCAGCAACGGTGTTGCAATTACTACTCCTCCAGCAGGTCAAGGTTCCCCTAAAGATGGTACTGGTGCAGTAACATTGACTAAGGACGGCTTGAACAATGGTGGCAATAAAGTTGTTAACATGGCAAGCGGTTATGGCGAAGGCGAAGATATCAACAATATCGCTGATAATAGCAGCAGCTTAACAAATGGCGCTAACATCGGCGACTTGAAGAAAGGTATCGATGGCCTTAAGAAAGCCGGCTTAGACTTTGCAGGTGATAAAGGTGAATTCCATCGTAACTTAGGTGATAAGGTAACCGTTAAAGGTGGCGTTACTGATGAAAGCAAACTTTCCACTGCAAACAATATCGGTGTTATTTCCGATAACAACGGCAGCTTGAATGTTCGTTTGGCAAAAGATATTACTGGTATCAACTCCATTACAACTATGGATAACTCCGGTCATACAACTGTGACAAACGGTAACGGTATCACAATTAAGAATAACGGTGGTGGCAGCGTATCCTTAACAAGCTCTGGTTTGAACAACGGCGGTAATAAGATTACGAACGTGGCTCCAGGCGAAATTAGCTCCACTTCTACTGATGCTGTTAATGGTTCCCAACTTAATCGTGTTGCAAATAGCATGAATAATGTTATAAACGAAGTTCGTCAAGTTGGTGCGATGTCCTCCGCATTGTCCGCATTGAAACCTATGGCTTATGACCCTTACGAACCTACTCAAATTATGGCAGGTTACGGTAACTACCGTGGCGACTCCGCATTGGCATTAGGTGTGGCTCATTATAAAAATGAATCCATGATGTTACATGCTGGTGTAGCTTGGGCAGGCAGCAATAGCCATATGATGGCAAATGCTGGTGTAACTTGGAAAGTAGGTAACAGAGACGGCGAAGCAGAAACTGCAGATCGTTATCGTAAAGGACCTATCAGTTCTACATATGCAATGCAACGTGAACTTGCTGCAATGAAAGCTGAAAATCAAGGATTAAAAGGTGAAGTAGCTGATTTGAAAGCTGAAAATGAACAAATGAAAGCTAATATTGCTGCAATGATGGCAAGACTAGGTTTATAATACGTTCATACTGAACATTACGGGGTGAGGATTCCTCTTTAGGGGGTCCTCTCACCCGATTTAATTCGTTGATAGAAAAGAGGAATATATAATGAAAAAATCCACTTTGCTTGCTTTCACAGCGGCAGTATTATTCGGCAGTGGCGTATTCCATGTTAATGCGGCATCTGCTACATTTGATGATCCATTGCTTTTACCAAATCCAGCTAAAGTGCCTACAACAGGTTCTGTTGTATTGGTTCCTGTGGCTAGCCCTCAGGCGGTACAAAGTATCCATGAATTTGTGAAAGCATGGGAAAATGCGGAAAAACACATTGCTTTAGCTGAAAGCAAAAAGAATAATCATCAAGCGTTAACTAAAGAAGAAGCTAAATGGTTACATTCTAAAGATAAGCATAACTATGCTGAGTATTTCCGTAAACATTCTTTAGGTTATGTACATGGCCAAGAAACTGCATTGAACTGGAATGGTGAAAACCGTAATAAAAACGAGTATAGCTATTACACATTCCCTAAATATGATAAGGACCAAGGTTACACAAATAGCTATGGTTACAATGTATTGCGCAGCATGGTTGATCGCATGAATGAATTGCTTCAAAAACAAAAGGCCGTTGGCGGTCCTTTGACTGATGAAGAAGCACAAGCATTGGAAGATGCTATGCTTGATATCATGGCTCAAGATCAAGAACATGTATCTAATGAAGAATTGCGTTATTACATGAACGAAGCAGTTTGGTTTGCTACAAAACAAACTGTAAAAAATATGTCTGCAGAAGAACCTTCTGTTGGCGATATGCACGAAATCAACCTTCGTGAAGCGATTCAAACAGATAACTAATTATCTAATACATATATAATTAAATCTTTATATGTATAACTTTTGTTGTATAGAGTATGCAGATGCAATACCTTATATATAAAAGTTTTTAATATGCAGTGTTGAGACGCAAATAAGGGATTCTATAAATACACTGTTATATAGGCAAGAAGCCGCAACAGAATGCAATATGTATTCTTGTTGCGGCTTCTTTTTATTTTAAATTCTCCTTATATGATATGTGTGGAAACGTGATATAACTCAAGTTTTAAATTTGTAAAATTAGGCTGTGAAAGTGTGTAAAAATAATGGCAAAAATTTTCTGAAATTTATAGTAAAATTTGCCCAAATTTTGTTGACATCAGTATATGGAAATGTTATTATATTCAAGTACCCCATATGAAGGGGCACAGATCTTTGAAAACTGAACAATGATAGGTAATCAATCGAAATGATTGAACATATGCCAGAGTGCGGGTTTTGACATAGTCAAAACCAACCATAATTCAAAGTTACTTAAATGTAACGACAACAAATAATGAGCTATTCAAATAGCTTCAAGATATCTTGGAGAGTTTGATCCTGGCTCAGGACGAACGCTGGCGGCGTGCTTAACACATGCAAGTCGAACGAAGAGCGATGGAAGCTTGCTTCTATCAATCTTAGTGGCGAACGGGTGAGTAACGCGTAATCAACCTGCCCTTCAGAGGGGGACAACAGTTGGAAACGACTGCTAATACCGCATACGATCTAATCTCGGCATCGAGGATGGATGAAAGGTGGCCTCTATTTATAAGCTATCACTGAAGGAGGGGATTGCGTCTGATTAGCTAGTTGGAGGGGTAACGGCCCACCAAGGCGATGATCAGTAGCCGGTCTGAGAGGATGAACGGCCACATTGGGACTGAGACACGGCCCAGACTCCTACGGGAGGCAGCAGTGGGGAATCTTCCGCAATGGACGAAAGTCTGACGGAGCAACGCCGCGTGAGTGATGACGGCCTTCGGGTTGTAAAGCTCTGTTAATCGGGACGAAAGGCCTTCTTGCGAATAGTGAGAAGGATTGACGGTACCGGAATAGAAAGCCACGGCTAACTACGTGCCAGCAGCCGCGGTAATACGTAGGTGGCAAGCGTTGTCCGGAATTATTGGGCGTAAAGCGCGCGCAGGCGGATTGGTCAGTCTGTCTTAAAAGTTCGGGGCTTAACCCCGTGATGGGATGGAAACTGCCAATCTAGAGTATCGGAGAGGAAAGTGGAATTCCTAGTGTAGCGGTGAAATGCGTAGATATTAGGAAGAACACCAGTGGCGAAGGCGACTTTCTGGACGAAAACTGACGCTGAGGCGCGAAAGCCAGGGGAGCGAACGGGATTAGATACCCCGGTAGTCCTGGCCGTAAACGATGGGTACTAGGTGTAGGAGGTATCGACCCCTTCTGTGCCGGAGTTAACGCAATAAGTACCCCGCCTGGGGAGTACGACCGCAAGGTTGAAACTCAAAGGAATTGACGGGGGCCCGCAC
>OGZV01000914.1_pt1 | contig 30045 bp, 27 predicted proteins | sample 1576861 | NCBI WGS metagenome assembly OGZV01 (sample SAMEA3541501, study PRJEB24748) | human gut metagenome | biome: human gut; feature: human-associated habitat; material: faeces | place: China | collected 2012
ATGAAATGGCTGAGTCAGCCGAGAAGAATTTCCCCGCTTATTCGCACCTTCCCTAGCGTGAAGACTTGGAGTTTCTGTGGTTTGAGTGTTTTAAAGCGGAAGCATGAATGAACATTTGGATATGTATTATGGCTCACAAGCAACATGTCATGACCACACCTTCCAGCCAGAACCTGCCTTGTAGATTCGCGCTTTGAGATCATCGTTCAAGTCCCCGTTGCAAATGTTCCCATCATTTGAATTAAAGATTTTTCAGCCATTGCCGATACTACTCTGGTCCTTGCTTGTGACGCGTTCAGTGTTCAGTGCTGTTTGCTTTGGCCATCCGGACTGATTACATACCGCCTAATCAAAGCCAATCCTTAATATAAAGGGAACTTATGAGATTAAAATATGCAGCACTCATACTCGCCGTTGCCATTACAGGCTGTGATGATAAAAAAGACGTGATCGGTTGTTCTTCTGAAATGACCCAGTCAGCGCTCATGGATTTATTAAAAAAATCTGCTTATGAAGGACTCTCTGAACAGGTCGACAAATATCCTGACGTCACAAATCAGACCAAACGAAGCGCCTTGGACAAGATAAAACTGGTCATCTCTGAAATCTCCACAACCTCAAGTGACACGGGTAGCACAATGAAAACGTGTGAGGGTACTGTGACGATGACCCTACCTGCGAATGAGTACGCTCAGCTTTCTGATGCTTACAGAAAAAACTTTAACCGTAATCTTGATAAGCAAATGGAAAGCCTGTCTTTAGATAACAACGCAAACAGCTTTTCAAAACGCATCTCCTACACAGCACAGGCGACCGACGATCAGAAAAACGTTTTCGTAAAAGCCTCCTCTGATAATCCGATATCTGTGGGTGCCGCTGCACTTACATCGCTTTCAATTATCAACCCGATCGTTGAACAGCAGAAGATCCAACAGGCTAAGGATGCTCAGCAGAGCCAAATTGAAGCTCAGCAGCAGGCTCAACTCAGGGCGCAGCAACAGGCCCAGTATGATGCAGAGCAGCAAATTGAGAGACAGACACAGCTGCAGGCACAAGAGAATGCAGAACAGCAGGTCCAACAGCAAAACACTGGGAGCCTTGATCAGTCCCGAATGGCCTTTGCGAATGCCGACTCTGATTTGAATACCGCCTGGAGCACATTAACGTCGGCGAAGAAAAAGGAGTTACTTCCTTCTCAGCGCCAGTGGATCAAAACAAAGGATGCTATGTGCGGCAAAGTTTCAATGCAGGGAACTGATTCCGAAGTTAAGAAAATGGTCGACTGCCAGACGCAAATGACCGTTTCAAGGACTGCTTTCATCAGAACACAATAACTGAAGTTCCTTTCATGCCGGTGGCCAGTATTGAGCTGGCTCCGGCGTAATTCTTGAAAATTTACGCCTTGCCCTCTGGTCTTTTTCAAGCATTACACATAAACGGCTCGTCTGAACCGTTGTGATACAAAAGCATCTTAAGTCAGTTTTTTAACTGCTCTGAAACTTGAAGGGATGACAGCTTGCGCTGAGTGCGAATGTTAATACTTGTAATGAACTTACATCATGAAGACGGCATTGTGATGCTGAAGTTAACTTTCAATATACCTATCAAAAGGTGCGTATGAATATTAAGAGATTTGAACTTACTCTAGAACGAATTCAGCCTTCAGACTGGAGGGAATTCGAAAAATTAGCCAGTACTTTTTTAGCATCAGAATTTGAGGTATTTGTCAGTACGGCTTCGAATTCAGGTGATGGGGGCAGAGATGGTGAGCTTTATAGGACGGATGAACCCACGGTAGTAGCTCAATTCTCAGTGACAGAAGATTGGAATAAAAAAATATACGATACAGTTAAAAGATTAAATGTTACCTTTCCTGATGCCTTAGTCTTAATCTACATGACTAACAGAGAAATAGGAGCACTAGGGGACTCTATAAAAAAAAATTTAAGAAAGAATCATGGTATATCTCTTGATATTCGTGATAAGAACTGGTTCTGCGAACGATTGAATTTGAGTCAAGCGAATCAAATTAAGGCTGAGGAATTAGCTAAAGGACTTGTAGATCCTATTCTATCAACATATGAAATTATTCCGAAAGTTAGCGCTGAATTAAGCACTCCAGAGTCTATAGCTGCATTGACCTATTTAAACTTACAATGGCAAGATGATATAAGAGATAAAGGTCTAACTAAAACTGCATTTGAAGCGATGGTTCGTTCTGCGCTGGTAGGAACTGATGGAAACAATAGAATAACAAAGGATGAACTTTGCTCTAGAATTTTTAAAATATTTCCCAAACACTCAACTCAAGAGTTATCTATACACATTGAAAAAGCCATAAAAAAGCTTGGTAAAACTGTAATAAAATCCCACCCAAATGATGAATATAGCCTATCCTATGAAGATACTCTTAAGTTCAATGAATTCAAGGCGGCAAAAATAATTGCTGAAAAACAATTAAAACTCGCTGTAGAAAAAATAATCCTGCAAATAACATCTAATTTTCTAGATCAAAAAGAAATTCAGGATGTATATCAGTGCCTGCGTAATGTTACCGAAAAGGTTCTATTTGAGAGAAGCCAGTCTTTTGCAATGGCCGTCGAATCAGGTAACCTTTCGGCACTTGCAGATAATGATTTTAAGTCGACAATCATGCAAGAAATATCTATTTCCAAACTTAAAAAGAAAAAGGATGTTGATTGGCTTTCAATATTGAAGGTTGGAATCAGAGAAATTCTTCTAAGTGATAATCCATCTATTCAACAACATCTAAGATCTTTAGCTGATTCATATACGCTAATGGCATTTCTTCAGATAACGCCTGACGTACAGAAAGCCGTCGAAAAAATGTTTTCAAATGGGAACCTTTGGTTAGATACGACAATAATATTACCCTTGATTTCTGAAACATTGCTTAACGATGAAGAGAAAGTTGGAAGGTTCACCAGGATGATAGCAGCTGCAACTGGTGCTGGCTTGAGGTTATACGTAACGGACGGCGTAATTGAAGAAGTGGAAAGACACATGAATCGCTGCTTAACCTGCTCACGAATGCCAAACAGAGATTGGAACGGAAGTATCCCGTACTTACTTGAGCGTTACATCTTTTCAGGAAGAAGTTTACATTCTTTCTCTAATTGGCTTGAAAATTTTCGTGGCCCATCTCGTCCAATGGACGATATTTTTGACTATCTTCTTCAAGAATTCAGCATACATAAAAGAAGCCTCCAGGATGAATATCCAAAAACATCAGAAGAGCTGAGAAGAGCGCTACTTCTGATTTGGAACGAAAGATATATCCGTCGTCGAGAAAAATACAATGTAGATATTGATGAAATGACTATAACGCGCCTTATAAACCATGACATCGAATGTTATGCAGGAGTATTAGCATTACGAAACCAAGAGCGGACTTCACCATTTGGATATAGCTCATGGTGGCTGACTTTGGATAAACAAACTTTCGACCTTAAGCGTAAGTTGCAAGATATGATGGTAGAGACTCCACCTGACTCTCCGGTTATGAGTGCGGACTTTCTTGTCAATTACCTTGCGATTGGTCCTTTAAGAAGGAAAGTAAGCAAGCACGAGGAGGCAAACTTACCCCTTCTGATGATGATAGATAATGCTACTAAATTAACACCTGAGCTCGTTGTAGAGGCTGAAAGCATAAGGAAACAATTCCTAGATTTACCAGAGAGGATGATAAGAAGAAATGTTAGGGACAGTTTGGATAAAGCAAAGTCATACATTGGCCCTATTTCCAAGGCTGGAATGGAATCGGGGCTAGATGATTTTGCCGATTTAAGGCTTACCCAAACTAGTGATGTTTGATTGAGCACTCCATATAAGGTAAAGGTCTATTACCATCCTTACCTTATATGATTTATTTTATCTTCAATGATAGTAACTAACTAAACACACCACTGGCCCTATATAAAGAGCTAAAGACACTTACCTTAAGACTATAGCGTATAAAATTATAGAGAAGGTAGTATATTAGGCTTTTCACCAATTTTATTACATCACTAATTGAAAACGTCGGTTTCTCGCTCACAGAAGACCAATTCATTGCAATACCCCCATTCCATCTTCATTCGCTCATACTTCGTCTTGAGTAACTCAGTTGGCGTTGGCCCCTTCGGAGCCAGTATTACTACCAGGGGCACTGGTGGTTTCGGTTTACCTGCTCTCACACGTCTAGGAACATTTCAATTGACATATTTCTTGTATAGAAGCCATTCTTCCCAAGCATTCTCAGGATCGATATCAAGGTATCCCCGTTCTTTTATCATTTCTTTTGCAATATCAACTGGCATTCGAACAGCTGTAGCGGAATCACGGATTGACTCAACCTCTTGCTGAGTTAACTCTCTTCCGATTTCTCTTTCTTTACTCAAAAGAACCGCTACCAAAGCAGGAATAAAAACAATAGTCATTTTTTATTAGTATCCGATTTTCGGCGAGCTTCGAACATATGGACGTAAAATCTGTGAAACTCTTCATCCTGGCTGACAACAAGCTCGGGAGGAAATAACTTCCTATCCTTATCCCATTGGGCAAGAACGCCATGACACTTGTCGTATGCCTCATCAACTATTTAAATTGCGGGCCTATCCGTGTGAATATACGGGATCGTATATTTATTGAGGCATACTGCTGTTGGAGGACCATAACTAAATCCTTCTGCTAAAACTGGTGCAGCGAGAACCATAAATATCATTATTATCCATTTCATTTCGATACCCGTTTCCATTCAGATGCTGCCTAGACTGTCAATATCGGGCAGAGCCACAATCGTAATAGTAATACTGAAGCAAGCCGATTGAAGAGCAATCTGTTCGCTGAACTCATTTTCATCAGAGCATCAAGCGGTCTATTTTAAAAAATTAAGAATGCATAAAAAATACCTGGCAAATGTTAACTATACATAGAATCATTAGCTGCCCACACTCCGCTTGACATGTATATTCCTACCTGACAGTTATGAACTGAGCATCCCTGCCACATCTGCCATGGTCTTCCATTTATGGAGACCTCAAGGAGATCTTTATCGCCCTTTATATGCACACCTTCAAATAACATATTAAGTCGCTCAATAACTAGTCCGTTGGGTACCTCCATTTTGAGCGCTAAAACTATATCGCCAAGACCACCGCGTATTGTTATGCGAGGTCCCTCACATACCACATCCCAATTGTCAGTTTTTGCTGACCATTCATTTTCATGAATTCTTAGTGTCTCTTGGCCAATCGCATTGCAAAACACACCAGAAAGTAGCATGGGCCCATGTGGCTCCTGAGATGGTAGAACTGTTAGAATTGGTCTGTCATTGACCATTATGAGGTCTTTGCAGTTATAAAAAGTAACTCCAGCAAACTTCACGGTGATAGGGTCATTATGAAAATCAAACATTTCATTCGCAAAACCTAATTGTTTACACTTAGGATTTCTATTGGCGATCTCTACAGTATGAGCGGAAAGCCTTCCACGAGCCCTTTTCTGATTACATTGCGAACAAAGTAAAGTCATCCCATTTGGGTCGTGAAGTTTAGCGTCAACAAAGTCGGGATCAAAATGTTCGTAATCATAAAAACCGAACCCACATATCACACATCCAAAACCACATCGCTGCCTTACTTCACGTTTAATCGCTTCAGGTATATAACGTGACAGACCGTGTTTATTAGTGTCGTCCATAGAGCAACCGTATCAGCCAAGTAAGCCATTACTTTATCAGATTAATGGCTCAAAATGTGTGATGACCTTGGTTATAGCATCGCAATTTTTAAAGACTCCCACCAGCTTTCATCCTCTCATATTTCGCTTTGAGTAATTCAGCTGGCGTCGGCCCCTTCGAAGCTACTGGGGCTGCCAGTGCATGGCGTACAGGCGGAATTGGCTTTCCGGTCAGCACCCGCTTTTCCCACTTATCTAGAATATCTCCAGCCTCGCGCTCGAGTTCTTTCTGGCTCAACTGCCCATCAGTTCCGCGGCGCCGTAGTTCGAGGCAAATGTGGTAATAAACCGGCTTAGGCCACGGATACAGCTCGCTGCTCGGGTACCGGAACACCAGCTTACGCCACTTCCAGTATTCAGCCATGACGTCACCGGTGGTGATTCCCAGCACGCAGCGCCCTTCCCTGCACCACTTGATGAACTGGCCAGGTGACGGTAGGAATGGACGCTCCTGGCGCCGCACCATGCGCATGCCGGCTTCGACCTGCTCCATGGTTGTGATCCCGTTTTCTTTAAAGGCCAGCACCCACTGTCGGCGGATCTCGTTCACGTCATCCTGACTACGATTGACCAGGCTGGCAGGGAACGCGGCCGCCAGCTGTACAAATAGCCCGTTGATAATCTGCGCTACCCGCTGCGTTTGCTCGCGCTCGGTGTATTGCTCAGGCAAGTTGTGCGCCACGCGGCGAGTCTGTTTCCGGTCAAAATTGCGAATGCTCTCGGCAAGATTTTTCATTCCAGCACCCCGTCAATCCAGTCGGTGTTATGCAGGTCGATGCTGCCCCGGGAAGGTTTTACCGTTCCGGTTGCACGTAGCCGTTTGGTGGTAAGCTGATCCCACTGCTTGCGCAGACTCGAGGGACTCAGGATGTTGTCTTTCCAGAACTCGTCCCGGTTGGCCCACTGGAACAGGTCACAGATTTCGTAGTGAGTACGCTTGTCCTGGACACGCATCAGCCTGATGGTGTTTGCCCATTCAGCCCAGTTGGGTTCAGATAGCGATGCGTTGACGGTGAGAAGCCTGTCGTAAATCCAGCGAGCGGCCTTGAGGTCGTCAGCGGATCCCCATGATTTACCTGCCGGGGTATATATCCCGGCGGCAGCTTCTGGATGGCGCGAGAGAAATTTTTGAGTTTTCTGGTTTCGGGATTCGTCAGAATTCCGAGACGAGGATATTTTAATATTGTTCTTGTTATAGTCTTGGGTGTCTACCGTTTCCGGGAAGGTTTTTCCCCTTTTCGGTAACACTTTTCCCGATTTCGGGAAGACTTTTCCCGTTTTCGGTTTGTCTAAAATCCAGGCGGAAAGATCAGTATTTATACCGACCGTTTTCATCACGCCCTGCTTCTGACTGAAGATAATTTTGCGTTCTGCGAGCGATTTGAGTACATCCGAAACGTGGGAATCACTCAGCCCCGTAAGCTCGGCGATCACCGTGTTCGTAACGCGGTCCTGTTTCTTGTTCCAGCCGTAGGTAAGCCAGATCACCGCCTCAAAACACTGCCACTCCCGGCCTGACATTCTCAGACGAGGTTTTAGCAGTTGGATCTCGTTAGCGACCTTGGTATACCCATTCGACAGGTCGGCCATACGACCTCCCGGTTGTTCGGTTCTGTGGGGGAAATTGATAATTTCAGCTGTGTTTGACATACTTAGCTCCGCAATTACACTCCGTTTTTGCACCTGAAAGCCGTTGGTGTTCGAGCACCGCGGCTTTCGCCTTTTCTGAAGTCTTCACATTGCCCCCAGCATGGTTGTGACCATCGCCAGCAGCGGCGCCGTAAGGTCCGGATCGATCCTGAACATTTCGAAAATCCCCTCGCCTAACTCCTTCAGTTTTTCCTTCTTCGGTGCATCGAGCATCAAAGCTTGCTTGGCCTCGCTCACCTCTTTTTCCAGCCTGGCCATCCGGTAGGCAAAGGAGTCGTTTTTAACGACGCGGTCGCGGAAACGAAGCGGTAATACAGACATGATCGCGGGCACCAGCTGTTCGACATTCTTTCGGTAAGATGCGGAGTCTTCTTTGTTGTCCAGCCATCGGAACAGCTTCACGTTCCAGACATCGGCCTGGCCTGAGAAATCCACACCATTAAGTTGAAGTTCTTCCGCCGCTTCCTGGATTTGAAGCGCAACAGATACTCGCCCTTCTGCCGCCGCCCAAGCTCGTACCGCTGAGCAGATATCGCGATGATCGATATCCTTCACTGCCGATTCGCTTTGATGACACTGGAATATCAGTGAATTAGAGGAAACTCTGCTACTCTGTTGAAATGAAACGGTTTGCATTGTTAAGGCTCCTGTTTAGGTAAACCGTCTGTGGGGTTTGGGTAGAGATCAGGTCGTAGCTCGTGAGGTGTAACGCCAGTCAATGCATAGATGGCTAGTACCCGGTCAGCCGGCACTACGCCCGCGTATCGATTTCGCCAGTGACTTATAGTCATTGCGCTTACTGCTAGTTGCTCTGCTAACCGGGTAGCCGAACCCGCCCTATCAATAGCTTTATCAATTGCTTTCATTGTCAGCTCCTGTGAATACTGGGAAATTAAGCATTTTGTTTATCTTAATGTCAACATTTTGAATATTGAGGGAATAAACTTTTGGTTTAGAATTGTGTCATGAAAGAAAAAACTCATCAGATTAACCACCCGCAGGTGCAGAGGCTCAATGAGATCCTTGAGCTTAAGAAACTGACGAAGTCCGATTTGGCTCGCATTTGTGGAGTCAGTGCGCAGTCAGTGAATAACTGGTTTGTGCGAGGCACCATTGGGAAAAGTTCGGCAATAAAACTGGCAGATGCACTGGGAGTTAGTCTTGAGTGGATTTTAGGTCAGGAAGTTGACGAAAAGGATGGCTTGAAATCTGACGAACGAAGGCTTCTCGAACTCTACCGACAATTACCAGACGAAGAGGAAAAACAGAATTTCCTTCGGGTTTTATCCCTTCGCCTGAAAGAACTAGATGCCATTTTCGAAAAATACATGAAGGGGCGGATTCGCAGTGATGAGGATTAAGCTTGTTTGATTCCATCTTACTAGAAGCTTGCACTACTTCTTATGCTCGATATTTGGACAAAACTAGAAGCCGCTGAAAAGCGGTTTTTTCTTACAAAAATAAAATTTGCACGTTGTAACGTGCATATGATTAAATTGCACGGTACCCATTACAAAAGGACTGCAAGATGACTTCAGAGAAAAGTGGCAAACCTGTAGGTAGAGCTATCGGAGGTAAGGCACGTGCGGCTAAACTTACTCCCGAAGAGCGAAAGGCATCATCATTAAAAGCAGCTAAGGCCAAGAAACATTATTCAACGTTACCAACTGCTGAATATGGTAATAGCTCTACCGTTCTCAAGGTAGGAGACATTGAAATTCCATGTTATGTCCTGGATGATGGGCGTCGCGTACTATCTCAAGGGGGGCTGCAAGCAGGGATAGGTATGTCCAAAAGTGGGGGGATTCGCGGCGAGCAGCGCATTGTCACTTTCCTTCGTTCTTTAGACGCAAAAGGCATAGTAAACAAAGAGTTAATGGCACGCTGCGAGAGCCCGATTGAGTTCCGTGGTAAAAGTGGTGGGCGTTCAATTTACGGGTTTGAAGCGGAAATCTTAGCTGATATTTGCGATGCAGTCTTAGAAGCCAACTCACAAGGCCTTCTGGCGCCTCAGCAAAAGCATTTTGCTAAGCAGTGTGAGATCCTAGTTAGGGGATTCGCACGAGTTGGTATAGTAGCATTAGTTGACGAAGCAACTGGATACCAAAGAGAACGAGAAAGAGATGCTTTAGCTAAGATTTTAGAAGCATTTGTTGCTAAAGAAATTCAACCCTACATTACTACATTCCCAGCGGATTACTATGAAGAACTTTTTCGTCTTAGAGGTTTAGACTACCCACCGTCTAACCCTAGATTCCGTCCGCAATACTTCGGCACCCTTACAAACGATATAGTTTATAAACGTATCGCACCAAATGTTCTTGAAGAGTTAAAAAAACAGACCAAAAAAGCAAGTAAGGGAACTAAGTTGTTCCAATCTTTAACTCCAAATATTGGCCATCAAAAGCTTAGAGAGCATCTTTCTTCCGTGGTAACCATAATGAAACTATCGGATGATTACCCCGACTTCATTAAAAAGATGAACAGGCTTCATCCAAGGTTTGATGAAACGCTACATCTTGATCTTGAGGATAAAGATAGATAACGAACCACTAGGTCGACCTTGTCTGCATCTTTAACCAATCCTACAAGTAAATCCTGCAATCCTCACTCGATCCCAGCTTCAGAGCTGGGTTTTTTTTATTGTTCAATAAAAAATCTTTCGACAAACCCACCGAATAAACATTTTGTTTATCTAAGTATACTCATTTTGTTGACACGATTTTAAACATTGTGTTTAATGAAATCACCAAGACGCACTACGAACCACCAAGGCAGGACGCCCACGAAGTAGCCGCCGACGGCATACGAATAGTCGGATGAGGTGGAGAGACTAACGCGCATCAGGTGTAAACGTTCCGCTGGCCGGCGATAAGGCAAACGAGGGTGAGAATGATTGATTTCGCACGCAAACCAGGACGGCAGCAGGCCGTAAAGCTGAACTTCTTCGAGGTGATTCTTCGCCGCCTGTGCTACCTGCTGGCGCAAAAGGGGAATCCAGATGTGTAGCTCAACGAAATGCGGGTACTGCGGCAAGCCGGTTAAACCGGCGGAAGTAGTCAAAAGTACCCTTCTCTATCGCAACGGCTCACAGCTGGCGCGCAAAGAAAAAGAATACTGCTCTGAACGTTGTGCTTCGTACGACCAGATGGCCCACGAGGCATAACGTAAAAGCCGCGCAAGGCGGCCCGTACGTCCGGTGCTCCCGACCAAAGTTACACCGGAAAACTACTTAAAAAACCAAAGTTCACCCAATGGGCGCTTTCTCTGGCCCGGGGATCTTACATCCAAAAAAGAGGATCTCACATGGAATTTTTCTATGTAGTTAAGGCTACGCAGAAATCCGGCAAAGAAGACGCAGTGATTTGGTTCACTGCTAAATCAGAAGCCCGTGCAAACCTACAGCTCGATGTTGAGCTGGAAGATGCCGGTATTGAAACCGGCCGCGGTAAGGATTATGCCAAACCGGTTCGCACCGATTTCCCTGTTTACAACGACCTGCCGGAAGAAAGCACCGTGGATTACACCTGGTGCAAACGCTACGCCCTCCAAGACGATGGACGCACCTGGCTGCCAAAGGCTGGTGCTGAGTCGACTGGACCCGTGGACAACTCTGCCGCACCGGAAATTACCGTTAAAGTCGAAACTACCGTCGAGAGTGTCCCGGTTGAAAACCGCACTCCAGCGGTTCGTTATGCCGTCCACCTGACCAGTGACAAATACCAGTCACATATCACTAAAGAGCAGCAGCTGGCTGCCAGCGAAATGTCACTGGATGAAGGCAACACCTATCTCCAGAACCTGCTGCTGGCGAAGAACGACATCCCTGAAGTTGCCGAACTCAGCCTGAACGCTGAGTGGAAACTGGTTCAGGCGATCAAGCAGGTCTTCTCGCCAGTTGAAGCGCACGAAGCTGAAGTAATTGCTGCATTCATGGCCGACTGGACTAAAGCAGATGCTGCCGACCGCAATCAGTTAGTTGAAGAGTGGAGAAGCGGAAAGCTTACACTTCTCAAATCAGAAAGCACCAGCAACTCCGACGTTACAACCGATCAGGTTCTTGAACCTGATAACGGTATCCAGATTGATGAGAATGATGACGAAACCACACGTTATCCAGTCGTTCGTATGCCCTTCCGCAAGCAGCTACTCGCCCAGTTCACCGCCGACGAACTGCGCCACCACTTAACCCGCGAAGAATACGAAGGTATCAGCGCGCTGGAAATGGACACAGACAATAGCTATGTCCAGAACCTGCTGCTGGCGGCAGAAAACTGCGAAGAGGTGAAGGGTTACGATACCAAAGACCTGTGGCGCTACACCGACGCCATTCGCAAAGTGTTCAGCCAGGAGAAGCGTCACGAACTCGCTTTGGTTCTCCGATTCACCAGAATCTGGGCTGCGACTGATTACATTGACCGCGGCATCCTGGCGCGTGAATGGGCCGCCGGAAATCGCATCAGCAGCGTGCAGCGTACTGATTCAGGCAATAACGCTGATGGTGGCTATGTTACCGACCGCGGCGAAGGCGCGCATCACACTCTGGACACTCTCGATCTTGAGATCGCATGCGCCCTACTGCCTATGGACTTCCACCACTTCGAAATTCCTTCGAGCGTGTTACGACGTGCCAAAGAAATCGTGGCGAAGAAAGAAGAACCATGGAAATCATGGAGCGCCATCCTGCGTAATCAGCCCGGCATACTGGCGGTTAACCGTGCGGCAATCTTCAACTTGATCCGCATCGCGCTAGATAACATCCACCACACGCCAGCGGCTCATCTTGAGTTTGTGAATAAAACCATGACGGCTGAATTTAACTCTGCTGTGAAATTACTGCCGTTGCCTACTCCTGTAGTTGAGACTGAAGCCCCAGCTGAACAACCGCAGGTTGAAAATCTCGGCAGCGGCGTGTTCTCCATCGATGGCCTGATGGGTGGAAATACCGAACCGGTCGTCAATACCTCCTCAAATGAAGTCGAAAACACGAAATACACAGCGGAGACCACCAGCGATGTGCAGATGGAAACGGCTAAGCCAGAGAAAGACGAAGATGTTGATTCGGTACAACCAGGCGAAGGCGCTTATGCAGCTAATACGCAGACAGATTCCATAGCGCCGGAAGAGCAACAGTCAGAGCCAGTAATCGAATACCCGGCCTACTTCGAACCTGGCCGCTACGAAGGTCTGCCGAATGATGTTTATCACGCAGCAAACGGCATCAGCTCAACTCAGGTTAAAGATGCCCGCGTCAGCCTGATGTACTTCAATGCGCGCCACGTTGAGAAAACCATCGTCAAAGAGCGCTCCGCGGTGCTGGACATGGGCAACTTGGTGCATGCGCTGGCGTTGCAGCCTGAACAACTGGACGCAGAATTCAGCGTTGAACCGGTAATCCCGGAAGGCGCATTCACAACGGCCGCGACCCTGCGCGCCTTTATCGATGAGCACAATGCCAGCCTGCCGGCGCTGCTGTCTGCCGACGACATTAAGGTGTTACTGGAAGAGTACAACGCCACCCTGCCGCCGCAGGTTCCGCTTGGCGCTAACCTGGAAGAAACGGCGCAGAACTATATGGCGCTGCCAGCTGACTTCCAGCGTATTGATGGTGACCAGAAGCAGACTGCGACGGCAATGAAGGCTTGCATCAAAGAGTACAACGCCACCCTGCCGACGCCGGTTAAAACCAGCGGCAGCCGTGACGCGTTGCTGGAGCAGTTGGCAATCATCAACCCTGACCTTGTGGCTCAGGAAGCACAGAAACCGGCGCCACTGAAAGTGTCCGGTACCAAAGCAGACATGATCCAGGCCGTGAAGGCAGCCAAACCAGATGCCGTGTTTGCCGACGAGTTGCTTGATGCCTGGCGCGATAACCCGGAAGGGAAAGTACTGGTCACCCGCCAGCAACTCAGCACCGCGCTGGATATTCAAAAAGCTCTTCTGGCACACCCGACCGCCAGCATGCTGCTGACACATCCAAGCCGCGCCGTCGAGGTGAGTTACTTCGGCTTTGATGAGGAGACGGGCCTGGAAGTTCGTGTGCGCCCTGACCTTGAGATCGGCCTGGACGGCGTGCGTATTGGTGCTGACCTCAAAACCATCAGCATGTGGAACGTTAAGCAGGAAAGCCTGCGCGCCAGGCTACACCGGGAAATCATTGAACGTGATTATCACCTGAGCGCGGCTATGTACTGCGAAACCGCGGCGCTGGACCAGTTCTTCTGGATTTTCGTCAACAAAGACGAGAATTACCACTGGATCGCCATCATCGAGGCATCCGCAGACCTTCTGGAACTGGGCATGCTCGAGTACCGAAAAGCAATGCGCGCTATAGCAACCGGCTTCGACACAGGGGAATGGCCAGCGCCAATCATCGACGATTACACCGACGAACTAAACGACTTCGACCTGCGCCGCCTTGAAGCGCTGCGCGCTCAGGCTTAAGGGGGATTTATGCATAACACTAACGTTACCGTTGCTGACCAGAACACCGTTATTAACTCCAACGTGGCTTTGTTCGATTCCCAGTATCTGAACGCCATCAGCACGTTCGCGCAGATCATGGCGCAAGGAACCGCCACCGTTCCTAAACACCTGCAGGGCAATCAGGCCGACTGCATGGCTGTTGCGATGCAAGCGGCACAGTGGCAGATGAATCCCTTTGCCGTAGCGCAGAAAACGCACCTGATTAACGGTGTGCTCGGGTATGAAGCGCAGCTGGTTAATGCCGTAATTTCACGCAGCGGCGTGCTGGCCAGTCGTTTTGAATATGAATGGTACGGACCATGGGAAAATGTTGTTGGGAAATTCCATATCCGTAAAGGCGACAAAGGCGAGTACCGCGTCCCGGGCTGGGCCCTGGCTGACGAAGCCGGGATCGGCATTATTATCCGCGCAACCCTGAAAGGTGAAGATCAGCCAAGGGAACTCGATTTGCTGCTGGCTCAGGCCCGAACCCGAAACTCTACCCTTTGGGCTGACGACCCCCGCCAGCAGCTGGCATACCTAGCCGTCAAACGCTGGGCGAGACTGTTCTGCCCGGATGTGATTCTGGGCGTTTACACCCCTGATGAGCTCGATGATCGACGAGTAGAACGAGAGGTAAACCCTGCAACGGCGCAGCACGTTAGCCTTGCAGACATTTCAGGTGACAACGTCACTACCACTCAAACGGCTCAGGAATCAGCTCAAAACATCGATGCACTTGCTGATGATTTTCGTGACCGCATCGAGGCGGCTCAGGATGTGGATAGCGCTAAAGCTCTGCGCGCAGATATTGAAACCGTGAAAGCAACGCTGGGTTCTGCCCTGTTCACTGAGCTGAAAAACAAGGCCGTGAAACGTTATTACCTGGTTGATGCACGGAACAAAGTCGAAGCAGCCATCAATTCCTTGCCACCTTCAGATGAACCCGATGCAGCTGCGCGGTTCGCAGAGGTAGAGCGCGTTCTTGCATCGTCTAAACGCCATCTGGGCGACGAATTGCATGGTCAGTTCAGCATCACCCTGGCGGATATGAAACCGGAATACGTGGACTAACGAGATCGGGAGGGGAAACCCTCCCTCAAGGAGAAGAAATGCGACTGATTAATCGAGGCAGTAAGCAATCCCCTTTAGCTCGCCAGGCATGTGAAATCGCACTCGCAGCACACCAGCAAAGATACGGCGACTATGGGCGCAGCAAGATGAAAGAGACCTATACGGTGAGAGTGGAAGGCGTGAAGGTCTGGGTTGAAGTGGTCAACTGCAAGGCAAGCTACGTGGCCACGGCAATGACCGGCATGCGACGACTGCGTTCCCTGCCCGGCCAGGCAAACTGAAACTGAAATATCAACGACTGAAGACCGGCATATCTATACTCATGCCGGTTACCTGAGGTGAACCATGTCGCAGGTAATTTTTAACGAAGAATGGGTTGTTGGCGCAAGACTCACAGAAAAAACAGGCCTGACCGAACGACAGATTGAGAAGTATCGCCAGGGCTGTTGGGTGGAAGGTGTCCATTTTAAACGGGTGTCTCCTTCTGGCGAAAAAACCTTGCGTGGCACAACCTGGTACAACTATCCGAGAATTAATCAGTTAATAAGGGATGCGTAAGATGGCAGCTTTGCCTACAGGTGTCGAAATCAGAAACAATAAGATTTGTATCTGGTTTATGTACCGGGGAAAGCGTTGCCGCGAAATTCTCAAAGGTTGGATTAACACCCCGGCGAACATCAAAAAAGCCGGGAATCTTCGGGCTGTGATCGTTAGTGAGATCAACCTTGGAGAGTTTGATTACCACCAGCGCTTTCCTTCATCATCCAGAGCAAAAAAAACCGTAACCACTGTTTCAGTTCAAACCTTTTCAGAGCTGTGTGAACTGTGGACGAGCATTAAAGAAACCGAAATTAGCGCGAACACGATGCGTAAGACGCGCTCACAACTCGGTACGTTAATGCACATCATTAACGGAGATACGCCTGTTTCAACTATACGCCACAGCGACATTCTGAAATACAGGAAGGAGCTGTTAAACGGTGAGACACTTTACCTGGCAAATCCCAGAAGTAACAAACAGGGACGCACTGTGCGTACCGTGAACAACTATATATCGCTACTGTGTTCCCTGCTTCGGTTTGCACACAAATCTGGCTTTATCAGTGGCAAACCTTTTGAAGGGATCAAGAAACTACACAAAGGGAAAGTAAAACCGGATCCTTTAACGAAGCAGGAGTTTAGTTTGCTCTCGAAATCCGAGCGTGGCCAAAGCCTCAATATGTGGACGTTCGCTGTTTATACTGGTGTGCGTCACGGAGAGCTCGCAGCTCTTGCCTGGGAAGATATCGACTGGGAAAAAGGCACGGCTCATATACAGCGCAATCTTAATGCCTTGGGCATGTTCGGCCCACCAAAAACCGAAGCAGGTAACCGGGTTATAACCCTTTTAGAGCCGGCACTTGAAGCCTTGAAAGCACAGCGCAAGCTAACAGCGCTGCAGCCTAAAACCGAAATTGTCTTTAATCATCGCGAGTATGGCGCAGTGGAACATCAAAGCCTGCGTTTCGTTTTCATACCCAGGATGCGCAAGGGCATACAGAAGTCCTACTACTCTTTATCGAGTATCGGCTCCAGATTTAACGCAGCTGTAAAACGTGCTGGTATTCGCCGCCGGAATCCGTACCATACGCGGCATACTTTTGCCTGCTGGCTTTTATCTGCCGGCGCTAACCCGTCTTTCATAGCCAGCCAGATGGGGCATGAAAACGCGCAAATGGTCTATGAAGTCTACGGTGCGTGGATTGAAGAAATGAATGGCGAACAGGTGCTGATGCTTAACGATAAGCTGGCACGCTGATAAATTTTTGCCCCTATTATGCCCCTATTGGCTCCGAAGGTAGTAATAAATGCAAGAAAATCAATCAAATACAAAGAAAGAGCAATACAACCTGAATAAACTGCAAAAGCGACTACGCCGTAACGTGGGCGAAGCCATTGCAGACTTCAACATGATTGAAGAAGGCGACCGCATCATGGTTTGCCTGTCAGGGGGTAAAGACAGCTACACCATGCTGGAGATCCTGCGTAATCTTCAGCAAAGCGCGCCGGTGAATTTTTCCCTGGTGGCGGTCAACCTTGACCAGAAACAGCCGGGCTTCCCGGAGCACATTCTGCCGGAATACCTCGAAAATCTGGGCGTTGAGTACAAAATCGTCGAAGAAAATACCTACGGTATTGTGAAAGAGAAAATTCCTGAAGGGAAAACCACCTGCTCTCTGTGCTCTCGTCTGCGCCGCGGTATTCTGTATCGCACCGCGACCGAGCTGGGCGCGACCAAAATTGCCCTGGGCCATCACCGCGACGATATCCTGCAAACGCTGTTCCTCAATATGTTCTACGGCGGCAAGATGAAAGGTATGCCGCCTAAGCTGATGAGTGATGACGGTAAACATATTGTGATCCGCCCGCTTGCCTACTGCCGTGAAAAAGACATCGAGCGTTTTTCTCAGGCGAAAGGGTTCCCGATCATTCCATGTAACCTCTGCGGCTCTCAGCCGAACCTGCAGCGTCAGGTGATTGGCGACATGCTGCGCGACTGGGATAAGCGCTATCCGGGACGTATCGAAACCATGTTCAGCGCCATGCAGAACGTCGTCCCTTCCCATCTCGCGGATGTGGAACTGTTCGACTTTAAAGGCATCAATCACGAGTCAGAAGTCGTGAACGGCGGCGATCTGGCGTTTGACCGGGAAGAGATCCCGATGCAGCCAGCAGGCTGGCAGCCGGAAGATGATGACAATCAGTTTGAAGAGTTGCGTCTGAACGTGCTTGAAGTGAAGTAAGCGATTAGCGTCTCAGAAACACCTTCTGAGACGCTTCATGCTCTATTTCAGCAGACGTACGCGGCAGGTTTTACCCTTAATTTTCCCGTTTTGCAGCTGCTTCCATGCCTTATGGGCAACCGCCTGGCGAACCGCGACGTAGACATGCGCCGGATGGACAGCAATCTTACCGATATCCGCCCCGTCCAGACCTACATCCCCGGTCAGTGCACCGAGAACATCACCAGGACGCATCTTGGCTTTTTTACCGCCATCAATGCACAGGGTCGCCATTTCGGCCTCGAGCGGCACAAGGCTGACGCCGGCTGGGGGATTCATCCAGTTCAGCTTAATCTGCAGCATCTCAGAGAGAATATTGGCGCGCTGCGCCTCTTCAGGTGCGCAGAAGCTGATCGCCAGACCGCTGTTTCCTGCGCGCGCGGTACGGCCAATACGGTGCACGTGTACTTCTGGATCCCACGCCAGCTCAAAGTTCACCACCAGCTCAAGCGATTTAATATCCAGACCGCGCGCAGCAACGTCGGTCGCAACCAGCACGCGGGCGCTGCCGTTCGCGAAACGGACCAGCGTCTGATCGCGATCGCGCTGTTCCAGATCGCCATGCAGCGACAGCGCGCTCTGCCCGGCGGCATTCAGGGCATCACAAACCGACTGACAGTCTTTTTTGGTATTACAGAACACCACGCAGGAGGCAGGCTGATGCTGGCTCAGCAATTTCTGCAGGAGCGGTATCTTCCCCTGCTGCGAGGTTTCAAAGAACTGCTGTTCGATAGCGGGCAGCGCATCTACGCTGTCAATTTCAATGGTAAGGGGATTTTTCTGCACGCGGCCGCTGATGGCGGCAATGGCTTCCGGCCAGGTTGCGGAGAACAGCAGCGTCTGGCGATCGGCCGGTGCAAAACGGATCACCTCGTCAATGGCATCGCTGAAACCCATGTCCAGCATGCGATCGGCCTCATCCATGACCAGCGTTTGTAGCGCATCCAGCGAGACGGTGCCCTTCTGCAGATGATCGAGCAGACGGCCAGGCGTCGCGACAATAATGTGCGGGGCATGCTGGAGCGAATCACGCTGGGTGCCGAACGGCTGCCCGCCGCAGAGGGTTAAGATCTTGGTATTGGGCAGGAAACGCGCCAGGCGACGCAGTTCACCCGCAACCTGGTCTGCCAGCTCGCGGGTCGGACACAGCACCAAAGACTGGGTCTGAAAAAGCGCCGCATCGATATGCTGCAACAGGCCAAGGCCAAAGGCCGCCGTTTTCCCACTGCCCGTTTTCGCCTGCACGCGCACGTCACGGCCCTCAAGAATGGCGGGTAAGGCGGCCGCCTGAACAGGCGTCATCGTGAGGTATCCCAACTCGTTGAGGTTAGCGAGTTGGGCATCGGGCAGAACATTCAGGGTAGAAAAAGCGGTCACAATTGTCTCTCGTGGTGATCTTTGCGGTCAGATGGCGCGTATCCTCGCAGATCTCGCGGTCCGATGCGACAATTTAATCGGTTCTTCATCGGGCGGCGGGTCGGGCATCGGCTGGGGACGCGGGATGGGATCGGGCATAGGTACCGGATCGCTGGGGATAGGATCGGATTGACGCGATTGTGGCAGTAGCAGAGCGTTAAGGATGCTCATCATTCCCTCCATAATTTGCTGTCATCCCTTTTAGGGTAGACGCTCAGAATCAGGAGGCAAAAAAAAGCCGACTATGAAGTCGGCGTCGTACGAATCAATTGTGCTATGCAGTAATTCAAAAAAGGAAGTAAGACAATATGGAGCGCAACGCCCATCGCTTGACGTTGCATTCACCTGCGGGAGTAATATTGCACCTTACGGGGTAGATGTTTATTGACTTCGCTCAATTAAAAGAGCGTTTTAATCCCGGAAAAAGATGAAAAAAGCGTAAATTTACAGCCATTTACTACGATGCAACCACCATGCAACACCCCCAATCAAAACAACTAACATCACGCAAAACGCCGTAAAACCGTAGCGATAAGCGCCACCCGGAATTCCGCCCAGGTTGACGCCAAACAACCCGGTCAGAAACGTGCTCGGTAAAAACACCATCGCCATCAGGGACATCGTATAGGTTCTTCGCGCCAGCGACTCCTGCATCACCTGAGCGATTTCGTCCGCCATCACCGCCGTTCTGGCAATACAGGAATCAATTTCATCCAGCCCGCGGCCCAGCCTGTCGGCAATATCCTGCATTCTGCGCCGATGGTCGTCGTTCATCCAGGCGAGCCTTTCGCTGGCCAGCCGCGCATACACGTCGCGCTGCGGCGTCATGTAGCGGCGCATAACAATCAGCTGCTTGCGCAATAAGGCCAGAAAACCGCGCGGCGGGATCTGCTGATCGAGCAGGTTATCTTCCAGGTCGATGATTTTGTCGTGCAGCTCTTCAATAAACTCACTGGCGTGATCGGTAAGCGCGTCACAGACGTCCACCAGCCAGCTGCCGCAGTCGATCGGCCCTGTGCCCTCTTTCAGATCGTTGACGATGTCATCCAGCGCCAGGACCTTACGCTGTCGGGTGGAGACAATCAGCCCATCGTCCATATAGACCCGCATCGCCACCAGCTGATCCGGACGTTCATCCGTGCTGCCGTTAATACAGCGGAGGGTAATCAGCGTCCCGTCACCCATGCGGCTTACGCGGGGCCGCAGGCTTTCACCCGCCAGCGCATCGCGCACGTTATTGGGCAAGAGCGGGGTCGACGCCAGCCAGTCAGCGCTTTCCGGATGGGTATAGTTCAGATGCAGCCAGCAGGGATGCGCACTGTCGATCACATCATTATCTTCCAGCGGTCGGGCACCGCCGCGGCCGTCCAGCACCCACGCAAAAACTGCGTCAGGAACGTTAAGTTCAGATCCTTTAATGCTTTCCACAGCACCTCCACCTTTTTAACTCTTTCGGTGTCAGTCTAGCTTTCATGAGGGGTTAAGCAACAACTATGTATTCCATCGCGCTGAAATCGCTCGGGAAATGAGCTGGGTGGGCAGATGTATGCAAAAAGCCTGGCATGCCAGGCTTTGTGTCGCTTTCAGAGAGAGTGCTCTGGCTGCTGGAGGAAGGAGGGTGAGCCGGTCGGTAATGGGGACGAAGACCCGTGATCCAATCTAAAATTCCGCGTGCGGGCCTGGAGTTCAATCACCTGATTGCGCAGTACATCCGAGGAGCCGTTGAGTTCCTCCGCCATCGCCACGTTGCTTTGCGTGACCCGCTCCAGCTCCGATAGCGCCAGCGTGATCTGGGAAATACCTTTCTCCTGCTCAGACGTCGACGCGGAGATTTCATCCATTAAGCGACTGACGTTTCCCGAGCCCGTCACGATTTCATGCATATTCTTCTCTGCCTGCGACACCACGGTCGCGCCCTGCGTGACGTTACTGCTGGTGACTTCAATCAGCGCTTTGATATTCTTCGCGGCCTCTGCGCTGCGGTGCGCCAGGTTTCTGACCTCTTCCGCAACGACAGAAAAACCTTTTCCATGGTCGCCCGCTCTTGCCGCCTCAACGGCCGCGTTGAGCGCCAGAATATTGGTCTGGAACGCAATGCCGTCAATCAGCGATATAATCTCCGTCATCTGCTGGGCGCATTCGGTAATGGACTGCATATTGTTGGCAACCTGCCCCATCAGCTCCCCGCCCTTACGCGCCTGCAGCGTCGCCATATTCGCCTGTTCACTCGCCAGGCGGGTGTTATCGGCGTTATTTTTAGTGCTCGCCGCCATTTGCTCCATGCTGGCTGCGGTTTGCACTAAAGACGCGGACTGCTGTTCGGTTTTGACCGAGAGCTGAGCGCTACGTGTCGAGAGCTGATCCGATAAGGTCATGGCGGTTTGCGATGACGCCCTGATCTCACGCACCAGCGTCGCAATGTTGCCGGACAGGCTGTTGATCCCGGGAATGAGTCGCCCCGCACAGTTATTGCCAAACTCCGGGATAGAAACCCCCAGGTTGCCGGCAGTCACCTCTTCAATACTTTTCTTCACCGTATTGATCGGCGTCACAAGATACCGGGTCATATAGACCCAAAGCAAAAATAGCGCAACGAAATTGATAGCGTTAAGGGAAATAAAGAGAGAGGGCTTGCTGGAAATTAGAACAACGACACCTGCGTTTACCAAAAATAGCGATAAAAGGAACCCGATAATAAAGGTTCGGACACTAATATTTCTTAGCATGATGATACCCACATTTTATATTTTGGTCGGCATCTAGACTTATAGCATTGGCACAAACGTTTTTCCTCGGAAACTTCACGGGTTTGTTGTTTCGCCGTTAGCAGCCTGGGATTTAGCTTAAGTCAGATGAAAAAAGCGTATTAGTGAAAATGTTCTTCGCAGCATGCTGTGATACTGGTCTGCCGCCACGTTAAGCGATACCATCCGCTGCGGCGAACCGATACAATCGCCGTTATATTTAAGGAGCTTTGCTACTTTTATTCGCTCTTGTTTAGCAATGCTTAATACGTTAACAACGAGAATATATTTTATATTCTTAATGCGATGTAGAGTATTAATATGACTGGTCATGCTTCACGATAAATAACTAATATTGTTTGAATGCGCATGTTCGTTGCCAGATTAAGATGTGCCCGGCAGGCGAAATCGGTAACCCTCTCAGGCGTGGGATTGCATAATGCTCAATATATCGTGGGACCCTGTGTTAATCGCTATCTCTTATCTGGTGGCATTTATCGCCTCCTTTGTGGCGCTGGACAGTGCCGGAAAGATCCCCCTTTCCAGCCGAAAGGCTGCCCTGTTCTGGCGCATTGCCGGGGGTATGACGCTGGGGATCGGCATCTGGTCGATGCACTTTATCGGCATGCTGTCGATGCAGATGCCGATGATGATGCGCTATGACCTCTGGTTAACCCTTGCGTCTCTGGGCGTCGCGATTATTGCGTCGACCACGGCCCTTGATATTGCCGTCGCGGGGAAAAAACGTTCTTCGTTTCGACCGATCGTTGCCACGGCTATCCTGAGCGCAGGCGTGGTATCTATGCACTATATCGGTATGGCTGCCCTGATGCTGGATGGCAGCATTATCTGGGATCGCCGTATTGTGGGGTTGTCGGTGGTCATTGCCGTGGTGGCGTCAGGTACGGCGCTGTGGCTGGCTTTCCGCCTGCGAGACAAAGGGGTTTTTATCGAGCGCCTTCTTGCCGCCCTGGTCATGGGCGCCGCCATTTGTGCGATGCACTATACCGGCATGAGCGCCGCGCATTACCCGGAAATGTCGCATACCCTCCCCGGGGGGATCGGCGAGCTGGGGTTATCCATCTGGGTTTCTGTCACCACGCTCTGCCTGCTTGGTGTGATGCTAATTATTTCCCTTATCGATTCTCACCGGCGCACCGGCCGGCTGACGGATAATCTTCGACAACTCAATCGGCAGCTTGAGCTCCAGGCGCGCTTTGATGCGCTCACCGGACTCGCGAATCGCCATCAGATGGATCTCCGCATGCAGGACTGCCTGCGCAGCGCGTTGCTGAGCAACAGGCAATTTGCCGTTATTTTCCTGAACGTCGATCACTTCAAACGCGTCAACGATACCTGGGGTCACAGCGTCGGCGATGAGTTATTGATCACCGTCGCACAACGCATCACTTCCCGGCTCTCGCGTGAAATGACCCTGGCAAGGCTGGGAGGAGACGCTTTTATCCTGCTGGTGCCGGAATGTGACGACGACAAACTCAACGCCCTGCTCGCGTCGCTGCTCGAGGATGTGCGACGTCCTCTTTCGATCTGTGGTCATACGCTTAACACGACAATGAGTGCGGGCGTCAGCCTCTATCCTCAGGATGGCGAAACGCTGCATGAACTGAAACTCAAAGCAGATGCAGCCCTGCATCACGTCAAAGACGACGGCCGCAACGGCTGGGCGCGTTACAGAACCGAGATGTCGACAGCAATCCCGGCAAAACCCGGTTTTCTTCAGGAACTCTCACAGGCGCTTGAGCGCGATCAGTTTGAACTGTGGTACCAGCCAACCTGGTATGCGCAAGAGAAGACTATCCATGGTTTTGAAGCCCTGCTGCGCTGGCGGCACCCTGAGCAAGGCGTTGTTCTGCCGGGTCTGTTTATCCCCTCGCTGGAGCAAACCGGCTTAATTATTCCGGTAGGCAACTGGGCCATTGAAGCGGCATGTCGACAGCTGCATTTCTGGACTGAACAAGGGTTCAGCCAGTGGACGTTATCGCTCAACTTATCCCCCGTCCAGTTCGAGCAGCCGGACATTTTCCACATCGTATCGTCGATGCTGGAAAAATATAACTTGTCCCCGTCCAGGCTGATCCTTGAGGTCACGGAGAGCACCGCGCTGAAAAATCTCGACCGCAGCATTGAGTTGCTCAACGCTTTTAATCATGCGGGATCACCGTCTCGATTGATGATTTTGGTACGGGCTACTCCAACCTGCTGATGCTGAGCGTGCTGCCGGCAAAAGAGCTCAAGATTGACAAAAGCTTTGTAACGTCGATGCTAGAAAATGAAAAAACCTACAAGCTGGTTGAAACCATTATGAGTATCGCCCGCACCATGGAGATGAACGTGGTGGCAGAAGGGATTGAAACGGAAGAACAGCAGGCGGTTCTCACCCGTCTCGGCTGCGACTACCTGCAGGGTTACCTCTTCTCCCGCCCCTTACCTGCCGAACAGGTGCCGTGGTTGCTTCTGCAGATAAACTCAGAAAGGCAAATTATCCCCCTTAATAAAATTCAAACGGACGCCGCATTTATTTCACAAAAAAACCATGCCTGACGGGGTTTAGTAGAGTATGTTTCAAAGCAGAACACACGAGTCACGTCTGTCATGATTGTCAGGCGTATTAAGCCGATGAACAGGAAATGCCTATGTCGCAAAACGGTTTTGAAGCGCTGAACGTTATTAAAACACCCGTGTGGCTTATTTCACCCGTTTCGGAAGAGATCGTTTTTGCTAACGTGGTCGCAATGCAGCTTATGGGAGATAAGACGCTCGATCAGCTGCGTAAAGGCATCTATTCCGCGAATGCACAAGCTCTCCTGTCGATGTATGTACCTGAACTGAAAACCGAGCAGGAGATCGTCGAAATCTGGACAATAAGAAGCCGGGATGGGCTGGATACGCCGTTAAGCTGTCGTCTCTCGCTTGCCCGTTACGCCCCCTGGGGAGATGTGATTGTCTTCGAGGGGATCGCCCAACATATCCTCTCAGGACTGAAGGCCAGCCGCTCCGCAACCTACCGGCGAAAAAAACAGGGGTTTTACGCCCGTTTTTTTCAGACCAACAGCGCGCCGATGCTGTTAATCGATCCTGCCCGCGATGGTCAGATTGTTGATGCCAACCTGGCTGCGCTCAATTTTTACGGTTACTCGCATGATGGTATGTGCAGCAAGCATACCTGGGAAATCAATACCCTGGGGCGAGACGTGATGCCCATTATGACCGCGATTGCCGCGCTGCCCGGCGGCCATAAGCCGCTCAACTTTGTTCACCGCCTTGCCGATGGTTCCACCCGCCATGTTCAGACGTATGCCGGACCCATTGAGATCTACGGTGACAAGCTGATGCTGTGCATCATCCACGATATCACCGAGCAAAAAAGACTGGAGCAAGAGCTGGAACATGCCGCGTTACGTGACTCCATGACCGGGTTACTCAACCGACGCCAGTTCTACGCGATTACCGACCCCAACAATCTGAATAATCGACCTGCCCAACAGCAGTTTAGCCTGCTGCTGGTGGACACCGATCACTTCAAAAACATCAACGACCTGTTTGGCCATTTGAAGGGCGATGAGGTGCTTATTGCCCTCTCCCGAACGCTGGAAGCCTGTAGTCGGGAGAACGACATGGTGTTCCGCTGGGGGGGCGAAGAGTTCGTCATCCTGCTGCCGCATACCTCACTCGACACCGCGTTGCAGATTGCCGAGTCGATCCGTGCAGCCGTTGCCCGCATTACGATTCCGGGCTTACCACGGTTTACCGTCAGCATTGGCGTGGCGCGACATAACCCGGGGGAGACGATTGATGAGCTGTTTAAGCGTGTAGACGATGCGCTGTATCGCGCTAAAAATGATGGGCGCAATAAAGTCCTTGCAGCATGAAACTGGAGTATACCGGAAAGCCCCGCTACAATGCCTGCCTCGAATAAATTAACGTCAGGTGGGTAAAATCTGCAATGGGCAAAACAGAAATAATACTCACCTTAATTATTTTGCTCCTTATTATATTTGGCTTCTGGTTTATTTTTAGCGGGGAAATCTGGTATCTCGTCGAGTTTCTCGAAAATAGTCTTTACCCGACCTTCGACGCCCCTTAACGCACGTTTAATATCGTGTTTCACCTACCGGATTTTTCAGGTATCTGCCAGCCTGACGGCCGCGTAAGATACGCGTCGTTATCCTCCAACTACGTTGATAACGAATCATTTATTCACTTGCTTATGTTGCCCGTGCTCTGACGGGCTTTTTTATTTCCGGCATTTCAGCCACGCCAGGCTATATCTTAATCATCTTTAATGACAAGGGAGAGGAATGATGAGCAAGAAGATCCTGATGCTGGTTGGCGATTACGCCGAAGATTACGAAACCATGGTGCCTTTTCAGGCGTTACAGATGGTTGGTCATCAGGTGGATGCCGTCTGCCCCGACAAACCGAAGGGCGACTACATCATAACGGCAATCCATGATTTCGACGGCGCCCAGACCTATAGCGAAAAACCCGGTCACCGCTTTACCCTCAACGCCGACTTTTCCGCCGTAAAGGAGCAGGACTACGACGCGCTGCTCATCCCCGGCGGGAGAGCGCCCGAGTATCTGCGGCTAAATGAGGACGTGTTAAAGCTGGTACAGGCGTTTGACGCCGCGCGCAAACCGATTGCAGCGGTGTGCCATGGCCCGCAGCTGCTCGCTGCCGCGGGCATCCTGAAAGGCCGTACCTGTAGCGCCTACCCGGCGTGTGCACCTGAGGTCCGTCTCGCGGGGGGACACTACGCCACGATCGGCATCGATCAGGCACATGTCGACGGCAACCTGGTGACGGCTCCCGCGTGGCCCGCCCATCCGCAGTGGCTGGCGAAGTTTAATGCGTTGTTAGAATAATACGTCCCGGTCTCATCGCTGCCGGAAAGCACAGCGAGGTATCATCCATGGCAAAACTGGCGCTCACGTGCGCCAGTTCGCATTAACCATCAGTGCTTCTCAATATACATCGTCCGGCTATACGCCACGTCTTCCGGGTTATTAATCGGATACCCTTTCACCCACGGCTTAATCAGACGACCGTTGGTGTACTGGTAAATAGGCGCGATCGGCGCTTTCTCCATGAGGATTTTCTCCGCCATGTTGTAGTCCGTATTACGCGCTTTCGCCGTGGTTTCGAGCGTCGCCTGGTGGATAATTTTATCGTAAGCCGGGTCGTTGAAACGCGAGATATTGCCGCTGTGGGTTGAGGTCAGCAGGGACAGGAAGGTCGAGGGCTCGTTGTAATCCCCCACCCATGACGCGCGGATCACATCAAAATTGCCGGTGTTGCGGCTGTCGATGTAGGTTTTCCACTCCTGATTTTGCAGCTTGACATCCACACCGAGGTTTTTCTTCCACATGGACGCCACCGCAATGGCGATTTTCTGGTGGTTTTCCGACGTGTTGTACAGCAGGTTCAGCTTCAGCGGACGCTGAGGGCCGTAGCCTGCGGCCTGGAGCAAGGTTTTGGCCTGAGCGTTCAGCTCCTGCTGGGACATCTGCTCAAACGGCGAAGGTTCAGGCGTGAAGCCCGCCGTCACGTCAGGGGTGAAATGCCAGGCCGGTTTTTCGCCGGTACCCAGTACCTTTTCCGCCATAATGCGGCGATCGATAGTCATGCTCAGCGCAAGACGAACCCGGGCATCGGCCGTCGGCCCCTTTTGCGTGTTAAACGCGTAGTAATAGGTCCCGAGCTGAGGCGGCGTATACACCTGGCCAGGAATATCCTTCAGGAGCTTCTGATACATGTTTTTCGGGAACGATTCGGTAATATCGATATCCCCTGCCAGATAGCGTTTCGTGGCGGACGATTCCTGATTAATCGGAATAAAGGTCACTTTTTGCAGGACAGTTTTCGCATTGTCCCAGTAGTGGGTGTTCGGCACGACAACCAGTTTTTCATTCACCACGCGCGCGTTCAGAACGTAGGCCCCGTTACCGACCAGCGCTCCCGGACGCGTCCACTCTTTCCCGCTTTCAACATTGGCTTTTTGCACCGGATAGAAGGCGAAGTTTGCCGTCAGGTTGCTAAACCACGGTAGCGGTTTATCCAGCTGGACGCGCAACGTTCTGGCATCCACCGCCGTCACGCCCAGGGTATCTGGCGCCGCTTTACCATCAATAATGGCCTGCGCGTTGCTGATGCCTGCCAGCGCCGCAAACCAGGCAAACGGAGACGTGGTTTTCGGGTCAACCAGACGCTGCCAGCTGTAGACAAAATCCTGCGCGGTAACCGGCGTACCGTCAGACCATTTTGCGTTATCGCGCAGGGTGAACGTCCAGATTCGGTTATCGTTGCTCTGCCAGCGCGTCGCCACGCCCGGAGTCAGTTCCCCTTTCTCATTCTGATTTACCAGCCCTTCGAAAAGATCGCGAATCACCTGAATCTCGGGCAACCCCACCGCTTTTGCGGGATCGAGCGAAGCCGGCTCGTCTTTAATGTGTCTGACCAGCTCCTGTTTTTGCGCCAGCACCGTGCCCTGTGGCACATCAGCAGCGTATGAGAGTGAAGAGAGTCCGCACAGGCACAGTGCGGCAAAAAGACGCGAAACAGGATGCTTCATAAGATCCCCTTTAAAAAATTCAGGTAAAAAGCAGATGCGTAATTATTTGTTTCGACAGTAAGAAATGCAAACAACTTACGCCTGAATAGTGATTTAAGGCAATTCTCAGCCGTTAAGGAAACTATTTGATTAACAGCGGCTTTTGCACAACACTGCCTGTAGAGACTTCGTTATCAGGAAATCGTATGGCAACCACCCGACCCCGCGCGGAACGCGGCGCCTTCCCTCCGGGCGCTGAACAATATGGCCGCTCATTTTTAGGCGCATCGCTGATCTGGTTCCCGGCCCCCGATGCCGATCGCGACAGCGGTTTGGTTATTGCCGGCACGCACGGAGATGAGAACTCGTCTGTCGTCACGCTCTCGTGCGCGCTGCGGACGCTGACCCCGGCATTGCGACGTCACCACGTGATTCTTGCCGTGAATCCGGACGGCTGTCAGCTTGGATTACGGGCGAATGCGCGAGGAATCGACCTGAACCGTAATTTCCCTGCGGCAAACTGGCGCGCAGGGGAAACGGTATATCGCTGGAACAGCTCCGCCGAGGAGCGGGACGTGGTGCTGCTCACGGGCGATAACCCCGGCTCGGAGCCGGAAACGCAGGCGCTGTGCCAGCTTATCCATAAGATCCACCCCGCCTGGGTTGTCTCCTTCCACGATCCGCTGGCCTGTATTGAAGATCCGCGCCACTCTGTCCTGGGCGCGTGGCTGGCCCAGGCGTTCGCCCTCCCGCTCGTCACCAGCGTGGGCTATGAGACACCCGGTTCATTCGGCAGCTGGTGCGCCGACTTGAGCCTGCCCTGCATCACCGCTGAGTTCCCGGCGATCTCCTCCGACGAAGCCAGCGAAAAATACTTAAAGGCAATGATGGATCTGTTGCGCTGGGAGCCTCAGAGGTGAAGTACGCCGCTGGTAAAATTAAGCGCCGGTGAAACGTCAACGGCCAGCCACGTCGGGCCATCCAGATCGGCGAAACGGACCTGATTGACCAGCGGCAGCGCCGCACCGATCGCCCGCGAGGTGCAAAGCATGCATCCCAGCATCAGGGCGAACCCCTGCGCCCGGGCGTCCGCCGCCAGGGCCAGGGCTTCAGTCAGTCCGCCAGTCTTGTCGAGTTTGATATTGACCATGTCATAGCGGCCCTTAAGCGCGCTCAAATTCTCACGGGTATGACAGCTTTCATCCGCACAGACGGGCAACGGATGGATAAAATTCTTCAGCGCCGCATCCTCTTTTGCCGGCAGAGGCTGCTCCAGCATCGCCACGCCCAGATCGGCCAGCAGCTGGCATCGCGCGGCCAGCCCTTCGGGATGCCACGACTCGTTGGCGTCAACAATGAGCGTGGCTGACGGCACCGCCGAGCGAATGGCGACCATCCGCTCGCTGATCAGACGATCGTCGAGCTTCACTTTTAACAGCGTGGCCCCGGCGTCATAGAGCGCTTTCGCACTGGCGGCCATCTGCTCGGGCTCCCCAATCACGACCGTTTGCGCGGTCACGACGGACTCCGGCACGACCACGCCCAGCAATGACGTCAGCGATTT
>OGZV01000915.1_pt1 | contig 30002 bp, 30 predicted proteins | sample 1576861 | NCBI WGS metagenome assembly OGZV01 (sample SAMEA3541501, study PRJEB24748) | human gut metagenome | biome: human gut; feature: human-associated habitat; material: faeces | place: China | collected 2012
GGGCCATGCCCGCCCCTACAGCCATACAATAAAACGCCCTGCCTTTTTCAAGACAGGGCGTTACTTTTTTAGTTATTTCCGACCACGCTGCAGCTCGATCCAGGCCAGGTCGCCTCTCTCCAGACCGTGGATCAGAACCTCCGCGGTGGCGATGTTTGTGGCGACAGGGATCGTGTGCATGTCACACAGGCGCAGCAGCATCATGTCGTTCGGCTCGCCGGGCTTGGCACCGACGGGGTCACGGAAGAACAGCAGCATGTCCACCTCGCCGCAGCCGATCATGGCAGCGATCTGCTCGGCACCGCCGCGGCCTCCCGGATACAGCGTGCGCACCGGCAGACCAGTGGCATCATGGACGATTTTGCCGGTCACGCCCGTGGCGATCAGGTCATTCTCAGACAAAATGCGCACATAGGCAGTGCAGAACTGAGCCATCAATTCCTTGCGGGAATCGTGGGCAATCAAGGCAATTCTCATGGCTGAACTCTCCCCCCACAGCGGCCACCGCATGGCCGTAAAACAAGCATATACTCTATAATATAATATATGCACAAAAAATGCAAGTGCGGCAGCCGCAAAAACTGACAAAAAATGCGCCGTCCGGCCAAGTGCTTGGCGGATTGCCCAAACAGTACCGCAAAATTTTGGTAAAACAGCGCGCCGCAGTTGTGCTATAATGAAAAAAACGGACAGAACAATGTACAGCTTTCTGTCTAAAAGGAGGATTCACCATGAGGAAATCAGCCCAGACCGTCATCCGCCCGGATGCCTATTATACCATCGCCGCCGCCAATGGCCGCGTGCTGGAAGTGGCCGATTTCAACACCGAGAACGGCGCGTCCGTCCGCCTGTGGAGCTACGAGGGTCAGCCCTGGCAGCAGTGGCAGTTTGTGGAAGCGGGGGACGGCGAGTACCGCATCAGGAACCGCTTTACGGGCAAGGTCATGGACTTGGCCATGTCCGGCGTCTGCAACGGCACCTGGGTCCACCAGTGGACCCAGACCGCGGGCGCGGGTCAGCGCTGGCAGATCGTGGAGGCGGGCGGCGGCAAGGTCAAGCTGCGCAACGTCCTGGCCGATAAGGTCATTGACCTGGTGGGAATGCGCGTGGAGAACGGCACCCAGGCCCAGATCTGGCAGGATGTCTTTGGCGAGAACCAGCTCTGGAAGCTCGACCCTGTGCCCGAGCGCCTGCTGAACAAGGAGACCCCCGCCCCGACGCCGAAGGCCGCGCCCAGGAAGGCCGCCGCCAAGCCGACCCGGACGCAGACCGAGAAGAAAACCTCCGGCAAGGCCGCAAGAAGAACCAGTAAAAATAAGTAAGGGCAATACCGCAAACGGGCAAGAATGGCGAGCTTGCCCCTCATCAATCACCTTCGGTGACAGCTTCCCCCGCGGGGGAAGCCTTTTTTGGCTTGCGGGGATAGAAAAATGTTGCTATAATAAAAACAGGAAAGAATGCTGTAGGGGTCGGGCATGCCCGACCCCTACAAGGCGGCGAATAAAACCGAAAGGCAGTACGACCATGCAGTTTACCGAACTTACGAACGTTTCACCCGAAATCATCCGCGCTACACAGGTGATGGGCTTTACCGATATGACCGAAATCCAGGAAAAGGCCATCCCGCTGATGCTGGCCGGGCATGATATGATCGCCAAAGCCCCCACGGGCACCGGCAAGACTGTGGCGTTCGGCATTCCCATTCTGTCCAAGGTCGATCCTGCCAGCCTGAAGCCGCAGGCCGTCATTTTAAGCCCCACGCGGGAGCTGGCCCAGCAGATCGCCCAGGATCTGCAAAATCTGGCGCAGTTTCTGCCTGACATCAAAATCGTCTGCGTCTATGGCGGCGCGGGCATGGACAAGCAGCAGCGCCAGCTCAAAGCCGGCTGCCAAATCGTCGTTGCCACGCCGGGCCGCCTGATGGACCACTACCGCCACCACGCCATTGATGTCTCCGACGTCAAAACCGTCGTGCTGGACGAGGCCGACGAGATGCTGAACATGGGCTTTTACAAGGACGTCAAGTACATCATCGACCTGATGAAGCACCGCGAGAGCTTGTCGATGTTCTCGGCGACCATCAGCCGTGAGGTGCTGGACATCGGCTGGCTCTACCAGCACAACGCCGCTGAGGTCAGCGTCCAGCCTGTCGAGGATTCCAGCCCGAAAATTGCCCAGTACAAGCTGCTGACCACGGGCCGTGACAAGCTGGCCGACGCCGCGCAGATCATCATTGACGAGGGCTACAAGCGGGTCATGATCTTCTGCAACACCAAGTACAACACGGGGATGCTGGCCAACCAGCTTGCCCGGCTGAACTTCAACGTGGACTGCCTGCACGGCGACCTGTCCCAGGCTGAGCGCAACCGCATCATGACGCGGTTCAAGGCCGGGAAAATCGATGTGCTGGTCGCCACCGATGTGGCAGCGCGCGGTATTGACGTTTCCGACGTGGATGCCGTCATCAACTACGACGTGCCCGAGGAAAACGAGCACTACACCCACCGCATTGGCCGCACGGGCCGCGCCCGCAAGCAGGGCGCGAGCTACCTGTTCTACACGAAGGAGGAGCAAAAGCGCGTGGACCAGCTGCTGCGCCTGACCCGCAACACCGACGACTGCAAGAGTGTAAAGTTTGACTTTAACCATGAACATCTGAAAATCGAGGACACCGCCCCGGCAGATAAGTTCCAAATCAAGGCATATTTTTAAGGCAGTAGAGCCGTAGGGGCCGGGCATGCCCGGCCCGGAGGTTTACGCGGAATGCCCCTTTATGGGCCGATTGGCAGGCAGGGGTCTTGACCCCTCCGCGGCGGCCAGAGGGCTGGCCGCCCTACGCATTTCCCGGAACCGGCTGCACCGCGGGATGTCGGGGACGCCGCCCTCTACAGGTTGCCCCAAAAGTATTTGTGCAAAACAAAAAGCGACCACCTGTTTCTCAGATGGCCGCTTTTATTTTGCCTGTTACAGGCTTTCGATCATATTTGCCACGATCTCCGTCGCGGTCTTAACGTACTCGGTGATGCTGAACTGCTTGACAACGAGCACCTCATAGCCGCTCTCGTCGGCGTTGTCGCTCATGGCGCGCAGGATGACGCAGGGCACGCCGTTGCGGCCCGCGATCTGGCTGACCGCCGCGCCCTCCATTTCGACGCAGTCGGGGTGGCACTTTTCCTCAATCGTCTTTTTCGTCTCGGCGTCGCCGACGAAGGTGTCGCCCGTGGCGATCTTGCCCGCGATGGCCTTCACGCCGCAGGCAGTGCAGGCGTCGAGCGCGGCCTGCACCAGCGCGGGATCGCCGTGGTACTCGGTCTGGAACGGTGCGCTCTGGGCGATCATGCTCAGCTCGGCGTCGTGGTAGACGACGGTCTCACCGACGCAGACGTCGCCGATGCCGATCCTGCTGGTCATATTGCCCGCAATGCCGCTGAAAATCAGCTTATCAATGCCGTATTTTGTGCACAGCACCTGCACGGTGGACGCGGCGTTGGCCTTGCCCATGCCCGCGCAGCAGACGACGACCTGCTTGCCCTGCAGCGTGCCGCAGTGGTACTCGACCCCGGCGTAGTTCTCTTTGGTCACGTTCTCCAGCCGTGCGCACAGCTGGTCGACTTCGTCGGGCATAGCGCCCATAATGCCAATAATCACGGTCAAACCTCCGTTAAACGTTGAACAAAAATTCGATAACGTCACCGTCGTTCACGACGTACTCCTTGCCCTCGGTGCGCTGCAGGCCCTTGGCCTTGACGGCGGCATAGTTGAAGTCGGCGTCCTCCAGGTCTTTGTACGCGATGACCTGCGCACGGATGAAGCCGCGCTCAAAGTCGCTGTGGATCTTGCCGGCAGCCTGCGGGGCCTTGGTGCCCTTCCTGATGGTCCAGGCGCGGCATTCCTTCTTGCCGTCGGTCAGGAAGCTGATGAGGCCCAGCAGCTCGTAGCTGGCCTTGATGAGCTTGTCCAGACCGGTGGACTCGATGCCCATTTCCTGCAGGAACGCAATTTTTTCCTCCTGCGTAGAACCGGCAATGTCCTCCTCGGTCTTGGCGCAGATGGGGATGGCCTGGGCGTTTTCCTCCTTGGCGCGGGCGGCAACGAGCGGGAAGTACGGGTTCTCGTCCAGCCCGCCCAGCAGGTCGTCCTCACCGACGTTGCAGGCGTAGATGACGGGCTTGGCGGACAGCAGGCCCAGCTCCTTGCGGGCGGCCTTCACGGCGTCGTCGCTCTCGTCAAAGTCAAAGCTGCGGGCGGGCTTGCCGCCCTCAAGCCAGGCGGCCAGGTCGGCCAGCCAGGCAGCCTCGGCGGCAGCGGCCTTGTTGCCGGTCTTGGCGGCCTTCTGCTGGCGGCCCAGGCGGTTGCTGACGACCTCGAGGTCGGCCAGGATCAGCTCCAAGTCGATGGCATCAATGTCGCGGATGGGGTCAACGCTCTCGGGCTTGTTGACGTCCTCGACCACATGAATGATGTTGTCATCGTCGAAGCAGCGCACAACATGGACGATGGCGTCGCACTCGCGGATGTGGCCCAGAAACTTGTTGCCGAGACCCGCGCCCTGGCTGGCACCCTTGACCAGACCTGCAATGTCAACAAACTCAACGATGGCAGGCGTTTTCTTGTCGGTCTGCCAGATCTCGGCCAGCTTGTCCAGCCGCGGGTCGGGCACGGGCACGATGCCGGAGTTCGGCTCAATCGTGCAGAAGGGGTAGTTGGCCGCCTGCGCGTTCTGGGTGCTGGTCAGCGCATTGAACAGGGTAGACTTGCCCACGTTGGGCAGACCCACGATACCTAATTTCATATTCCAAAATTCTCCTTTGAATTTTTGCTGAATTTTTGTCATGCGGATCGGCGCACAGGCCGATTTACATATATAAATGTATTATAGCAGATGCGTTCTTTTCTCTCAAGCCGTTTTTGAAATAATCTTCCCCGGGGTGCGCCGCCTGCGCAGAAAAACCGCAAAAATTTCCCGGAAACCCGACGATCTGTTCTTTCTTTGTCCACAATTATGCGGTATAATACTCTTGTATCGATACCGCCGCAGGCGGGCAAGGAGGAAACTAAGATGGCAAATGAGAAAATTCTGGTCGTTGATGACGATAAAAATATCTGCGAGCTGCTCCGACTGTATCTGGTCAAGGAGGGCTACAACGTGACGATGGTCCACGACGGCGGCGCAGCGCTGACAGAGTTCGACAAGCTGCACCCGGATCTTGTGCTGCTGGACGTTATGATGCCGGTCATGGACGGCTGGGAGGTCTGCCGCAAGCTCCGCGCCAAGGACAACACCCCCATCATCATGCTGACCGCTAAGGGCGAGACCTACGACAAGGTGCTGGGTCTTGAGCTGGGCGCGGATGACTACATCGTCAAGCCGTTTGACGCCAAGGAGGTCACGGCCCGCATCAAGGCCGTGCTGCGCCGCTCCTCCGCCAAGGAGGAGGAAAACAAGGGCGTTTACGACTTTGACAATCTGCACCTTGACATGAACCGCTATGAATTGAAGGTCAAGGGCAAGGTCGTTGAGGCCCCGCCGAAGGAGCTGGAGCTGCTGGCCTGCCTGGCCGGTCACCCGAACCGCGTCTACACCCGCGACCAGCTGCTGGACGAGGTCTGGGGCTTTGAGTATTACGGCGACTCCCGCACGATCGACGTCCACGTCAAGCGCCTGCGTGAAAAGCTGGAGGGGGCGTCCGAGCAGTGGAGCCTGAAAACCGTCTGGGGCGTCGGCTATAAGTTCGAGGTCAGGGAATGAGCCGCCGCAACACGATCAGCCGCGAATTTTTCGCGACCATCGCCGCCGTGCTCGTGCTGGGGCTCAGCGTTATGTGCGCGATCCAGACGGCACTGTCGGCGGCGTACTTCATCGGGGAGCGCAAAAGCTCGCTGACCGATGTGCTCAACGGCGCGACAGCGCTGAGTGAGCGATTCGCCGATGAGGGCTCCATCGTCACAAAGCCCCTGCAGGGGGAGGATGTGCTGGAACGCGCCCACAGCGGGTTTGAGCTGTTCAACACGGCCTCCGGTGCGCTGGTGTTCATCGCCGACGAGAACGGCCAGATCCTGCTGCATACGGGGGACGACGCCTTTACAGGTGCAGGCGTGCCCGCGTCCTACATTGACGAGCTGAACGAGGGAAACGACATTTTTGAGACCGGCACGCTGGACGGTGTCTACTGCGCCAAATATTACACGGCGGGCCGCCGCATCACGGTGGGCGGGCAGGACGGCTACCTGTTTGCCGCCAGCCCGATGGCTGCGCTGGGCAGCTACATGACCGATATGCTGACGATGTTCGGCATCTCGGCGGCGGTCATCCTGATTTTGTGCAGCATCCTGTGCTGGGTGCTGGCCAAGCGCATCACCGGCCCTATTGAGGACATCAGTGAGGCCGCGCGCCGCCTGGGCAGCGGGGACTTTACGGCCCGTGCGCCGGTGGACGGCTGCGTGGAGCTGGCTGACTTTGCGACCACCTTCAATAACATGGCTGCGCGGCTGCAAACCATCGACAATTCCCGCGGGCAGTTCATGGGCAACATCGCCCACGAGCTGCGCACGCCCATGACGACCATCAAGGGCTTCATCGACGGCATGCTGGACGGCACGATCCCGCCCGAGGAAACAAAGCATTATCTGGGCATCGTCTCGCAGGAGACGGGCCGCCTGGCGCGGCTGGTGCAGAACATGCTGGATATTACCAAGCTCGAGGCGGGCGAGGTGCCCATCCACGCGCAGACCTACGATCTGTGGAAAACCGTCACCGATGTCGTGCTCTCCGACGAGCAGCGCATCGAGGACGGCAAGATCGACATCCAGGGTCTGGGCGGCGATCCGCTGCTGATTTACGCGGACCCGGATTTTGTGCATCAGGTCGTGTATAATATTGTGGATAATGCCATCAAGTTCACCCCGGCGGGCGGCACGATCAGCTTTGCCGCCGAGCGCCGCGGCAATATGGTGGAGGTGCGCATCGAGAATACGGGCGCAGGCATTGCCCCCGAGGCTCTGCCCTTTGTGTTTGAGCGGTTCTACAAGGAGGACCGCTCCCGCGGCATGAACACCCGCGGCAGCGGACTGGGGCTGCATATCTGCAAGATTCTGATCAACCTTTCCGGCGGCCAGATCCACGCCGAGAGCGAGGAAGGCAACTGGTGCCGGTTCGTGTTTACGCTGCCGGCAGGGCAATAAGCAACCGCATAACAGACGCTGCACAAAAGCGGCGTCTGCTTTTTTGTGCGTGAGAAAGGCTTCCCCCTCGGGGGAAGCTGTCAGCGGCCCCGCCCGCTGACTGATGAGGGCCAGGCCTCCCAACACCACCCGTTCACGAGTCGCTGCGGCACACTTGCCCCTCATCCGCTTCACTTTGTTCAGCACCTTCCCCCACGGGGGAAGGCTTTTTAGCATCTCCAATCTGTATACTATACAATTTGTATATTTAAAAAGGAGGACTCCCCATGCAATACAGTATTGAAAACGACATTCTGCGCCTGACTGTCGACTCCCACGGTGCCGAGCCGGTCAGTGTCATCCATAAGCCCACCGGGGCCGAGCTGCTCTGGCAGGCCGACCCTGCGGTCTGGAAACGTCATGCGCCGATTCTTTTTCCGTACACAGGCAAGCTGACCGGCGGCAAAATGCTGGCCAAGGGTGTGGAGTACGCAGGCGGTCAGCACGGCTTTGCCCGCGATGTCGAGCACACGATGACCCATCACGCCGACAATCTGCTGGAGTTTGAGCTGCACGCGAACGCCGAGACGCTGCCCAAGTGGCCGTATGCTTTCGTGCTGCGCTCCACCTTCACGCTGGAAGGGGAGACCGTCCACCACACGCTGACCGTCGAGAACCCCGTCGAGGACAAGCTCTGCTTCGGCATCGGCTACCATCCGGCTTTTGCACTGCCCTTCGATGACCGCCACGTCACCGAGGACTACGAGATCCGGTTTGACGGCGTCGAGTCGCCGCTCTGCGTCAGTGCTCAGCCCAACGGTCTGCTCAACGGCCAGAGCTACTACCTGGCCCGCAACGTCGAGGCTATCCAACTGACCGACGACCTGTTTGACAACGACAGCCACGCCATGGTCAACCTGCGCAGTGCGCATGTTTCTGTCATCGAAAAGGACACGGGCCGCAGCGTCATCTGCGATGTCTCCGACTTCCCGTACACCCTGATCTGGTCCGCGCCCAAGAAGCCGCTGCACTTTATCTGCATTGAGCCGTGGCACAGCCTGCCCGGCGAGGAAAACGGCCCCATCGACTGGGAGCAGCGCCCCTGCGCCGCGATCCTGAAGAAGGGCGAGAGCTGGTCCACCACGCTGTCCACGACCTTTGTCCGCTGAAAGTCAGATGAAAGCATTGAAAAAATACCGCTGGCCGCTGACCGGCGCACTGCTGGGGGTGCTGGTCTTTCTGGCTGTTTACGGCGTGCGGGTGCTTGACCCGACGAGCGTTGACTGGATCCTGAACAGCCTCAGCCCCGACCCGATCCAGCACTATCTGGGGTGGGAGCTTTTCCGCCGCAGCCCGGTGCATCTGCCCTACATCGGCGCGAATTACAACGCGGTCTACCCGTTCCGCACCAGTGTGCTGTTCACGGACTCTCTGCCGCTGGCGGCGCTGTTCTTTAAGCTGCTGGGCGGGATTCTGCCCACGCGGTTCCAGTATTTCGGCTGGTGGGGTCTGCTCTGCTATGCCCTGCAGGGCGGGCTGGCGCAGGCGGTCATTGCCCGCATTGCGGGCGTGCAGCCCACATTTGGCCGGGACGACAAGAGCAAGGCCGCCGTCGCCATCATCATGAGCCCCGGCCAGACCGCCAAGCTGTGGGGCAGTGTGCTGGGCGCGGGCGTGCTCGTGCTGTTTCCGGCGCTTACGATCCGCATGTTTGCCCACACGGCGCTGGCCGCCAACTGGCTTGTGCTGCTGGCACTCTACCTTTGGCTGCGCAGTGACGAGCTCATGCCCACGACCCGACGCGCCTGCCTTATCTGGGGCGGCATGGGGCTGCTGTGCGCAGGCATCCACCTCTATTATCTGCCGATGGTCGGTCTTGTGCTTGTGGGATACGCGGTGCGCCGCGCCCTGCAAAAGCGAGGCCCGGCGGCGGTGCTGGCACCGATTGCAGCGTTCTGCGCTGCGGCGCTGGCGGAGTTGGTGCTGTTGGGGGCGTTCGCTGTTAACTTTGCAGGCTACTCCAATGGCTACCTCAGCGGCGCGGATTACTTCGGCCTGTTTGTGCCGTGGCTGGCGCAAAGCTGGGAGCAGAATGTTTATGCAGGCATCGGAACGTCGCTGGCCGTGGTGCTGGCGGTGTTCGGCATAGTCTGCAACGCCCGCAAGGCGGAAAAATTCTTTGCCGCCCACCGCGACTGGCTCATTGCGGGCGCTGTCGTGCTGGTGCTCGACCTTATCGCCGCGGGCGGCAACGCCATCACGGTGGACGGAAAAACACTGTTCACCGTGCCCATCCCGCAGTTTTTGATGAACTTCTGGGCCATGTTCTCGTCCTGCGCGCGGCTGGCGTGGTTGGCAGGTATGCTGCTGGCTGCCGTTGGCTGCGGGTTGGTGCTGCGCTTTTGGGATAGCGGTGTCGCGCCCGCCCTGATGCTGGCAGTCTGCGCCGTGGCGCAGGGCTGGGGCCAGCGGTCGGAACTGTTCAACCGCTGGACGGACTACCACTACTACGGCTTCCGCTACGAGAATAAGACCCTGCTGACCGACCCCGTGTGGGAGCAGATCGCCGCCAGCGGCAGGTACAGCCATCTGGCCTTTGCCACATTTGACTTTGAGCATGACGAGTTCTGGGATCTGGTCGACTTTGCCGCCGACCACGGCTGGACGTCGAACAGCTTCTACATGGCACACATGGACGGCAACCTTGCGGCGGTCACGCTGCCGGGCGAGCTGAACGAGCTTTCCGCTGACACGCTCTATGCCTTCATCGACGAGGACGAGCTGGCGCGGAACAGTTACGACCTGCACTATTACCGGCTGGATGGCATCCTGATCGGCAGCGTCGAGCCCATCGACGGCATCGAGGAGGAGCCTGCGCCCGAAGTGCCCGCCCACACGATGGATTTGACGAAGTCGGATGTTGACCCGCTCTTTCTGGCGGCGGATGGCATTGTTCTGGGCATGAACGGTGAGATGATGACCGAGGAGTGGACGCTGTTCCCCGGGCGCTACCGTGTGACGCTGACCGGCAGCGGCTTTGACCACAGCTACATCTACGCGCGGTACGGCCTCATCAATCAGGAGACCTACAAGCTGGACATCGACTTCACCGGCATCGACCCGAACGAAATGACCTTTGAGTTTACGGCCACCGAGATGCTCCACTACTGGCGCACCGCCGTCCACACGCTGGACGACGCCAATGTCACCGTCAACAGTGTGACGGTGGAGAAGGTAGGGTAAACCGGTTCGGTTCTCACATCCGGCTGTTTACCGTTTTCCACAAACAAAAAAACCTGCCTGCACAATCAGTGCAGGCAGGTTTTTTACTTTATAACGCTGCTAAATCAGAACGCAACCTTCTTGGCCACGTAGTCGCGCAGCTCGCTGATGGGCATACGGACCTGCTCCATCGTGTCGCGGTCACGGACGGTCACGCAGCCGTCGGCCTCGACCTTGTCGTCGCCGACGGTCTGGAAGTCCACGGTGATGCACAGCGGGGTGCCGATCTCGTCCTGACGGCGGTAGCGCTTGCCGATGGAACCGGCGTCGTCGTAGTCGACCATGAAGTCCTTGGCCAGCTCGTTGCGGATCTCCATCGCCTTGTCGCCCAGCTTCTTGGACAGGGGCAGCACGGCGCACTTGAACGGTGCCAGATAGGGGTGCAGGTGCAGCACGGTGCGCACATCCTCCTTGCCCTTGGCGTCCACGAGGTGCTGCTCGTCGTAGGCCTCGCACAGGAAGGCCAGCGCCACACGGTCACAGCCCAGAGACGGCTCGATGACGTAGGGGATGTAGTGCTCGTTCGTCTCGGGATCGAAGTACTCGAGGCTCTTGCCGGAGGCCTCCTGATGACGGCTCAGGTCGTAGTTGGTGCGGTCTGCAATGCCCCACAGCTCGCCCCAGTCGGTGAACGGGAAGGCGTACTCGATGTCGGTGGTGGCGCGGCTGTAGAAGGCCAGCTCGGCGGGCTCGTGGTCGCGCAGGCGCAGATTTTCTTCCTTGATGCCAAGGCTCAGCAGCCAGTTCTTGCAGTAGTCCTTCCAGTAGGCGAACCACTCCAGGTCGGTGTTGGGCTTGCAGAAGAACTCACACTCCATCTGCTCAAACTCGCGGGTACGGAAGGTGAAGTTGCCCGGGGTGATCTCGTTGCGGAAGGACTTGCCCACCTGACCAACGCCGAACGGAATCTTCTTACGGGTGGTGCGCTGGATATTCTGGAAGTTTACGAAGATGCCCTGTGCGGTCTCCGGACGCAGATACAGCTCGTTCTTCGCGTTCTCGGTAACGCCCTGGAAGGTCTTGAACATCAGATTGAACTGGCGGATGTCGGTCCAGTTGTGCTTGCCGCAGGTCGGGCATGCGATCTCATGCTCATCAATGAATGCCTTCATCTCAGCCTGGCTGAGCGCGTCAACACTCTTGCCGAGATCGTAGTTATTCTCAGCACACCAGTCCTCAATTACCTTATCGGCACGGAAACGCTCCTTGCACTCCTTGCAGTCCATCAGCGGGTCAGAGAATCCGCCAACGTGACCGGAAGCAACCCAGGTCATCGGGTTCATCAGGATCGCGGAGTCAAGACCTACATTGTACTGACTCTCCTGCACAAATTTCTTGCGCCATGCTGCCTTGACGTTGTTCTTGAACTCAACGCCGAGCGGACCGTAGTCCCAGGTGTTTGCAAGACCGCCGTAAATCTCCGAGCCGGAGTATACGAAGCCGCGGCCCTTGCAGAGCGCTACGATCTTTTCCATTGTTTTTTCGCTGTTTTTCATGTTAAATTCTCCTTTTGGCACAGCTGGCTGCTGCACGCTGTTTTTGCTTTGCACCCGAAAAAAGTGCTTGACATGAAATTATTCTACCGTTATAATTAATAATTGTCAAGGGTAGTTTAGCTAATTAAACGAATAGAGTTTGGTTTGATCGGTAAATTGCTTGCAAAAAGTTGACATTTGGGCGATTAGCGCAGTTAAAAGCGGTGCGGAAAGCAGTCCCCTTCTTCCCTGTTCAGTTGAGTTTGGTCAAAACACTTTTCTTGACAACATATATTCGGGCTTGTAGCTCAGTTTGGGAGGAGAAGCGGTTCGGTTATAGCACCTCTTTTCCGGTAGTCCAACTCAGTTGCGGGCAAACAGTTCACATCACCAAAAACTTCATACACGGGCCCATAGCTCAGCTGGGAGCGGAAGCGGCGCAGAAAGCAGTCCCCATTCTTCTCCGTTTAGTTGAGTTTGTTCGAATTGTTTTTATTGACAAAATTGTAAATATTTGGGCGATTAGCTCAGTTGGGAGAGCGCTGCGTTCGCATCGCAGAGGTCGAGAGTTCGAATCTCTTATCGTCCACCAGCTATTGAAGACTGTGCATTTTTGTACGGTCTTCTTGCTTTATATAAAGAAAACGGACGAGTTACCTCGTCCGTTTTCTTTTACAGTGTTATGTATTCTCTTTTAATTCCTCCAGCAAATCTAACCCAACCCGCAGTTTAATATTGATATTATATCCGCGAGAAATTTCTACACGCTCAATAATCGCAGAAGTAATGCGGCGTTTATCTTCTATACCTGCATCATCATAAATTTCCGCATAGCCTTTCAGCTCGTTGATTTGCGTGGCAACACGTTCCATGTGCTTTTCGGAAGCATCGAGCAGCTTCCGTTGCTCGTTCATCTGTTCGCTGATTTCCGCACAACGCTCTTTCAAAGCATCCAGCTGTTCTTTCAAATCTTCGGCAGTCAGAGGGCCTTTACCGTCCAGCACATCTGCCATATAGCCCATCAGGGTATGGCGCTGTTTCTCGGCGGTGGAATATTGCTTTTCCAAAAGTTTAAGCTGTTTCTTCACACGAGCGCTTTCCTGTTCGCGGCAGCGGTCGAGGTAATCCTGTGTGCCGGTTAAGCAAACACGCTGCAAAATGTTGCGAACACAGTCTTCAACGACTACGTTGCTGTCTGGTAATGTATTTTGCGGAACCTGCGGTGGTCGGTTGATTGTAACTTCAACACGGAAAACGCATCATAAAACCAAGGGCGTGAATCCTCGGATTCCGATTTATCGCTGCTATAACCGACTGCAACATAGCGAGCTTTGTGACGGCCAGAGCACTTATCGCGCCGATAAGGTAGATGTAGTCGCTTCCCAGCGAATCGGGCTGATACGTGATTCCTCATAGTCGCTGCGATGACTTCCAATCTGCTCTTGTACACGTTCAAACAGTGCCGGTGATACGATTTGCAAATGAGGGAAAATCTCTGACTTCGTTTCGCCGCTCCGAAGAATACCCATGTACTGGACATTCTTCAGCATATTCTGAATGGTTGACGGATGAAAATGTTGTCCTTTACGGTTGAGAATCCCTTTATCGCGCAATGTCCGAGCGATTTTGCGGCTTCCGTAGCCGTAGACTGCCGAAAGTTCAAAAATCATTTGAACGACTGGTGCTTCATTCTCATCAATCAAAATCTCATTGACCTCATGTTTGCGCGGGTTCACACGGCCTTGTTTCTCCAAACGGTATCCATACGGAGCATGACCACCTCGAAAACAGCCGTCTTGAACAATTTGACCTAAACGAGTTTTAGTGCGAATCGAGGTTTTCAGACTTTCGCCCTCGGCATTGTAGCCGTGAATGTATGCAATCAACTTCTGCTGATAGTCATAGATTGTCCGGTCACCCTCCATGGCACTCCAAATGGTAATCCCCAGCTCGGACAGCCGCACCATATAGATAAAATATTCCTCTGAAATACGGCTGATTCGGTCAGACATATAAACCAGCAGCACATCATATTCGTGACGTTCAGCCTGCTCCATCAGCATCATAATTGCGTCGCGGTCCTCCACATGATTCTTATAGGCAGACACACCCCTTTCGTAGATTTCGTCAATTACAACCCAATCTGGGTGTTGTTTGACACATTCACGGTTGGCTTTCTCCTGCATTGGAATGTCATCGCCGTAAAGCTGCTTCTTAGTGGAAACTCGATATAGAATTTTAACGCGCTTTCTCTCCATAGCAATCGCTCTCCTTAGCCATCAATGTTGTAACGACCTCGTTCAACAGCAGCCCTATACGCTGTTGATCTGCTTCAGTGGTCGTTTCCGGAACGAACAGGTGGACAGTACAATCTCCGAAAATGTAATCAATAGTTTTCATAAAAATCCTTTCTGTCGGGTTGAAAGGATCGTGTGTTGTGTATGATAGAGAAGTGTTCGTGAGTTGTATTGATTCTCCCGACTATATAGTTATTCAGGGAATTATGTCCCTGTACTATACAGTATGTCAGAGATAGATTTTCGGAAAAAAACAGGAGCGCTGCTGCGCCCCTGTTTTCTTATGCCCTCACGCATTAAAACGGTCGATATTCATTCAGGTTGCCCTCGAGATACATTCCCTTAAGAGTGAAATGCAGGCGGAACAGCGCATCAATAAAGGGGTCGGGATGCGGACGGCTGACATGGCCTGCCATCTCATCAATATCCTGCATTGGGCTAAGACACGGCGGAAAATTTCCATCCAGAAGCGCGTGCAGGCAGCATTCCGCATCACGATGAAGCGGCAGAGCGACCTTTTGGAAATCCTGAAAAGAAACGTGCTCGAACAGCTCTTTCAGCATGACAATCATGTGGTTCAGGTCCTCCATCTTGTTTTCACCGAGGATAATGTCGGGCATCATGAAGAAAATCTTACCATCGAAGCAGTTCACGAGGAACAGAACGCAATTCGGAGCGCCATCGGGCCACGGATACTGGAAGAACAGGAACCAATCGAGAACGCGCTTCTCCTTTTCGGTCATCTGGTTCTCATAGTCCGGCAGGTTGAACTCCAGCTCGTCCAAAGTCGTGCAATAATCCAGATGAAAACGGTCCCCCAGTTCCCATGCAAGCTGCTGAACCCGAAGCACCAAATCTCCGGTGACGGCGAACCGCTCCGGCTCACCGAGGTTCTTGACTTCCTCACGAAAGCGCATAACAGTTGTTCCAAGTTCCGACTGCGGAACATTCAGCATATTTTCAAACAGAGACTGAACAGAGTTAATAGCAAAATCATTCATAATCGTAACCTCCAAGACCATTAAAACAGTTTTCCGTCAGCATAAATCTTCATCAGAAGATGGTGCAATCTAAACAATTCCTGCACCAAATCATTGTGCCGTCCGCGATAAAGGACTGCCATTTCGAGTTCGTCGATATGGCACAGTGGGTCAAGTTCACGCGATACTCGACCGATCAAAAGTGCATAAAGATAGCCCTCGACATCGCAGTGCATCGGGACTGCGATTTTCTGAAAGTCGGCGATTGTCAATGTATGAAACAGATGCATGAGCATCACGATGGCCTTGTTGACTTCCTCGGGCGTGTGACGAGTAACCACCACATTGGGAGTGAGGAAGAACAGTTCATCCTCGAAACAGTCGATGAGCAAAAGCCGAGCCTCCGGTGCTCCATCACGCCACGGGTACATCAGAAAATCGTAAATCTGAAAGGTGCGGCGGTCGCTCTCGGACATCTGATTAACCAGCATGGCCAGCTGGCAGTCACGGTCAGCCTTGTTGAAATACTCGATATGCAGGTCGTTGGTGATACGCTCGATTTCACAGTAGATGTCGTTTTCGAGTACGCCAGTCAGCTCTTTCAACTCAGTCTTGCTCAGTCCCATCGCATGATTGCGAAAGTGCTGAACGGTGTCGTTCAAATAAACACGGTCTACGGTCTGGATTTTACGAAAAGCATCCTGAAAAGTGATAAGATTAGTCATGGAAAAACCTCCTCAATCAGCAAAAACGGCGAACTGGCGATAGAATTTGGGGTCAGTGGGCAACTCGGCGATGATGTGTGCGAGAACTTCGTCTGCCTCGTCCCCGATGCCCTTGCTCCACTCGCGGTAATCGTTCGGGCACTGATTCACCGCATAGGCGAAAACCTTGCTCGATGCGATATCGGAAGCCAGATCGTGCAGCGCGGCATAGACCAGATGCACGAACCCGCACAGGCGCGGCATGGTTTCCAGCGTTTCGCGGAACAGCGGATGATTCGGCGGGACGATAACCACGCGCAAACCGTTGCGGCTAACCAGCTCGAACTTCGCTTTCGGGTCGATGCAGAGCAGCAGCACCGTGCCGACTGCTGCCTTACCGAAGTTCTTCTGCGCTTCGAGAATGCACTCCGTAAGCGGTTTCAAACGCTTTGGCAGGCGGTACGGATAGACGATAACAGTCACCTGCTCTCCGGTTGTGGTCATGCCAAGTCCACCAACTAAATGCTTCGATTCCATAAAAGAATCCTCCTCTGAAATTGTATTTGAAAACAAAAACAGCGTGTAGGTGTGCCTACACGCTGTCTAACAATTTCGACTGGAGGAAAATCCGGGTTCGCTAAATAAGCCCGTTTTGCTTGCATTTCTGCTCAAAAAAGGGTATACTTATTCTGCGTGGTGCGGAAGTTTTTCCGTTGTGTAGGTGGGATTGTCACCTATGCAGGTGCAAGAGAGTTGGCGCTCTCTTGTACTGCCACGTTATTTTGTTTTCTGATAGAATAATATCATCTACGGTACCGTATGTCAATAGGGTTTTATAAAAAATATGGGTCCGTAGAGAAAAAGATGGACAACAGTACTTCTGTCATATAAAATAGAAGTGTATATAGGGGGTATTTAAAATGAGCGTAAGTGATGCGCAGCGCAAAGCCAGAGATAAATGGTTGAAAGAAAAGGTTGAGGATGTCAAGATGCGTGTCCCCAAAGGACAGCGCGCAGTCATACAGGAGCATGCTAAGAAATGTGGAGAGTCTGTAAATGCGTTCCTGAACCGCGCGGTAGCGGAAACCATCGAGCGCGACAATTCTCAAGTTCCCTCTCCGACAGCCGAAACGAAATAAAAAACAGACCGAAGTCGAACTGCAAAATGCAGAGATTTTCGACTTCGGTCTATCTTTTTGGGCACAATGTTTTTTGAAATTTTCAAAGTTTATTGATTTTTCCAACGATTGTTGCAGCTACAATCATTGACAGTAAAAAACACCTGTATCATCTCATTTGCACTTTAGCAATTCTATTTTGTATACTTATACGAATTTTATCATCTTCTCTTATATAATTTGACGACATTTTCTACACCTCAAAAATCACGAAAAACCGCATTTTTGCAACCAAACCCCGTATGTGATTTTGACCCTTGATTTTATGATTTCGGGGAAACCGTAATGATTACGGGGTCTGGACTGAAAAAATCGTATATTTTTCGATTTTGCGTCTTTTTTCGTTTTTTCGATGCAATGATTTTGATGTTTCCTATACGGTTTTTGTTCGATTTTTTCTGGTTACGGGGTTTTTCGCCTGCTTTCTGGCTGCAACTTTTTCGCCGTTTTCATTTTTCTGTAAATAATTGCATATTATACGCCAACAGCACCGAAATCTCCGGATTTTCGGTGCTGTTGTGTTTTTTGCGACCTTCAATTCTTCCATGTTGATATTGTAGACATTTTACTGATGAAAAGGAGGCTCTGGTTGTTTCAAGTAATTGTTTCCGCCGGTTAGGAAAACCGCACGATATGCACCTTGAAACAGCGTCCATGGTTGTGTTTTCGATGAAAAACGCAATCACAATCAAGTGGGGACGTGTGCAATCGAAACGGAATTGGTGAACACCGGCGGCTCGGATGAGCGCACGGCACGACAAATATTTACTGTCGTTCACCAATCTACTGCTGCAATTATTGGTCGTAAATAACACATCGAACGCGAATGGCTTAAAGGTTATATTGCACGAAAAAGTGCAATATAACCGATTAAGCAGGTGCTCAATCGGTTTTTTCAAATATCACCAGAGCATCACTGGCTTTTCCACGGCAATGATTGTAGCCTCTCACGAATTTTTTCTTCATATAGATGTAGGGTTGTTCGAAAATTGATTTATTTCCCAACTAATTCGCCCACATAGGTTTATCATCTTTCCCACTGATTCAAATATCAGCGAACAAAAAAGATGTCTCTCGGGCGAGAGTTGAACGGCATGGCGGGTTGAAATTCCCGGTGCGGATGCACAAAAATCATGGGATAACTATGCTTATTCGCAAAGCAATTTTTGTATAGGAGGAAATTATGGGCAATAGAAATAACAACGGAAGCCTTTTTCATCAGCTCATCAATGCGCCGGGATTGATGGAGCGACAGGATTTATCTCAACCGGTATCCTTTCAAACAAAAGAAAATTATTGCAACTGGTGTCACAAAGCGGCAGCCGTTTTCAAAAGCTACGGCATCCGAAATTTAAGCGAAATCGGCAAGGACGAAATCCAACGCTACGAGAACCAACTTGAAGCTGAGGGGAAATCTGCGTCCACCATTCACAATTATCTTGTGCCTATCTGCAAGGCCACGGGCATCGCAATCAAAGATATTCGCAAACCGATTCGTGCGTCCAGCGAGTTTAAGCGCAGCGCTGGTAAAGGGCGTGGTGACGGTGGCAAACCTGCGGACTTGAACAAGTACCTCGGTCTGCGTGAGGGCGATTTGAAACGGCTGCGCGGCGATTCGCTTATATACAAAAACGGCCATTGCTATGTCATTGTCGATAAGGGCAAGGGCGGCAAATATCAGGAGCAGCGGGTTTGCGACAAAGATGTAACCGAGGTCGAAAAGTTTTTCGACGGTTCACACCACAAAGTATTCATTGTCGGAGATTTTGGTCGCAACTTCGACTACCACGGTCAGCGGCGAGAATATGCGATGAATATTTGCGCGTACTACACTGAGCAGGCCAAAGACCCGAAATTCCGCAAGGAGTTGTACAAAGAGGTTGCAACCCAGTGGCATCAGCTCAACAAGAAGCATCGCGGCCATCTTGAACCGCTGAGCTTCTTCGATCAGCCGTATGTCCTGCGCGGCAAGAACAAGGACTTGGCCATCAAGCAGGGCCGGCCGTGGATTCTCGACCGACTGGCCCTGCGTGCCACGAGTGTTCTTCACCTCGCGCACTGGCGAGATAATGTTACGGTACAGAGTTATTTGGCTCGGCGGTGTAATCACTTTCGTTTCCAATATTCCCATAATACCCAAAATGGACGTAACAGCCCGAACGGATATGAAATTATGCAGCAATAGCAAACTAATAACGATGAGGGAATCTGCTCAAACGGATTCCCTCAATGCTTGCAAATAGGAAAAGAGGGGCAGCTTTGCCCCTCTCTCCATTTACTCCCATCAGCAACGCTGACTGAGACGACAGGCAAGCCCCCTCAACAAGCAGCGCCGGAAGCCGAATGGCTATCCAGTGGCATTGCTTGCCACATGTGAAGAATGCTTCAGTTTTCACGAAGCAAAACGTTGCATTCCTTCCGGACCGGATAATGAGAAACAACCATGTTGAATTTTGTGTCCATCCGCGCAATATCAATTCGTTCACTAAAATATCCATATGGAATATGGAACGTATATTCGCTATTCGGTTTAATGCGAATATTCAATTCTCCGTTGCTGCTTGGTGCAGCAAGTTCAAACAAAGTGCTGTTCAAATACAACGTAAATGTGTGATCTGCGCTTGTAAGCATATAATAATAAAGCGATAGCCAGCCGTTTAAGTTGGCTGTGTTTTTTACGCTGACTTCCACATCGACAATCCCAATCGGTCGAGCGCTTTCCGGCAGACAATCTATATTTCCGTTATACTGTTCGATAAATTCTTTGTAAGTAAGGAGTCGAGCAGAATTTACCCGAACGGCATACCCGGTCGTTTCTTCTGCGGATTCTTCTTGGAAATTTCCGTTCAGTTCAACCCATTCATTCATCTGATATGTTTCCACATGGGGGTGCTCCGCGGTAATATTGACATAGCAAATTCGCAACCCAAGCGCACAAATTGCTATCCCAAACACAATAATTTTTATGAATTTTTTATGTTGCATCTGGAAACTCCCATTCATCGCTTTTCTTTGTGTGTGCTTGAATCGTGCCATCCTGTATGGTGTAAATTTCATCGCACAGATCCTGCAGGATTGCAAGATCATGACATGCTAAAACAATCAATGCATTTTGCTTTTGATGCGTTTGAACGAGCGTGCGAAACAAAGAAATTCCGTCATCGTCTAACGCATTAGTCGGCTCATCGAGCAAAATTAACTGTGGTGATTCTACAAATGCTGCGGCAAGCCCCAGACGCTGTTTCATGCCGAGTGAGTACTTTTTATAGGTACGTTTATCCTGCGGATCAAGTCCGGTTGATTGCAGCGTATGTGCAATCGTATCATCCGACACCTTCCCTTTTAGGGATGTGAGTATTTTCAAATTATCGAAACCGGTATAGTCATCCAAAAAGGCTGGATTCTCAATCAGCAGCCCGGTGCTTTCCACAGAAGAAATCGTTTTTCCTAAAACAGCGTCATCTACGGTGATTGTTCCACTGCTGGGATAAATCAGGCCGGCCAATAAGCGCAGCAGCATAGTCTTGCCGGAGCCATTGATGCCTCGCAGTCCTACAACAGTACCGGAACAAAGCTCCATTGATACGTCATCAATCACGCGATTTCCGTGAATCGTTTTGGTTACATGGTGAAATTGTATATTCATTTTAATTAACCATACGGTCGTTATGCGTCCGCACAAACAGAGATGAAAGAGTGCAGACAAACGGCCGCCTTTCTTTCAGAGTATAATTGAGCACAGCGCAACGCGCGGTAGGTGAGTCGTAGATTGAATCGAAAACTCAAAACAGTATTTCATACTAATGCCCCGTACTCATAATATCCATTCGCCTGAAATAAAGCCAGCCTGCGCAAATGGTGATTACACTGCCAAAGCAGCAAATCAGGATTCCTGTAGAGGGGGAAAACCCGTCAGACACGAATACCTCAGATCTGGCAGCCATTGCGAAGTTGCCGATAAAGACAGGAAACTTAAAATATGTGCCGAGCAATACATATGCACTGACTATCACAAAACTAAATATGGGACGGAGAATCAGCGAGAGCAGTAGTTCTAACAACCCCAATAGCATAAAAACAAAGGGCACCGCAGCAAAAAAAGAAAACAGATTCCACGGATACGCATGCAGACTATCTGCTGCAAATGGAAGAAAAGATGGAAAAAGTTCGCTGACGGCAAAGCAACTTTCTGCACCCGTGAAATAGGCGAACAGCAGCGCCGCCGCGACAAGTACCACAGAATAAAGAAATGCACTGCTAACTGCCCAAACGCATTTAGAGATCCACCAGTAAACGCGACGCTGTGAAAGCACGATCATCTGCTTTCCGAACCCCATTAGCTCACGATATGGATAATAGAGCGTCAAATATAAAAACAGCAATATGACAAAAATCCATAACGTCGGCAAGAAAAATCGTTCTCCGGAAGATGGATTCATGCCTGCGAACAAGTAGAGAATATGATCTCCGTAGGTGAACGAGGGGAGGTTCACGAATGTCTGTGATGCACGGTGGTGTAGTGAAATCATCGGGGAACACGAGAGCGTGAACAGCAGAAATGTAAGTGCATATGCCCGCCAACGATACAGCAGACCATACATCAGGTCATACCGTATGAACTTATAAAACATCATTTCCGGTTCCTTTCCGCCATGTGATAATGCAGATAATGCCAATCAGCGCGGCGAACCACCCCAATATGATGATGCCGCGTGTTGCAAAATATGTTTCATGTACCTGCAAAAAACGAAGAGGAGATAATTCTAAATAGAATTCGGGCGCGATCATCTGATCTGCAAAATATTGAAATCCGATCAGAGCAACAAACGGTACGCAAAGCAGAGGTAACCTCTTTGTCGTAAAAAATGACAGTGCAATCGGCATACATGCCCACAGCCCTGCAAAAATGGATGCTATTACAATATACAGAACATCGTACAGGAGCGGTTGATTCCAAAACAACCATGCACCGAATTGATCGGGCGGTACAGCATAGTAAAGCTCCTCTGCAGCGTCCGGACGTAACGCTGGTACAACGCAGGCCGCTGTTAAATAATTGGCGGTAAGTGCGAGGACAATGACGGTGGCGCCGCTGATAAATGCTGCCAAATATTTAGACGCATAGTACTTTTTTCTCCCGACCCGAACGATCATCTGATTGGCATAGCCTCGTTTGCGTTCCTCTGCAAGCGACCAACCGTAAGGTAACACCGCGAACATCGGCAAGAGGAAGTAAAATAGGCTATGTCCCCATGTCGTAAATTCGCCGCCAATCCAGGTATTATACAGTGTCAGCATAGAAAAAGCCGGATTTCGATCCATAGAGCCGTCTTTCAGTGTATGAAAATCCCAATAAATTTTCATGCGGTTCATAGCAGAAATACCGGCATAAAGACCAGCGGATATTGCAACAGCTAGCGCAAGCGCCAATGTCATTTTGAAGTATTTATTTTGAAAGGCCTTTTTACACTCTAATAAAAGAAGAGTTTTCATGGTTCATCTCCTGTGGACGGTGTTAGACAAACTGCATATTTCTTATTTGGCGTTACGCCTGCCTTGAGCACGCGACCTGCATCCGTCAAAGCTTCCCTTGTTCCGACATAAAGCAGAGTATAGTCCGCCTCACGTCCGGGCAATAATTCAAATTCGAAATGACGGCGTATTTGCTGATCCTTGTCAGTATAGATGGGATGTCCGCTGAAATATACAGGTTCCGGATCAAACTGTTCAAAATACGGATCCGTGATTTTTTTAACATTCGGATGGATATCGTCTTTCCAATCCAAATCCAAGAAATTGATGAGAAAACGATATGGTGGTTGTTCGGTATCAATTATCATGTCGGGTTGTGGTGTGAGGTCGTGCCGTGCGCTGATATTGCGTAAATGTATGTTGATTGCCAGTACTGCGCTCTGTGCATCCAGCGTTTTCTGTAGATTTTGCCATGTCGGGTCACTGCGATCAATGATACCCGTTTGCGGCAGAGTGTTATAAACTGCGGCTGAAGAAAGTGTCAGTTCCATTGTTCCAATGTCCCACGGAAGCCCTGCACGATAGGATTGCAGTCCGGCTGTATCGTTATCTGTTTGCACGTCTAAAATCATAGTTTGGTTTGACTGTAATACTTCTGCTTTGGGGTGGAGCGTATAAAATAAGAGCTGCAAATTTGAAAAAGTAAGAATATGAATAATAAGGGAAAGAGCAACAAAAATCAAGCAGAATGCCAGTGATTTATGAAGTTTAAACATTTCTAATCTCCTATGGTCGCTTGTAAAATGAAGTTGGACACCTAAGAAAACAATTTTGCATATTTGGATAAAAGACTGGCCAGTCGGAATCCACAAGTGAACAACAACTTTCGGCAGATTTATAATTTCAAGGTTAAATTCTTGGAAACCGAAGTCGTTTTTTGGAACTGTCTGCATTATACCATTCGTACAAAAAAAGGCAATAGATTTGCAGAGTTTGGTATGTCTGGTGCAGAAAGATGCAAAGGTTAGTAATTAAAGCAGGATTTGGTGGATGTATCTGATAATCAGCTAAGGATATGGCGAATAAATAATACATACTTAATAATCAATAGCTAAAAACATATGTGAACGCAAATATAAGCAGACGCCAATGCGATTGGCATTGGTGTCTGCTTATGAGTGATATTGTAAGTTTCAGAGTATGCGTTGAGAATTTAGAAACCGCTTGCAAATTCATCAATCAAGAACTGACTGCCGACCTTTTTTACATAAATCAAGCAGGTAGTGCTGGTTTGATTGGGGTCATACACCGAGTTTGCGGCGGGTTTCATTGCAAAAGAACATTCAAAAACGAGTTCTTTGGCTCTTGCGGAATAATCACCGTTATAAGTGCAGGACTTTAGTTTTGCTTCTTTCATACCGAATACGCCAATGCTGTAGTCAAATCCTGCGGCATCGCCGGTGCATAGCGTATTCATCTTCTGATACTGCTGATTGCCGAACAGCGTAAAGAACTCACTGATTACATTTTTAGCAGATGAAACGTCGCTGTCAGAAAAGACAGAATCGTTGATGAGAACAGAACTGGTGCTGCCTTGCCATGTAACCGTTTTGCCCAGCCATTCGCTGACAGCGCGTATCGGCACATAAGTCGTACCCTGATAGATCAACGGTTCTACTACCTTGCCGTTTACATCGGTAGCAACCTGTTTCTGGCCGTTCAGGTAAATGGTGATGCCGCCGTAGGTTGCAGTGATTTTGCGGCCATTGACTGCGAAAGCAATCGTACCCAGCAGCATACAGCAAATCAAGCCGATAATTGGGATGCGAAAACGCTTTTTCTTCATGTGCAATACCTCCCTGAATGATTATCGTTGTTACAGCAGGTATGCGTTAGTAGTTTTTGATTACATAGAAGCTGTAATTGCCGTTCAAATCTGCCGAGGAGAACGCAGCGTCTTTTCGATCGGTGGTGTGTGCTGTGTACGCGATTTTAGCACCATCATTGATGCTTACTAACACAATATGACCCGCACCGCTCGAAGTATAGGCAAAGCTGCCAGCCGTAGCATTGGTGTAGCTGGTTTTTGTTGCATAACCCTTGTTTACCATATACGAGGGTACTGCGGATGCACGAATCCACGAAACAGAATCGGCTTTCCAAGTTGCATCGGTGGGAATACCACCAGCATGGATACACTGAGAAACGAAATTAGCGCAGTCACCGCCGTTGCCCTTATAGCTGGTATATGCCGGATTGTAAGACGACCAATACTTGTATGCGTAGTCGCGGGCGGCAATGCGGTTATAGCTGTTGTAGTTATTGATCTTGGTTGCAACCCAAGCGGGGGAAACCATCATGCTCTGAACAGCAGCCTGCGCATCTTCTGCACCATTTCGGTAAATATCATCATACGACCGCAGCTCGTACTCGTTGATATTGACATCATTGTCGAACTCGTCAAGGCCGGTTAGTGTAATGTTGTCCGGCTCGGCAACGGGTGCAGAAACCTTGATGTGATAGGTAAAATCGCTGGTTTCACCAATGTATTCGTCGAACCTCTCAACAGTTGCATCCATCGACTGAACGAATGTGTCAACAACATTCTGCTGGGCCGCTGTCAGAGTAACATCCTGATCTAAGCCGAAAGTGGATTTTGCCAACTCCGCCTTATCGGATGCGGCCATTGTGGCATACGAAGAAGCGCCGAGTTCATCCAGATAGCCAGCGATGTACGGTATTTCTTCAACGCTCTGTGCTTTAAGGCGTTCGCTGACAGTTACTGTGGTTTCGTACTGAACCAAGCCGTCGGACTGGGTTACTTCACTGTCATCGAAGCGGAAGCCAACAAGCGAATAGAGGTCTTCATCGCTCTCACGGAAAAAATGCTCAATCTCGTTTTGTGCGGTTGCCTTCAACTGATTGATCGTGGCATCATCGAGTGCGTTGGGTTCCAGTGCAGCGACACCTATGTTGAGACACGAGAGAACCATTACGGAAGAAAGACTGCCTGCAAGAAACTTTTTGATAGTCATACTGCTGTTCACCTCCATGTTAGCAGTTCGGCTTGGATGAAAACTCATTAACTGAACTTACTGCATTGGAGTCATTCCCTTCATTTGGTGTATTTGTATTATACAACATATGATAAAATGCACAATATGAGTGCAGAGTTTGGTAGGTATGGTGCAGTAAAATGCACAAAGAAAGGACGACAGCTTTTAAAACTGTCGTCCATGATTTTACAAATTCAAAATAATCTCTACAGTATATTGATTATTCTCCTGATTGATTTGCATTGTGCCGCCGATTTGTTCTACTGTGGAACTGACGTTTTTCAGCCCATAACCATGAATACCCTCGCGTTTCTTAGAAGAAAATTCTGGGTCATAGGGATTGGAAATGCGGTAATATAGAATACTGTCCTTTTGTCTTAAAGTTAAACTTACGATTTTAGGCGTATCGGCAGATACACCGTTGCACGCGCGAATTGCGTTATCCAATGTATTTCCGAGAATAACACTTAAAACCAGCGGGGACAGGGCAAGCTGAGGGGAAACAAAAACGTCGATTTTTAAAGTAATACCGGCAAGCGAGGATTTTCCCAGTGCATCATTCAAAATTGCGTTAATAACCGGATGGTCTACATCAACGATTTTGCTAAGCGAATTAAATGATTTGGTAATGGTTTCGAGATATAACTCTGCTTGTGATACATCACTGTCCTTGACTAATGCAGTAACAGCAGTTAATTGCTTTTTTATATCATGCCACAGGCTTCGCGTTTGCTCGTTAGCGGATTTCATCTGTTCGTAATAAGACAGCTGAGTTTCGAGTTGCTGTTCAGCCAAACGCCGCTGCTGCTCGTTTTCGTAATTTGTACGAATAGATCGCATATATACGAAGAATACAATGTTGATGTACAAAATTCCGGCAATAGAAAGTGTTAATAATATTAAAAGAAAGTGCGATACGGTTCCGACCAATTCCAATGATACAATGCAGATAAATACACTGACGAGCTGGCAGGTCGTGAGTGGGAGCAATTCTTTGAATGGAATATCAAGTAAACCTTTTTTGCCGAACAGTGTGACAATAAAAAGAATGAGCAGCAAGTTTATCAGCTTTGCAAAGATGATAAATATGCAGCGTGCTAACCCCTGTCCGAGGATAATCGTTCGTGAAATGCCGGAGAGATAAAAAGGATATTCACATATTACGTCAACCAACACACTGAGGGTTATAAATGCTGTTGAAGTTAAAAGTGCCTTGCGAACAGTGGATTCAAAAATCGCATATGTTGATACACTGATAATGCTCCAGCTAAGTAGGATACGAAGTATACCCGGCATAGGGATACAGCTCATCACGATAATAAAAATACCTACAAGCAAGTATAAATGTCCTTTGTATTTAGTGCTGCGATATTTTGAGTAAAATCCAGATGCAAAAAGATAGAGTAGAAAAGTGTCTAATACACCACTGAGGGCTTCAATTAGCAAAGTCATATGTTTTCCCTCGCAAACTTTGTAAAAGCTGCAATGACATCTTTCTTTCGGTTTCTACTGATTTTGATGAGTTGATGGTCCTGCATTTCTATATCGTCTTTTGTTATGCGAATTACATGATGCAGATTGATTAAGAAACTGGCATGAATACGAAGAAAATTGGCTGATGATAATTGGGGTTCGACCTCTTTCAGGCTCAAGCGAGCTTTGTAAATCTGCTGCTGTGTATGAACGAAAAGCATATAATTACGAGACTCGAAATACAGAATTTCTTGTACAGGGATACGATACAATTCGCCGTTCGAGGAGAATATAAAATACTGCGGAATAATCAGACGCAAAGCGCGCTTTAGAACTTCGTGGAACTTTGCCTCATTAAGAGGTTTTACAAGATAATGAAAAGCCACATCATAACCACGAATCGTATATTCGGTGCTCTTGGTTACAAAAACAATAAGCGGTTTTGCGCTTCCTGACATAAGTTCTTCTGCAGCATCAAAGCCATTTGTATCATCCATTTCAATATCCAGAAAAATCAATGGGAAAAATGTCGTCTTCGCTGCTGCCAGCAGTTCGTCTGCTGAGGAAAAAAGGACAATAGATAATTCGGGGGCATATCGCTTGACTAATGCTTCGATATTGAGCCGTTCCTGATCTTCATCATCACAAATTGCAATTCGCATAAATACTCCTGTTAAAAATCACATCTCGAAATAAGTTTTAACATTCCAAGGGCTAATTGTTGCTGTTTCTTTGAGAGTTTGGAATAGAGTTGTGCGTATTCTTGCTTCAGTTTTGCGCTTTCTTCGAGTGTTGATGTGCAGAATAAAGATTGTACATCAAGTTCTAATGTCTCAATCAACTGTAATAAAACCGGATAAGATGGATAACTGAGTCCGCGTTCAATTTGGCCGATATATCCGGCGGTTTTTCCGATTTTCTCAGCAAGACGCTCTTGCGTCAACCCTAACTCTTTTCGTTTGGCTTGAATAATTTCTCCAAGACCTGTCATTTATAATCACCTCAGGTATAGCGATACTATTATTCTAAGTAGTATGGATACCAATTAGAAGCGACTAATACTATTATTTTATAATAGTTATACTATCTTTTCAACTAATTACTGCAAAAACATGACTAAACTCTGCAAGGACATTGAAATACTTCAAGAGGTCGATATAATAGTGGGTATCAGGTATAGTAAAGTAAATAAGAGAGAATAGAGTATTTTTATGAAGAAATTTGTCGATTCTTATTGTAACTATCTCCAAAAGAAGCGGATTATTGTATCAAATGAGCAATGGGAAATCTGTGCGTATGGCTTGGAATTGATTGTTTCTGCAGTTCTAAATATTGTAATTTTGGTAATGTGTTCATTTATACTACATGAAGAAAGGTATATTTTATTTTACTTTTTGGGATTTATTCCGTTGCGCTTGTTTGCAGGGGGATACCATGCGGATAATCATTTGAATTGCTGTATAACATTTGCAGGAATTTACTTGGTATCAGTTTTTCTGAGATGTATTGCTGAGCCTCCTTTAGTTCTTTGCTTCATTGTGATTGAAACAATATTGATTTTGCTGTTATCTCCGGTCGAATCAGCTAATAAACAGATTACATACAAACGTCGTAGAATTAGCAGAAATAGAAGTATATGGATATTGCTGGCGAATGTGGTTGTATGTATAGTATTTCTTTGGGTTCAGCCCAATAACAGTTATATAGAATACTATCTTATCAGTGGATTTTTAGCATCATCTACGATGATTGCTGGAAAAATAAAATTACATTTTGCAAGTCGTAAAAAGGAGGGTGCATCTTTATGAAAAAATTTATCAACTGGTGTATTGTGCATGGTGGTCAGATTATTACTGCACTGGCAATTGTTGCAGCAACCGCTTCTGTGGGCACTACTTGTCTGTTTGAATCGTATCAGCCGGAAGTTCCAGAATGCCTTCGTGAGCGATAATATGTGGGCGGATGTACAAATATTGAAGTAAAAAATTCAAATCTGTAAAATTTGATCAGAACGCTACTGCAATCCTAATCAAGGGTGTTGTCAGTAGCGTTTTGATTTGTAAAATGTTTCATGAAGCAAAGCCATTTGTATAGCTTAATAGCTGTGCGAAAGGCTTTATTTTTTTGCCCTAAAATCAAAAAGTGCAGAGTATTTCGCTCTTTTATAGATTCCTGGCAAGCCTGTATTGCCCGCTATCCATAATCTCCAATCTCAAACAAAAACTTTGAGATTGGAGCTTGAAAATGAAAAAGTGGCAGAAAAACCGCAACTACAAGCGGATTAAAGATAAGGACGGCAACGTGGTTGCAAACATCATCACTGTGTTCGGACAGGATATAGAGGTTTCGGACGAGATATTTGATACATACTCGCAGATGGACCGGCGTGCAAGATATATCGGAGAGGATATTCCCGCAGAGAGCGAAATATCGCTGGAACGCACGATTGAGGATGGTATACATATCAAAACGTTGGAAAACGCAGAACTGAGTGCGGAGGAATATTGCTTGCTTGAGGAAGAAGCAGAACATGAAGCAAAAATGCTGGATGAGTTGCCTAAAGTTATTGAATCACTGCCGGAAAGTGACAAAAAGCTGATTAAAGCGCTGTACTATGACGGCTATTCGACCCGAGAATATGCACAAAAATTGGGTATTACGCAGACTGCAATGCTTAAGCGCCGAAATCGTATTTTGAAGTATCTGAAAAAATATTTTGAAAAATTCTAATTTTCAGGGTGTTCAGTAGGCGTTTTTCTTGGGGGTACAGTGAGGGGATAAATATTCTCTCACTGTTCCTTGGCAACTGAACATCAAACATCAGGTACAAATTCTGTGCGGAGAGCTGCGGCGTAAAGCCGCGAACTGTCGGGCGGCTCCCGGCAAGGCGACGACCCACATAGATGATAATGATACTCCCGATC
>OGZV01000916.1_pt1 | contig 29987 bp, 20 predicted proteins | sample 1576861 | NCBI WGS metagenome assembly OGZV01 (sample SAMEA3541501, study PRJEB24748) | human gut metagenome | biome: human gut; feature: human-associated habitat; material: faeces | place: China | collected 2012
GAACGCCTGAAAAATCTGGGCGGCGGTGGATATTTCAAAGAGCTGTTAGAACGCAAAATTTGCATCGAGGTCATCGAGCATGCGATAGTAGTCAATCCCGCTGCTGCGATCACTGAACGCAGCTGTCTCGGAGAAATAAGCCATGGCACGGGTTGCCGCTGCCGAATGTCCCGCCGTTGTCAGCCGCATCTGTGTCCTTGATTTCTGCTCGGAAACGATCTCTTTTAAGCGTTTCTCATCGTCCAGTTTAGATGTGAATAAAATCTCCTCGATCACATCAAACACAAAGTCGATTTTATCATAAAGTGTGCGGGCTGACACGGTAAACATCGGATACATCTTCTGTGTGTCCTTTTCTGGAAATACGACCATCCCGGTACCGATACCTCCGGTCTGCATATTGATCTCATTGAACAGATCTCCGTAAGCATAATGCTCGGTGTCGATCATGCCCAGCACATTTTTCAGAAGTCCGACATAAGGCAGATCCTCTTTTCTGACAACGGACAGATCAAAATAAAGGGTCAGATAGGCGATGCCGTTCGTGTTCACATCATGCCACAGAACTTTGGTGTTGCCAAAAGAAAGCTCTCTGTTGCAGATCGGTCTGCATTTCTTTGTGATATCCTCCCTGGTAAGCATCGGGATTTTCTCCAGCTCTTCCTGTGTGGACGGTGTCTCCTGGAATTCCTGCAGTTTTGCTGTTTTTTCTACCAGCTCCTTTATCTGTTCTTCACTGAGACCTGCTTTAAAATCTGCCAGTTTCTTTGCCGTCTCTGCCTCCAGTTTTGCAGTCAGTCCCTTTTCCGGTGCAACGACAACAACCGCCACATGTGTGTTATCCAGCAGATATTTCTGCACCAGCTTCTCGTAATAATCACTCTCTACTGCATCACGAAGTTCCTTATAAATATCCAGCTGTTTGACATAGGCAAACGGATCACCCTCGCCGTACAGCCAGCTGTCCATAATGTCGATTCCGTACATCAGGCCCTTCGGATAAGAGCCGTAATCTGCCTCACGAAAACGGAACTCGGAAGAATTGATACCTGCCAGCAGTGCTTTTTTATCGATGCCGTTTTTCACCTGCTCTTCCAGTACCTTGCGGATCACTGCCAGGAACTTTTCTTTGTCACCGACATTTGCATTTTTAGCGACTACCGAAAGGGATGGCTGCTGAATGCCGCTCTCAAAAGAGCCTAGGATATCTTTTCCAATCCCGGCATCCAAAAGAGCCTGTTTAAGCGGTGCCCCAGGTGCTGACAAAAGTGCATATTCCAGGATTGCCATGGCAGTCACAAGACGTACATCGCTGCTTGTGCCAACGGACACATTCCAGGAAAGATAGGTGTTGTCTTCTTCCGATTCGGATGTGGAAATAGAATATTTTTTATAGATCTCATGCGGAGCATCGAACGCTTTCTGCATACTGATCTTTGAATCTACCTCTTTTTCTCCGTATTTAGAGAGATATTCCTGATCCAGCCAGGTAAGGCGTTCCTCAACATCCATATTTCCATAGAGATAGATGTAGGCATTGGACGGATGATAATATTTTCCATGGAAAGCCAGAAAATCTTCGTATTTCAGATCCGGGATACACTGCGGATCTCCTCCGGACTCAAATCCATACGGTGTATCCGGATAAAGTGCATTTAAAATTTCGCGATCAAGCACATCTTCCGGTGAAGAATAAGCTCCTTTCATCTCGTTGTATACCACACCATTGTAGGTGATCTCATCCTCCGGATTTTCCAGATGATAATTCCAGCCTTCCTGACGGAAAATCTCTTCTTTTTTATAAATATTGGTATGAAAAACGGCATCCATATAGACATCCATCAGGTTTGCAAAATCTTTGTCATTGCAGCTTGCAACCGGATACATGGTCTTATCCGGATAGGTCATCGCATTCAGAAAGGTATTGAGCGAACCTTTTACCAGCTCCACAAACGGATCTTTGGACGGAAACTTTTCGCTTCCACACAGCGAACAGTGTTCCAGAATATGTGCTACCCCGGTGCTGTCTACCGGAGGTGTACGAAATGTAATATGAAATACTTTATTATCGTCATCGTTTGCAATGACCATGATGCGTGCACCGCTTTTTCTGTGACGCAGCAGATAGCCGACTGACTGAATATCGGAAAGCCCCTCTTCCCTTAAAAGTTCGTACGCCTGTAATTCTTTTATTGCCATGAAAAAACCTCTTTTCTTTTTATTTATTCATAAAAACTGCAGCCCTTTCTGCCATGTTCTTTTACATAATAGAGTACCTGGTCTGCATCTTTAAAAATACTCTCTCCTTTATTCGGGCGGTCTGAGTTTCTGTCCCGTCAAAATATCTTTTCAAAATATCCAGAGCTTTCTCTCTGCTCTGTTTTGTTTCTGCTTCTTCAAAATAAGCATCCATATATTTACTTTGCCCGGTCATCGCATAAAGCCTGACCTGCTCCGTCAGATAATCGGATCGTTCTGCAGCTGCTTCGCTGCATTTCCACATGCAATATACTGGTTTGTCGTCGTCTGAAGTACATGAAACTCCTTTCGGCCAATAAAGGAAATTATCTTCTGAATTCTCTCATGTACAAACCCCCGTTATATCAACGGAAAAAGTGCGATCCCATACGTGACACCGCACTTTTCCTGTTGGATTACCTGTTATTTATTTACGCACAGTTTTCTGACCATATCTGCCGGGATCATTGTACATGCCAGCAGAACAACTGCAATCCAGCCTTTGATTCCAAACGGAACACAGCTGAACATTTCTCCAATCCACTGGAACGGGGCCAGCGGAACGATCGCCGCATTTACGAGCAATGCCTGCACGATTATAATAATCAGAAATACTTTAATAAAATCTTTATTCTCATTCAGACCGGCAAAAATTGCAAATCCATCGTCACGCACATTAAAGCCGTTGAACAAAGCTGCCACAATAAACAGTACAAAATAACCCGTCAGGTGCTGTTCCTCATTTGCAAACAGATTTACAAAGAACGGCACTTTCAGATAGATAAAGCTTACCACGGTAAGCCAAATTCCCATTGTGAGGATCTGTCCCATCATTTTTTTGCTTACAATACTTTCATCACGTTTTCGCGGTGCTTCTGCCATATATTCTTCTTTTGCCGGTTCATTGCCAAGCATCATCGCTCCCAGTCCGTCCATGACCAGATTTACAAAGAGAAGATGTGTTACTTTCAGTGGTTCATCCACACCGAAAAACGGTGCGATCGCACTGACCACAACGGCTGCCACGTTGATCACCAGCTGGAATTTACAGAATTTCAGGATGTTATGGTAGATGGTTCTTCCATAGAGGATGGCATCTTTGATGGATTTAAAATTATCATCCAGAATAACGATCTTACCTGCTTCTTTTGCTGCTTCTGTTCCGCTTCCCATGGCAAAACCAACATCTGCACGTTTCAGTGCCGGTGAGTCGTTGACACCGTCACCTGTCATGCCGACTACCAGGTTCATCTCCTGGCACAGGCGTACCATACGGGACTTGTCGGTCGGCAGTGCTCTTGCGATCACACGGATATTCGGTATGATCTTCTTCACTTCTTCATCACTCATCTCATTGAGCTGTGCGGAGGAAAGTGCACGGTCGCTGCCTCCTTTTAACAGTCCTGCATCTTTTGCGATCGCTACCGCTGTCTCAAGGCGGTCACCTGTGATCATAACGACCTGAATACCGGCTCCCTGTACTTCCCGGATCGCTTCTTTTGCTTCCGGACGTACATCGTCACGAATGCCCACCAGACCAATGATCACGATATCATCATTGATTGAATTTTCAACCATGTCTTTTTCTGAATAACCAAAGGCCAGCACACGCATTGCTTTTGCTGCCAGTTCATCGATCTTGCTGTTCAGGATGGCGTTGTCCATGGTACAGATATTGCCGTCTGCATCCAGATATTTCACTGCATTTGCCAGAAGTTTTTCCGGTGCCCCTTTATAGAAAGTTTTACCGGTGCTGTCGATGCGTGCCTGACTGAATTTATTTGCAGAGTTGAAAGACTGCTGTTTTGTTATTTTATATTCGCTGCTGTTCTCCAGCGTCTTGAATGTCTCCTCACCCAAAAACTTCATCAGTGCCTGATCGGTTGCATTTCCGCCGATGACTTTATGGGATGCGTCAAACATGGACTGTGTATTCTTACCGATGGCAAGATCCACAAGACCTTTCACCTTGCTGTGTTTACTCAGCTGTGCAATATCAATGGAATTGCCGTCGCCGGTAAAGAAATCGACCACTTCAAGCATACCTTTTGTGATCGTTCCTGTCTTATCACTGAAGAGAATGTTTAAAGAACCTGCTGTCTCGATACCTTCTGCTTTTCTTACCAGGACATTGTGGTCAAGCATCTTGCTTGTATTTTGCATCAGTACGAGGGAGATCATCAGCGGAAGTCCTTCCGGAACTGCACAGACGATGATGACAATTGCCAGAGAAAGAGCTCTTACAACATCTTTGACAACCGGTTCAATCCCCATTGCAAAGTACTGAGAAACTCCGCCCGCCTGCATAACAAAGTAGACCAGGTAAAGTACGGCGATCAATACCGCACCGATATAACCAAACGTGGAAATCTGTTTTGCAAGTTTGGCAAGTTTTACTTTCAAAGGAGAATCCGGCTCGTCTTCCTGCATCTCTTCTGCCATTTTTCCCATCATGGTCTTCAGTCCGACCTTGCGTACATCAAGAATACCTTCGCCGTCAAATATCACTGCTCCGCGGAACAGGGAGTGTGCATCGACAAAGGTATCGCCTGTGATGTCATCTTCCAGCTGAAAATCTTCTGATGCCGCTGTTTTTTTACATTCTTCTGCCTCGCCGTTCAGTGCGGAGTTGTCCACACGCAGTGCCCCGTCGATCAGTACACCGTCTGCCGGGATTTTATCACCGGACTGCAGCAGGACTTTGTCACCGACTACAACATCATCAACATCGATCACCGTGATCACGCCGTTCCTGTGAACTTTACACTTGTCTTTCTCTGTATTGTCTTTCAGTTCACGGTACTTGGTATCGCTTGCAACACCGGTCTTTGCAGATACGGTTGCCACGATCAGCACTGCAACGATCGTTCCGAGCGGCTCGTAAATCTCCGCATACCCAAAGAAGAACATCACGATCATCAGTGCTGCGATCGCCAGCAGGATCTTGATCATCGGATCACTGAACGTCTCTTTGAACTCTTCCCAGAACGTGGTCGGCTCGGAATCCGGGATCTCGTTGGAACCAAATTTACTTCTGGACTCTTCGACCTGTTTGTCTGTCAAACCATTATACTTCATCTTTTTGTCTCCTGTTTTTATTTTTCTGCTTATAAGCAGGGAGAAACTATATGAATCACTTCGTCTCAGATATAGTCTCTCCCATATCGCACCATGTCATACCGGTACGCTCTTATTTTTGAAATCTTGCTGCCATCTCACCGATGCCGCCGTCCCTTGTTCCCTGTCCGATGGCACCGAATTTCCACTCACCGTTGTAGCGATAGATCTCACCAAAGATCATCGCCGTCATTCCGGAGTAGTCCTCTGTCAGGTTGTACTTTAAGATCTCCTGGTCATTTTTTCCGTCTACCAGGCGGATAAACGCATTCTCGATCAGTCCGAAATGCTGCTTTCTCTGCTGTGCCTGATAGATCGTTACAACGATCACGATCTTGTCATACTCAGACGGCACACGGTCCAGGTCGATCACGATCTGCTCGTCATCGCCTTCTCCTTCGCCGGTCAGGTTATCACCCATGTGACGGACGGTTCCGGATTTGTGTGTCAGATTGTTATAGTATACCAGATCATCTCTTCCTGCCATTCTGCCGTTCTGCAGTAAGATTGCAGAAGCATCGCAGTCGATCGGTGCCGGTTTCAGTGCAAAAAATCCTCTGGATCTTTTGACTTCATCCCATCCAAGTCCTACTACGACTCTGGATAACCCCTTTTTCTCTTTGGACAGATTCACTTTCTGTCCTTTCTGTAAACTGATAGACATAATCATGCCCCCTTTTCCAGGTTTTTAAGCATTGCTCAAATTCATTTTATCTGCCTGTGCTACTTATGCGACTTCGATTCCATAATGTCCGCACAGTGCTGCCAGACCGCCCTGGAATCCGCTGCCGATGGCGTTGAATTTCCATTCTCCGTTGTGCTTGTACAGCTCGCCTACCACAACGGCTGTCTCAATGGAGAAATCCTCTCCGAGGTCAAAATGGATCAGTTCTTTTCCGGTTGCATCATCCACGATACGGATAAATGCGTTGGATACCTGTCCGAAATTCTGTCTTCTGACATCTGCATCGTAGATCGTTACGGTAAATGCGATACGTTCGATGTCGGATGGAACCTGTGTCAGATCGACCATGATCTGTTCGTCATCGCCTTCTCCGGAACCGGTCAGATTGTCGCCCATATGTTTGACACATCCGGTCGGATGTTCCAGATTTCCGTAAAAGATAAATTCTTTTTCGGTCGGGCATTTTCCGTTGGAACCGCACATAAATGCTGCTGCATCCAGGTCAAAATCTGCTCCTGTATCAAATGCGTTCACATCCCATCCGAGTCCTACCATAATGCTTTTCAGTCCCGGATTTCCTTTTGTCAGATCTACTTTCTGTCCTTTTGATAAATTAATAGGCATAATGTTTCCTCCTTTATGGATTTATATTAAGGTGAAGATTCACCCTGTTTGCTCTCAGTATCTCTTTGTCGGCATGTGGTACATCTGGTTGAATTCCTGCTTGATGTTCTCAAGTCTTGCCTGATCTTCATGCCGCTGTTTTCTTGCATTTTCCTGGATCTGTCTTGTCTCATCGATACCGTTTACGATCGTTTTCCAGGTCGTCTCCAGCGTCTCAATCTTGATCGTACTGCCGGATGCCAGCTGTGCCGTCATCTTGGACTGCTGCACGGTATTCTGTGCATTTCTAATAAGCATCTCATTTGTTTTCTGGTCCAGTGCAGAAATGGCTTCTGCCTGGATCTTCTGGCGTTTCAGCATGATCGCCTGTGCCAGTGCCTGCTTAAATACCGGAAGTGTGATGATAAATGCGGAATTGATCTTGCGGACCAGGTTCATGTTGCTGAATGCCATCGTCTTGATCATCGGGATCGACTGCATGGCAATGTTTTCTGCGGTACGCAGATCCTGTGTCCTCTGCTCCAGCATCATCAGTGCCTGATTTAAGCTGGTAAGCTCAAACTGGATCGACTGATCCCCGGTAGCCTCCATATCTGCCTGACGCTGTGCGATATAGGCTTCCAGCTCCTGACAGCCTTGTTCTCCGGCAAGAATGTATTTCACCAGCTCGTGGTAATAATTTACATTTGCCTCAAACATCGTCTCTAATTTGCGGTTGGACTGCTTGATCTCTGTCTCATACTGTTTGAGCTGAACATAGATCTGATCTACTTCTTCGCCCATTGTATGATATTTGGCAAGAATCTTGTCCATCTGTTTGCGAAGCCCGCCGAACAGTTTGTCAAACAGACCTTTGTTTTCTTTTAATTCATCCGGATCAAACTTCTCCATGATCTTTGCAAGCGTGTTCAGCATCTGACTGGACTCATCCAGCTGTTTCATATCCATGCTGTTTAACACCACATCCGATGCTTTGGAGATCTCTTCTGCGACCTCTGCCCCAAACGATACGATCGTCTCCAGATTGTTGACCTCGATCGTGCTGACGATATCGTCCACTTCTTTGGAACCAACCAGCTCTGCACTCATTTGCTTTCTGTCCACAACGATATCATAAGACTTCACCTGTTCCAGTTCCGCCTGTGCGGCCGGAGCTGTCTGCGTTGGAGCATCTGGTCTGTTAAAATTAAGTCCCATCTTTTACTCCCTCCTGAATAGTATGTCCCGCCAGGATTTCTGGCGTGCCTTTGGTAATGGAACCCTCGTCAGATCCGGGACATTTAAATCATATAAATACTCCCCGATCTGATGCTCTTCCATCTGTTTTCTGTTGTAAAAGTTCTCTATATTCTGATATCCGGTCGGTATGAAAAACAGAATGTCAAAACCGGCCAGATTCAAAAACGCGGTAAGGATCGCATCCTCCAGTGAGATTACTTTCTCACCGGGATTGATATAGATCAGTTTCGGATTTTTCTTTGTAAAATCAAATTTCTGAAGCATCCGCAGAATTTCCTTCGGCAGGTTCAGTATCGTCGAAAGGATCGTGTACTCTGTGCCGTTTTCAAAGGTGCCGCGGATCAGCTTCTGCTCGATCAGGATCTGCAGCTTGTCCAGAATGTGCTCCTGGATCTCTTCTCTTAAAAAGCCATAGGCATACGCCGGATGGTTTTTGATCTTTGCCTTCTGCAGTCTGCCGTTTTTGTAAAATTCAGTCACATAAGGCTTGATCGGATTGGCTGCAAGCGGCTGAATATAAGGAAAGCTTTTAATCACCATGGTATCTTCTGTGATCAGCTCCCGGATCGATGACCAGTACTCGGATACTTTTCCGTCTTTTACGCCGGAAACTTTTGCAAAAATGACCGGGATATTGACAGTGCTTTCCGTCGTACTGAAATTCGGCCGGTATTTCACTTCTTCGTTCCATAAAAGCCGGATCTCCTCGTACATCGTCTGGAGATTGATGATATCCGCCCTCTGATACTGCTGGTTGCGGTACAGTCCACTATCCTGATACATCAGAGTATCCAGTTCCCGCTCCGCATGATAGGCAGCCGTCCCCATCCGGACTTCGGTATTTTCCTGCGGAAAACGCTGTAAATGCAGCGTCTCCGTAAAATTCATCTGATAGAGCAGCTGATCTTCCAGTACAAACGCAGCACTTCGATCCGGATCGAGGATCAGTACATCCACCGGAAGTCTGCCCAGCATTTTCAGAAACAACGCTTCAAAACGATTTTTGCATCCGCCCATATAAAAAAAGCATCCAATCTGCGGCATACGCCAGCTTTTGAATAACTCCGGCAGATAACGCATCATCCAGCAGATCAGATAGACTGCCTTGTTGGTCAGTTTGTTGCGGTTCTCATCCAGTGCTTTTTCCTCCTCCAGAAGCACGTCAAGAAATGCTTTGATCATCAGGCTCTGAAGCTCCCGGTTCGCCGGATACTGAAGATTGCGTTTCAGATCCAGAAGCATCTCATCGGTTTTGCTGTAATTTTTTCTGGAAACTTTTGCGATCTCCTCCGGAGTCGGCGGCTCGATCTGCCCGTTTACGATCACAATGTTTCGCTTCCGGGCTTTTAATTCCTGGTAAAGCTGGTAAAGCTCGTTAGTATAAGAGATTTTATCTTCTACACCATTTATCTGGCAATAACAATTATAATAAAATTCAGGATCACTGCCCCGCACGGTTGGCGGCTTTGCAATATCCAGAAGAGGCTTTCCCTCAATCCATGCATTGGTGCAGTTTCTGACATCCGGAAGTCTGCCGTAAAGGCGGCTTCGCTCCATCTCCTGTTGCTGCTGCATGCGAAGATTCTTCAGACTGAAATCCCCCGGAAATGCCTGCATATCCGGCAAGGTCAGCGGCATAGAATATGCATTCGCCGCATCCAGTCTCTGATAATTCTGATCTCCGTGGTACTGCAAAAGTACAATATCGCAGCCCGCATGGCACAATATAGACAAAAGCATCAGCTCATAATGGCTGATGTCTCCCTCGTACAGAATCTTCGGGACGGAATTTTCACCGAGCAGATTGACGATCCGCTCGAACTTATAATACAGCCAGCACATGAACTTGATGTAGGCATTTTTCAGCATACCCTCTGTCTTGCCTGCCCTTTGCATAGAAGCAAAAAAATCATACATGGACATCGCCATATTTTTCCGCTGGTACGGATTCATCCGCGGAAGCCATTTCTGTAAACGACTTTCGATAAAACCAGGAGCCATCTGAAAATCCATGCCCATCATCTCTTCATAATAAGAAAGATTCTGCCCGGCAGGATTGGGAATCCTGCCTTCGATCACAACGCCGCGAAGCCTCGCCTCCTCATAATATTTCCGGATAAAGGCCGCGACCTGCGGTGTATAACCGCTGATGCGGTAAAAATATACTTCTTCTCTTGTCGTTCTGACCGAAAGCTCTTTAAAATAATCGTCAAGTATGCTTAATTTCTGTTGTCTGAACATAGGTGAAATGCGAATGCCGCCCTCTCTTTTTCTGTAAAATTACATATAAATCACTATATCATTTTTTGCGTTTCTTTTCAAGCATTTTAAGAAACGACCAGGCAATCGTTTCTCTTTGCATACTGTCGCCGTACAGATACCTGAAAAATTGGATCCAGACGTGACAATTTCTGCTTTTTAGCGTATACTCAAAGCAGATAAAAAAAAAGGAGGTCATTTTATGCTTGTTCTTCCAAAAAAGACTTCGCACCCCCTTCACACAGATTCGATCCTTGCGATTAACCGTGTCACCTCCAGAGCTGAGGACTATACAGGCATACACAACATAAATCGCGTGACGCAGAGTGAATCTCTCTCCTCTGCAGAAGCCGCGCCATTCACTGTATCCAGGGCATCGGAAACTCCTATGTCATCCCGTGTTTCGAATCCATCACCGTCTTATCGGAGATCCGCACAGCAGAATACATTCACGTCATCTGCTCCTTCCGGCATCTCACACCAGATCATGCCTGCTCTGATAAATCAAACGAGGAAAGGACAGAAAACACTACTTGGAGATGCAATTTCTCTTGGAAAGATCAAGGCCTGCCTTGGCTGGAATGTCAAAAATCCAGCCTGTGATGTGGATGTTTCCGCATTTCTTCTTGGCCGTGACGGAAAAGTTTCAGGCGATGACTGGTTTGTATTTTACGGGCAAAAAGAAAGTCCGGATCGCAGTGTGATTTTTTCTGATCGGGAAAACACGGACCGCGAGTCCGTTGCGATCGATCTTTCCAGACTGAATCCATCGATCACCCGGATCGTCTTTGTGCTGACGATCAATGATGCCTTTTCCAAACGCCTGAATTTCGGCATGATCGAGGATGCCTATGTGCGGATTTTAGATGCCGCTTCTGACCGGGAGCTGGTCAGCTTTGTGATGGATGAATATTATTCCAATGTCATCTCCATGATGATCGGAGAAGTCTATTTACATAACGGAAACTGGAAATTCAATGCCATCGGAAACGGGGTCGCCAAAGACCTGGAAGGCTTATGCGGTCTGTATGGTGTGCAGGTTAAACAGACTTGAACACCGTTTCTTTTTAAGGAGGAAATCGTTTTATGTTAAATTTTGAAGTGATCAATGAACTGAGTCTGAAAGTTACCTGCACCGGAAATGATGTACTGTTCACAAAGGCCGGTGCTTTTATCGCCGGCGAAAGCCAGGGCGGAAAAAATTATCGTTTTGAAAAACTGCTGCTCGGTCCACAGAGCAACCTGATGCAGGCAGCCCTCGGTTCCCTGACAAGACGCGTCACCCGTGAAAATCTGCCTTTGATGAAAGTCACTATGAATGGCGATTCTGTCACTTATTATGCAAATCATGGACAGCATGTAGTTGTGTATAAACTTGCCCAGGGTGAAATCCTTTCGGTAGAGTCCGAGAATATTCTCGCTTTTACACAGGACTGTGATTACAGCGTCCGCTTTATCGGCTGCGGTATCTTTTCCCAGAAAGGTCTGGCAACCTCAACGCTGACCGGAGCCGGTCCGAATGCCTATGTCGCTGTGCTCTCGGACGGCAACCCAATCGCCATGGACAACACCGACAGCCATGCTACAATTTCTGTAGACCCGGATGCCGTGATCTGCTGGATGAGCCGCCGCGGATATGGCGATCCGCAGATCCGCAGTGATCTTTCCTGGAAAAACTTGATCGGGCAGGCTTCCGGAGAATCCTATGCCTATGAATGGTCCGGCAACGAACCGGTCTGCGTACTTTTGCAGCCATGTGAACGCTCCGGCGGTATCCGTGTCGGCATCGATTAAATGCAATTTTATTATTCAAGATTCACGTAAAAGACCGCAGGGCATTTCGCTCTGCGGTCTCTTTTATATGATCAGCAAATGCTGATCTTCTCATTATTCTTCTGTTTTATCTGCACCATACAGTGTGATCAGTTTGTTCAGATATTCATAACGAGCTTTTGCTTCTGCTTCATTCTTAGCGAACAGTTTCTTAGCCTTTTCAGGGTTAGAACGCATCAGGGAGTTGTAACGAACTTCGCCGTTCAGGAATTCCTGATATTCTCCTGTCGGAGCCTTGCTGTCCAGAGTGAATGCATCTTTTCCTTCTGCTTTTGCAGCCGGATTGTAACGGAAGCAATGCCAGTAACCAGCTTTTACTGCCAGTTCTTCTTCTGTCTGAGCTTTTGCCATACCTTTCTTGATACCATGGTTGATACATGGAGCGTATGCGATGATCAGGGATGGTCCCGGATATGCTTCTGCTTCTGCGATTGCTTTTACCGTCTGGTTGAAGTCAGCACCCATGGAGATCTGTGCTACATATACATAGCCATAGCTCATTGCAATGCTTGCCATATCTTTTTTCTTCACTTCTTTACCGCCTGCTGCGAACTGTGCTACTGCACCGGTCGGAGTAGATTTGGAAGCCTGTCCACCTGTATTGGAGTAAACTTCGGTGTCGAATACCATGATGTTGATATCTTTGCCGCTTGCCAGTACATGGTCAACGCCGCCGAATCCGATATCATAAGCCCATCCGTCACCTCCGAAGATCCACTGGGATTTCTTAGCCAGGAAATCTTTGTTCTTGACGATGTCTTTACATGTATCACAGTCGATGCCTTCCAGAGCTGCTACCAGTTTGTCTGTAGCTGTTCCGTTTGTAGCACCTACGCTGTAAGTATCCAGCCATTCCTGGCAGGCTGCTTTCACTTCATCAGAAGCTTTTTCGTTTGCAGCAACAGCTTCTACTTTTGCTTTCAGTCCTTCACGGATTGCTTTCTGAGCTAACAGCATACCATAACCGAACTCTGCATTATCTTCGAACAGTGAGTTGCTCCATGCAGGACCCTGTCCTTTTTCGTTTACGGTGTACGGTGTGGACGGTGAAGAGTTACCCCAGATAGAGGAGCATCCTGTTGCGTTTGCAATGTACATTCTGTCACCAAACAGCTGTGTAACCAGTTTTGCATACGGTGTCTCACCACAACCTGCACAGGCACCTGAGAACTCAAGCAGCGGCTGTTTGAACTGAGAACCTTTTACCGTATTTTCTTTGAATTTTTCTACCACATCTGCTTTTGCAGGCAGTTTTGTTGCATAGTCGAAGTATTTCTGTTCGCCGGCATTTGCTTCCATGTTTTCCATAGCCAGTGCTTTTGCACCTTTCTTGCCCGGGCAGACGTTTGCACAGGAACCACATCCGGTACAGTCGTAAGCGGATACAGTCATTGTGAATTTATATTCTTTCATACCGGTCATCGGCAGAGTCTTCAGTCCTTCCGGAGCTGCAGCAACCTCTTCGTCAGTCAGTGCTACCGGACGGATAACAGCGTGCGGACAAACGTATGCACAGCGGTTACACTGGATACAGTTTTCCGGATTCCATACAGGAACGTTTACTGCGATACCACGTTTTTCGAATGCAGCTGCACCGGATGGTGTCGTACCGTCCACATAATCTTTGAATGCAGATACAGGCAGTGTATTACCTTCCTGAGCGTTTACTTTGTTCTGGATGTTGTTTACGAAATCTACTACGTCCTGACGGTCGCCTGTTGCAACTTTGGTATCCAGACCTTCGTCCTGTGCGTCTTTCCAGCTTTCCGGAACGTTTACTTCAACGATCTGTTTTGCACCTTCATCGATAGCTGCCCAGTTCTTCTGAACGACATCATCACCTTTACGTCCGTAAGTTGCTTTTGCTGCTGCTTTCATCAGCTCGATCGCTCTTTCTTCCGGAATGATGTTTGCCAGTTTAAAGAATGCAGACTGCAGGATGGTATTGATACGAGTCGGACCCATGCCTGTCTCGATACCGATCTTAACACCATCAATGATGTAGAATTTGATGTTGTGCTTTGCGATGTATGCTTTTACCTGACCCGGCAGATGTTTTTCCAGACCTTCCATATCCCATGGGCAGTTCAGCAGGAATGTACCGCCGTCAACCAGTTCCTGAACCATGTTGTATTTACGAACATAGGAAGGATTGTGGCATGCTACAAAGTTTGCTTTTTTGATCAGGTAGGTAGATTTGATCGGTTTCTTACCGAAACGCAGGTGAGACATGGTAACACCGCCGGATTTCTTTGAATCATAGTCAAAGTAAGCCTGAGCGTACATATCTGTGTTGTCACCGATGATCTTGATGGAGTTCTTGTTTGCTCCAACGGTACCGTCTGCTCCCAGTCCCCAGAACTTGCAGTTGATGGTTCCTTCCGGAGTTGTGATCAGCTGCTCGCCCAGCGGCAGAGACAGATTGGTAACGTCATCTTCGATACCGATCGTGAATACTTTCTTTTCTGTGTTGTTGTATACAGCAACGATCTGAGTAGGTGTTGTATCTTTGGAACCAAGTCCGTAACGTCCTGAATATACAGGAACTGCATCGAATTTGGAACCTTTCAGAGCTGCTACTACATCCAGGTACAGCGGTTCACCCATAGCACCCGGCTCTTTTGTTCTGTCAAGAACCGTGATCTGTTTTACAGATTCCGGAATTGCATCGATCAGTGCTTCTGCACAGAACGGTCTGTACAGACGAACTTTTACGACACCGACTTTTTCACCGGCAGCCATCAGGTAATCGATGGTCTCTTCGATGGTATCATTTACAGATCCCATAGCTACGATTACTTTTTCTGCATCAGCAGCACCGTAGTAGTTGAACAGTTTATAGTTTGTACCGATCTTTGCATTTACTTTGTCCATGTATTCCTGAACGATAGCCGGCATTGCATCGTAGTAAGGGTTGCAAGCCTCTCTTGCCTGGAAAAAGATGTCCGGGTTCTGTGCAGAACCTCTCTGGCAAGGATGGTTCGGGTTCAGTGCATGTTTACGGAATGCATCGATTGCATCCATATCTGCCATATCCTTCAGATCTTCGTAATCCCATGTTTCAATCTTCTGGATCTCGTGAGATGTACGGAAACCATCGAAGAAGTTGATGAACGGGATACGTCCTTTGATTGCTGCCAGATGAGCAACCGGAGTCAGGTCCATAACTTCCTGTACACTGGATTCGCAGAGCATTGCACATCCAGTCTGACGACAGGCATAGATATCGGAATGATCACCGAAGATTGACAGTGCGTGGCTTGCCAGTGCACGTGCAGAAACGTTGAATACGCCCGGCAGCTGCTCGCCTGCGATCTTGTACAGGTTCGGGATCATCAGAAGAAGACCCTGAGAAGCTGTGTAAGTAGTTGTCAGAGCACCTGCTGCCAGAGATCCGTGTACAGTACCTGCTGCACCTGCCTCAGACTGCATCTCTGTTACCTGAACTTCCTGTCCGAAAATATTTTTTCTTCCCTGAGTTGCCCATTCATCTGTTGCCTCCGCCATAACAGATGAAGGTGTGATAGGATAGATAGCTGCAACATCTGTATATGCATAAGAAGCATGAGCTGCTGCATGGTTACCATCCATGGTCTTCATTTTTCTAGCCATTTTATTATACCTCCTTAAAATGATGCTGGATAAAAAGATTCCTTTTGCGGAATTCAATTAGTATCCTTATTGAAAAAAATTACTAATCTGTTGTTACCCATATATTTTTACTATAGCACAACAAAAAGAAAATGTCCATTTCCGAAACGACGGAAACAGACTCTTTTCTTGTATTTTTTGCTGTACATGCCAGCTCTTTTTTCAGTTTTATTATACTCTTTTTACAATTTTCAGTCCAATTTCATCAATACGTTTACTTGACTGTAAGTTTCAGTCTTGCTTTCTTTCCATTGTAAAGTTTCACAGTGATCACTGTACTTCCTTTCCGGATGGCTTTCACGTTTCCCTTTGTATCCACCGTGGCAATTTTTTTCCTGCTGCTATTGTATCGGATGCCGAATGCGGCACTTCCGGACGGAAGTTTCACCCTGAGCCGAAGGGTTTTTCCTTTTTTCAGTGTCCTGTTTTTTGCACCGATCGTAACCTTCTTTGGTGCCTGTCTGACCGTCACTTTGATGCGGCAGGTCTTCTGGTTTGCAGTTGTGACCGTGATCACGGCATTTCCTTTTTTCTTTGCCCGGATCACACCGCCCTGTGTGACACTTGCCACTTTGTTGTTGCTGCTTTTGTAAGTCACACGTTGATCTGCGGCATCAGCAGGTGTGATCACTGGATTTAAACGGACACTTTCTCTGACTCCGATCACGATTTTGGCACCGTTCTTTTCCTGACCGGAAAAAGCAGAACGGCTGACAAGAGAAATACTCTGCACTTCCTTTTTCTCCGTGCTTTCTATATGATTTCCGGCCGGATCTTTCTTTTCGGTTTCTTTTCCGGTATTCGGATTCGGTGCTTCCGTAGACGGCTGCTGCGTTTCTGTTTCTCTTTCTGTTTCGGATTCGCTCTCCGTTTCGGTTTCCGAACTTCCGTTCTCTGCAAGTTTTACTTCCTTTTCCAGTGTTTTGCTGCCTGATGCATCTTCTGCCGTTACCACTGCAGTGTAAGTACCTGCTTTCACTTTATTGCCCTTTTCATCACGGCAGTCCCACCAGAAATAAGCACGGCACTGATACTCTCCCGTGCCGTCCGGCTGCACGATCTCTGCCATTTCCTGATCCGCAAGCACACGCACGGTGTTTCCGTCTGCATCCAGGATCCTGCTGCTCATAAGCGGTATCGGAAATTCCGGTACGGCATCGCTGCCTTCTTTGGAAACATAAAATCCAAAATCTGCCAGAAGTTCCCATTCCTCTTCAGAAGAAAGTGCATGTTCTTCCGCTGCCGACAGCGTCATATCATTGATAAGAGAAGGATCCTCTGCGGAAGCCGCAAATGGTATGATATAAGAAAAATCCGAGCCTTCTGTGCGGATCATGCAGGCAAAATAGCCGGAATAATATCTGGTCTGCTCATCTCCGACTGTTATTTCAAAACTGCCTTTTCCCTGTTTCAGTGAAATTCCGGATTTTCCATCCACTTTCTCCACACCGGCATCTTTCTCAAAATCAGGAAGTCCTTCCGGATCGGAAACGGTAAACAAAAGCTGCTGCAGGCCCCATGCAGACCCTGCATAATACCAGGCAACCTCTGCATTCAGCGTTTCTCTTGCCTGATAAGATATCTGAAGTTTCGGCGTTCCATCTTCTGCATAATGCAGAATTGCTTTCTCAAAAGATGCCTTCTCTGCTTTCTGTGCCGCCGGCAGGAACACCTCCTGATTGTCTGACGGATACATCCGCATATGATTTGCGACACAGTGGTTCTGCGTGAAACGTCTGATCTCGTTAAAGGTAATCTCTCCGTCCCCGTCATAATCCGCCGGTGCCGTGCCGATCGTGGCATCCTCAAAATCAACGTCCGTCTCTGCAAGTTCTGCATGGATGCCGTTTCCATAGACCAGCGATCCGGTAAACACACCGTAGGCGGAGGCCTGTTTCGGTTCTGTACGTTCTGCAGATGCTTCCTCATTTTCGCTTCCGCCGTCTCCGATATCGCTGTTATCACCTCGGATCACCTGATTGGAAAGTTCGTCATCTGCCGCTGCCATCAGAAGACGGAAACGGCTGCTGTTTAACACCGTCCGACTCTGAAATCCCTGATTTTCCTTTTCTGCCTGTGCAAAATCTTCCGTAAACTGATCGACAAAAGTTTCTGCTGCCTCATCCCGGCTGACTGTGTTTTTAAGAAGACTCTGCAGCCCAATGCTCCTGGTCTGCGAACCCATCGTGCCGCTGTAACAGCAGTCCATGATCAGCACATTTTTTCCTTCGATACCTGCAAAACAGTCATAGAGATCCTGCGGCGTCACAACATTCTCACGGCTTCTTCCCATTTCCAGACAGAGTCCATCCTGCTGTCCGTGCCCGGAATAATAAAAATAATTGACATCATCCGCATCCGAATCTGCAAATGCAGTCTGAATCGCCTTCTTTAATTCACTTTTTGTTTTCGTTTTCTCTTCCGTGGTAATGGAAATATTCTGTCCGCCATATGCATTCTGTAACATACGGCTTACATTCACTCCGTCATTCTGCGGTCCCGGTGCCAGATCATACTCCGTTCCTTCGTAGTCACCGCGTGTGACCAGCAACGCTCTTGACTGCACCTGGGATGCACCATCTGCTGCATGGCTCTGCATTTCAAATGCTCCCAGTGCCAGAAACAGGCATCCTGCTCCCAGTGCCGCTTTTTTTAATCTTTCTTCTGTACTTTTCATTTCTGCCTCCCTCATCGCTTTGTCGGATAAACATACATTTTGATTGGTTTAACCTGGTATTACAAAAAAGGAGAAATTTCCCTATTTCGCTGAAAATTTCTCCTTTTTTTGACTATTTCACCACGAAACCCTTCGTGATTTTATTATATAAAGTTTTTCCCGTTTGGTCAACCAGAATAACGCAGTGCGTCGATCGGATGTTTTCTGGCGGCTTTCCACGCCAGAGTATTCGTCACGCTCTCCATCGTTTCCATAACAGCTGACTGGTTGACGATCGTAAAGGCATCTTCGTCATTTCCGAATCGCTCCGTCTGCGATTGACACCAGTACGATCAGAGACGCCACACCGATGATGATGCCAAGCATCGTCAGAAAGGAACACATCTTGTTCGATGCGATGGAATTCCATGCCATTTTTATTGACTGAAAGATCATTCCATCACCTCCCGGACATGCCCGTCAAAAATCGCAATGCGGCGTTCTGCCTGAAGTGCCACTAAAAAAGAAGCACAACCGTCTCCGGCCATGCCTCTTTCATTATACTTTTTAAAATCACTCTGTCAGTCTCCCTGACGGCAGTAAATCTTACAGATTTTCTTTGAAGAATTTCTCCATAGCTTCTGCTGCTGCATCTTCATCCGCACCTTCACAGGTAACGGTTACTTCTGCACCCTGTTTAACGCCCATGCTCATGATTGCCATGATTCTCTTAACGTCAGCTTTTTTGCCGTTGCTGCTGATCTCGATCGTTGTGTCTTTGAATGCTGCTGCAGCTTTTACAAGCAGACCTGCCGGTCTTGCATGGATACCCATTGAATCCTGAATTGTGTAAGTAAACTGTTTCATCAAAAATCCCACCTTTTCGTTTTGTTGTATAAATCGTTCATCACCTGCCAGATCTGCCTTGGACAGTTCCTCCTGATGTATTGCGACTACTGACGCAATCATATCAAAATTTGCATCAAAAGTCAAGGCAGAGCAGCTTTTTTGGAACAGCCGCACAGCAGCGTCATGCCAGGGCAGAGCAACAGTACTGCCCTCTTTTTCTCATCCCAGCACCGTCGTCTCCATAATCTGATCGTGTACCTTTCGCTCCTGATTCTCTTCTTCGCTCTGATTTTCTACATTCTGAAACTCTTCATCGATACGGTCCTGAATATCCTGCAGACACTCCAGCAGCAGAGGATTAAACTGTCCGCACTCACCGTTCAGGATCATTTCCACTGCTTTTTTATGCGAATATGCCTTTTTGTAGACACGTTCGCTTACCAGTGCATCATAGACATCTGCGATCGATACAACCTGGACTTCGATCGGGATCTCTTCGCCCTTCAGTCCGTCCGGATAGCCCCTGCCGTCATAACGCTCATGATGCCATCTGCAGATATGCATAGCCAGCTGAACCAGCTCTTCATTCTGATAAATACCGACGTTTTTCAGGATAGACTCTCCGATGATCGTGTGCTTTTTCATCTCATCAAACTCTTCCGGTGTCAGTCTGCCCGGTTTATTGAGGATCTTGTCATCGATGCCGATCTTGCCGATGTCATGCAGTGCAGAAGCCGTCGTGATCAGAGAACGCCTCTGTGCCGATATCTGATATTTATCCGTCTTCTGTACCAGACGCTCCAGAAGCAGTTCTGATAAAATATTGATATGTAATACATGAAGTCCGCTCTCACCGTTTCGAAATTCTACGATCTGGCTTAGGATACTGATCATCATCTGGTTGTTCTTTTCTTTTTCGTAGATCTGATCGGTAACCAGCGTCACCAGTTTTCTCTGTTTTGCATACAGTTTGATTGTATTATACACCCTCTGACATACTATTTTTGCATCAAACGGACGGTTGATATAATCTGATACGCCAAGCTCATAAGCACGCCGGATATAAGGTTCTGAATCCTCACTGGAGATCATAATGACCGGAATGTCCTCGATCCAGTGGTTATGTACCATCACATCCAGCACTTCAAATCCATCCACAACCGGCATTACGATATCAAGCAGCACCAGGGAAATCCCCATGCCGTACTGCTGCAGGATATCCAGACATTCTTTTCCGTTTTCTGCCTCCAGAATATCAAAATCCTTTTTCAGCATCTCTGAAAGAATGGCACGGTTCATCTCCGAGTCATCCACGATCAGAATCTGCTGCCGTGCCTTTCTGTTTGCCACTCCCGGTGCAACATAGGAGGCATTATCTTCCGTAACAACCATATTTTTATGCTCTTTTGCCTGATACATCAGTTTATCTGCCTGCATAACTGCATGCTCGACCGTCTCTTTTGAGGATATCACTCCGCCGATACTGACCGAAAGCTGAAGCTTTGGAAATCCCGGTACGTTTGCAGCATGGATATCACTCTGGATCTGGACCAGTTTATTGAAAAAATTTTCTTTTTTGATGTTCTGCAGAATCAGAATAAACTCATCTCCGCCGTAACGGATCAGGATATCCGTCTTGCGGATACAGTGTTTAACTGTCTTTACCATCGTTCTGAGTGCGGCATCTCCCGCACTGTGGCCGAGCGTATCGTTGCACAGTTTGAAGTCATCCATATCAATGACAGCCACCCCGGCATTTTCATTCTTTTTCTTGATCTGCTCTTCAAAATAGCGACGGTTATATACACCGGTCAGTGCATCTTTATACAATCTCTGATCATACTCGATCAGCTGATTGACCAGCTTTTCACAGCCACGGGAATCCACCAGCGTATCCATCTCCATGTATTTGACAAGCTCCATCACGCAGTCTCTTCCGTCTACTTTTATGTATCTGGAAGTGACCTGATAAACCTCATCCTCGATAAATTCAAGCTTGGTCTTCTGTGTCCGCTGATACAGTGCCTGCAGGGAAGTGCAGTTTTCACATGGATGGTCTTTATTCCATATTTCATAGCACTCACTTTTCTCTTTTTCGTCTTTACAGTCCAGCTTGCATCTCTTATGCATCTGCTCCAGATGTTCTCCATCCAGCAGCCGCACAACGGTAAAGACTTTCTTGAAAAGCTGCATTTCGTCTTCTGCCTGCTGCCTTGTTATACCGTTTGCCGATTCCATAAGTTCATCTCCTCACTGCAATTTTCTCTTTCGCATCCAATCTTCTTCCGATCTTTTTAAAGTTCTGATTCGTACTGCTTTAATACAGCAGTCAGGGCATGGTATTCTTTTTCAACCTGTTCAAAGAGCTCTTCGCTCTCTTCGATCTCTCTGCCTCGCAGTTTCTCTGTCAGCTCTGCACTTACGTTATAAAGCCGGTCAAATCCCAGGTTGATGCATACGCCTTTCAGCGTGTGAGCTGCACGGAAAGCTCTTTCTCCGTCTTTTGCTTCCAGGGCATCTTTCAGATCCGAAAAACTGCCGTCCTTTAAAAACTTCAGTGCAAATCTCTGGATCATCGCTTCGCTGCCAAACCTTTTCAAAATACTTTCGTAATCAGACCCGGTCTTTTCGTAACATTCTCTTATTGTCATGTCTTTCCTCTCTTCTTGCAGAATCGAAGAAAGCGGATATTTCATCCGCTCCTTAGATCTATCTTAAGTAACTGTTATCTTATTCCATACTTTTCATTATATGATGTTGGAGTCAAAAGTCCCCAACTATGATGCCTACGGATTGTTCCGTGCGTTGCACTCCCACAATCCTGGCATCATAAAAATACAGAAGATTATGAAATTTCGTTTTCATAATCTCCTGCATCTTCTCTTTATACCTCTATTCGAATTTGATTATAATGTGCAGCCTACCGAATCTTAATCGTTACAGATTTCTTCTTTCCGCTTCCATCCGTTGCCATTGCGGTGATCTTCACTTTCTTTCCTTTTGCATTTTTCTTTGCCTTTACTTTTCCGTTTTTCACCGTAGCAAATTTTTGATTGCTGCTTTTCCAAAAAAGTCTGGTATTGGCCTTCTTTGTGGCTTTTACTTTCGCTTTCAGCTTAATGCTCTTTCCTGCTTTGACGGTTTTCTTTCCGGAAATCGTAACTTTTTTCACAACACCTTTCATACCGGTGATTGTATAAACTGCCTTTTTGCCGCTTCCATCTGCTGCCTTCGCAGTGATCGTTACTTTCTTTCCGCCGCTGCCTTTTTTCATTGTGACAATACCATTTGCATTTACGGTGGCAGCTTTCGGATTGCTGGAAGTCCATACCAGTGTTTTGTTTGTCGCATTTGCCGGCGAAATATTTGCCTTCAATGCGATTTTCTTTCCTGCTGCAATCTTATTTGAAATTCCGCTGATCTTAATGCTGCCAATCAGTATACTCTTTGAAGAATCTGTACCCGGTCTTGGATTTGGACTCGGATCTGGTTCCGGATCTTGGCTGCCCGGATTTACAATATAAAATGTACTACTCAATAATCCTTCATAATCACCAATTCCATGAACACCGGCCCAGGCTTCGCCAATTTCTACATTATCATCCAGAAAAACTTCGTAATCCACACCTTCTTTCAGGATTTTTCCATCTGCATCTTCTACCGAAACTCTCGGAATCACCGCATTTCCAGTATAACGAAGATCGCCGAATACATACATTCTTCCATCTTCGATATTTTTCTTTGTGTTCTTCTTTTTGTAGATAAATGTCCAGGAATCTTCGTCACCTGCCGTTACCGTCATCTGTGCTTTTTCCGGTGTATAACCGCTCACATCCGGTGCATCCAGCGTCTGTGAACTTCCAAACAAAGCACGGACTGTTGATGCTTCTGCCAGATCATCTCCCGCTTCATCTTTGTAATATACTGTATAGTCTTTTTCTTCCGGTGTGATTCCTGCTTCATAGGTTGTTTCTGCAGAGTCATACTGTACTGCAACCATCGCATTTTCGGCTGTTTTTTCTTTAAAATAAGCATAATAGCCAGATGTAACTTCTTCACTTGTGCCATCATCCCAGGTAACATTCAGCGTAAGTCCGGTCGTATCGATTTCTTTCTCTGAAGAGCCATACTGCTGTTTATCTGCCGGTGCTGTCACTTCCACAGAAACTGCCCTGCGGATACGTTCCTCTGCCATGATGCCATTTGTCTCTGCATACTGCCATGCCGTACCGTTTTCACTGCACCATAATGTCAGATTTGCATTATCTCCAAATGCGGAATCTCCAATCTCTGTAACACTGTCCGGCACCTCTACACCTGTCAGAGAATCACAGCCTGCAAATGCATCTGAACCGATCGTTTTCAGCCCATTTCCTGATACAATCATATCAAGTGAACTGCAGTTTTCAAATGCCTGACTGCCGATTTCCGTCACCGTATCCGGCAGGAATACAGCGTGGATTTTATCCTCATTCCGGAATGCCTGCGGATCGATACCCACAACGGTACGTCCATTGATCGTCTCTGGAATGCAGAGCAGATCCTGTGTATCACTCAGTGCCCTTGTCATACGTCTGGAAGCATCTTTTGTCTTTTTGCCATTTAAACTCACGATCCATACGTGATTGTTTTCATCGGTGCGATACTCGAAATTCGCCGCTTCTGTTCGGTTCATATTTCTTCTGCAGGTTGCGATAAAATTGTCATACCGCATTTTCTGTGAATACAGACTGATACATTGATCCAGCCATTTTTTCTTATATTTTACAGCTGCATTTTCCCCTGATTTTTCCGCAAGCTCACTGCATTTATTTGCCATCAGAAGCAGCGAAGCTTCATAGGCTTCATATGCAAACTGATATTCTTTTCGAAGTTTTTTACCTGCTGTTTTTCCGGTCTTCTGATAATTTTGTGCAATCTCAGCGTATTTATTGTTCAGTCCGACACTCAGTGAATTGCAAAGCGACATACTGTAAGCAATCCGCACCAGCTCATCATAGTCTGCAAGCTTTATTTGTTTGCTGATACGTGAATAGAACAGTTTTCCGACTGTAAGTGCACCGCCGACATCAATGCCGGAAAGCGGATCAAACAGCTTTGCCATGTCTGTAACTCCCTTTTTCACAAGGGCTTCCGCAATTTCTTCAAAGTACTTATCTACGATAAATTCCTGAATCGCTACTTCCGATGATGCCCAGTATTTCTGCAGTTTTCCCTTTAATTTCTTCAGTCCCTTATAGGCTGCAGAATCCGGTGCTGCACTGTTCAAAAGCTGATTGACCGTTTCCATTTCCAGATTCGCCATAATGCAGATCGTTGTGCCAACTTGGACTGCCGAAGTTGCAATTCCAACCTTTTTAAAGATGCCGTCAATCTTTGACCAGTTTCCTTTTACCTGTTCAAAAATAGTTTTTGCCTGTTCGGTGGTAAGTGCATCTCCCTTTTCCAGTTTGGCAAGTTCCCACTGTACGCTGGTATCCATTGGCTTCTTTGCCGCTGTAACAAGCTTATAAAATTTAGAAACATTCTTTACTTTACCGCAAACGTTATCCACTACATTTTTTAATGTATCATCCTGTTCATCAATCTGACGGATCAGTTCAATCGCCACTTCCTCTTCTAACTTATCCTCTTCCCATCGTTTTCCGGTAATTGCTTCCAGGATCTGTTTCGTCGGACGCACGATCACATCACCGGACAATGTCTTAATAACAGAAAACAGCTCATCCTTATCCGTACGTGCCGCCAGAACATCCGCAGCCGCATCATACAGCGTTCTGTGCATCGTTTTGTATGCCTGGTTATCTCTCAGATAGTGGTGATATTTTCCAAACAGATCATCCAGACTATACGGATTTTGTGCCATGTCCTCAGCAAAACCCGTGAAATCATACAGATAGCAGCCACCGTCCTGTTTCATCATTGCAAAACCAGCTTCTACATACGTCCATTCAAAATCATAATTTCCCGACAGCAGTTCTTTCCCTGTCTGGTCGATAATTTTACAATCATCATACCACTCTCCCACTTTTGCAATTCCATTATGCATATTTCCGGCAAGATTAAACTGCTCCGCAATCTGCAGGTTTCCATCCTCGTCACAGTAACCCCACTCTCTTGTTCCTTCTGTTCGAACACGAATCAATGTATCCGCATTATAATTCGAACCATCTATATATTTTTTCAGTAATACGCCTTTATGATCATAAACTTGATATTGTCCATAGTCCACAGAATCCCCGATACTGAAAACAAAATTTCCATTTTTCGTAACGGACACATCACTGTCTCGATAATAAAGATCTTCCTCAAGATCCAACTGTGCAATCTTTTGAAAGGATGCGTTATAAAAAGCATTTTTATTCCTTATAAAAAAGACAAGTTCAGAACCAACCAGACTTTCTTTCACCGAACCGAAACTTTCTTCATCCAAATCAATTCCAAGCATATCCCAACCGGAAAAAGTCCGATCCAACGTATTAAACAATGCCGCTTTGTTCCCTTTTTGCAAGCTCACCACATGACTGCTATGATCCTTTGGGATGCTCCAGGAATCTATGTTCATCTCGTTTAAAACTATTTTTTTGCTGATTGTATCATAAATCAGCACATTCGTATCTTCTTTCCCATAAGTTCCATATCTGAGATAAAGCAGATCATCCCTTACTTCCAGACCATAAACCACCTTATTATCTCCAAGTTCATACACCGGATCCGAGTTTGCATCAATCAGAGTGCATTTTACCGTATGGTCCTCCATCACCGGATTATAGGTTGGATCCACATCTGCACATTCTCTTTCCACTGCATATCCGCCCTTCATGATAATCGGTTCTACATCTTTTCCAAATCCTGTATTATCATTTGTCCCGATCATTCCCCCGTCATACGAAATACGCTTACCATTGTACTGTAAATAGTTGTCCAAATACTTAACAAAATGCTTTTTTCCATTTCCATCAAATCCTACCAAATAACAGCCATCTTCTGAAAAATTTTCGATAATATCCCAGAAAACGTTAATATAAACTGTACAGTTCGGATTATTACAATAATCATTATTATAAATCTGGTTCTTATCTATAACCTGACCATTTTTCATAAGAATCTGCTTACCCTCATCGTACATTCCTAAACCATTTGATTTGAGAAAACATCCATCCCCCAATGAATATATCCTGCTTCCTGTAAAACCTGTCAGCAGTTCACCGGTATTTATATCCATGACTGCTGTTTCCTCATCCACATTTTTTACGCATATCCTTGAACCACTGGTATTGCTTGTAATACTTCTGTATTTACATACTCCATCCCAAAGTCCTTTTGAATCCACAATACCATATAAATTTTTGTCAGAATTTTCATCCCGCTTCATCGCCTGGAAAAACTTATCATCCGACTCGCGTATCGATTCATCCGAAAAATCCGTATTAAACGCATTTCTATCAATATCGTCATACTCCGCTTCGTACAGGATTGTTGCATCACTCTTAAGCATTCCCACTTTTCCGTCTTTTACAAATCGATAAACATCTGTCACAGCTCCCTCGCCATCTCTATAAGGTTCCGGCTGCTCATCCAGATCATATTCAAAATATTTCCCGGTTGTCGCATTGTAGATGTCATATTTTGGAGTCTGCGTCTGTGGTTTCTTAATATAATACAGGCGATCACCCTTATACGAAAGTCTCCAGATTGCATCCACAGAACTATACGACGTCGTTCTCTCCCAGTCGTCATAAATATGCTCATTTTCATCCCAGTCTGTATCCGTACCCGAAACTACAAAAGTCTGGACTATTCCACTCTTTCCAATCAGATAAACATTGTCATCGTACTGTGTCTTCTTTGCACGCACAACAACCAGTCCCGGATAATCTGCAACAACCTTTGCATTTTCCGTGTCCGTGATCTGAACATGCCAGCCTTTTACACTTTCATCTTTAATATCATTGTTTGCCTCCTTAATCGTAAACGGAAGCGTCTCCTTCGTCTGCTGCTCCTTCACAGGCTGCGTCTCCGCCGCAAAAACAACCGGCGAACTCGTAAGCAGCATTGCTGCACTCAGCAGCGTACATAAAATTCTTTTTTTCATGTGAACCTCCTTTTTTACGTTACATTTCTTCATTTCCTTTAAAAACAAAATTGTTCCTTTTCCTATTATCTATCATCACACTCAGTATAACAAAATTACCATTCTTCGATACTGCAAGTATGATGCTTTTCACTATCATAACTAATCCCGACTAAGAGAATCTTACTTTCATATCCCGATAACGCACCCTGGTATCGTTTCTCTTTTATCTGCCTGATCACAGTATCTGCTGATTGATTATATTTTAATTCCACAATCATTGCCGGGCGATTCCCGGCATTTGCCCTTGGCAGAAAAACAAAATCAGCAAATCCTTTTCCGGCCGGCATTTCCCGAATAATAGTATGATATGCCGGTGCAGTAAAATACGCCATTGTAAGCACACAGCTTAAAGAGTTCTCATCGTTGTACTTTAATATAGAAGTATACGTATCATGTGCAAGCTCGATAAGTTCAGCTACTTTCTCAGTGTTACCACTAATCGTTGCCATAAGTAATGTATCACATTTGGAAATTGACGCAGCAACATCTTTCCATTCTCCTGTTTTTAACGCGGATTGAAACGCCTTAGCCACTTCATAATTTGGAATATAGGCACTTAACATATCCGCATCATATCCAAGATATCCAAGATGAATGAGAGCAGTTAACGCATCATCTTTTGAATGAATTTCTGCCAGATCATTTTGGAAACATTCCGTATCCACCATGACTTTTCCACCGGATAGCATTGTAAGGACATCCTCTTTCAATCCTGAATAATTCATCATAATAAAGTTATTAATCGTGCCAAAAGCAGAGGTATTTCGCCAATAGGAATCAAAATCATGATATTTCATCGCCTGTGATATGGAATTTGGATTATACATGTGCATTCCATCGATCAGATATCCATTGTACCATTCTTTTGTAGTTTCAAAATCCATATCATATCTTTTACATAAATCCTTAACTTCTTCTTCGGTAAAGCCATAGTATTTCGTAATCAGTCTGGATTTTAACATAGTATATTCTTCAAAGTTGTTTAAAGCCGATTCATCCTTTATTTTCTTAATTGGCATGATACCTGTGATATATCCAAGTGCTAAAAAGGATTTTGATTCTTCTGACTTAAACAAAGAATGGAGAAACTGTAAATATTGATGGATCAAATCCTGATCTGTACTGTTTCGTACCACACAATCCCATTCATCAATGATAATCACAAAAGGAATCCCTGTTTTTTTGTATATTTTCATGAGTACATAACTGATACGATCCCGTTCATTAAATTCCTCCGGGTAATCCATTTTCAATTCTTTAAAAATATCTTCTATTATCTTTTCTACAATATCCTTTTTATGAAAATCCCAAAAGGACGAAATATCCAAATGGATCACATTGTACTTATTTCTGTATTTTTCATAATCTGGATCTGATGCAATCTTTGTACCTTTAAACAATTTTGCAGAATCGCTGCCAAGACTATAATAAGCATCAATCATCCCCGCAGCATGTGACTTTCCAAACCGTCTGGCATGGCTGACAGCAATACAATTTCCAGGTGTTCCAATGGCTCTGTTCAAGTATTTTAGTAATTCTGTTTTATCCACATATATTTCATAATTTCTATCTTTGGTAAAACTCCCATTTCCCGGATTAAAAAAAATACCCATTGTACCCCTCCTTTTACCTTACCTTTCCCTTTAAAACTAAAATCCTTTCACAGGTTTCATTTTCCTATTACTACATTTAGTATAATGAGAATTTACAGACCGCACAAGCTTTCTTTTTCGCACATTTTGCAAAAAACAAAATCGATCATCTGATTTAACAGTTGCTTGCCTTTGTTTTATTGTGAAAAACATTTTATCAGATTTACATTCTGCTTTTTATTCAGAATGATCCTCTATAAATTTTTCTAAACTCGTAATTGCTTCGATATCCTTTAATACCTTCTCTACTTCTGATTTTTCCTGTTCCAGATCACTTATTTCTCATTTTTCAATAAAGAGAGACCTTTTAATCTAAGATGTGATTATATTTTTCACTTGCATAATTGGTATTTTTCTGATAGAATAGCAAATCGAAATAAAAACGGTTATTTATATTGGAAACGCACATCCTCCGGATGATAACGAACAACACGTAGCTCATTATCAAAAGGAGGATATTTTTATGCCAAAAACTAAATTTGAAGACGCAATTTACACAATTATCATGGCTACCATTATGGTCTACGGAATGATCGTATACAATGTAGCCCTGAATACCGGTAGTGTATCCGGTCAGACCTTTCTGCTGGCTACCCATGAAATGATCATTATGGTTCCGGTTGCCTTCGTTCTGGAATTTTTTATTGTCGGAAAAATTGCTCAGAAACTCGCATTCACCGTAATGAAACCTACCGATCGTCCACAGTTCATCACCTATGCCATTTCTATCTGCATCTGCTGCATTATGTGTCCGATCATGAGCCTGGTTGCCACTATTCTCTTTAAAGACCAGCACACATTCGGCACCTGGATCCAGACCTGGGCCATGAACTTCCCGATGGCAATCTGCTGGCAGATGTTCTACTGCGGACCGCTGGTGAGATTGATCTTCAGAACGATTTTTCGCAAGAAATAAAAATTTACCGTTGGTTTCCTGGCAGGTGTAAAGAACTGAAATGCCGCACATTTTAAAATAGTGTTTGCAAAAGAATAGTATTGCATGTGCAAATGAACGAATTCCCCGAAGGGCACGTAAAAGTGCCTTCT